>ENA-OFCE01000014-OFCE01000014.1-metagenomes-genome-assembly--contig:-NODE-14-length-152772-cov-8.089879_pt1 | contig 152772 bp, 123 predicted proteins | sample MGYA00153388_OFCE01 | MGnify analysis MGYA00153388
GAATTTCGCTACCTTAGGACCGTTATAGTTACGGCCGCCGTTTACTGGGGCTTCGATCAAGAGCTTCGCCTTGCGGCTGACCCCATCAATTAACCTTCCAGCACCGGGCAGGCGTCACACCGTATACGTCCACTTTCGTGTTTGCACAGTGCTGTGTTTTTATTAAACAGTTGCAGCCAGCTGGTATCTGCGACTGGCTTCAGCTCCGAGAGCAAGTCTCTTCACCTACGCGCCAGCGTGCCTTCTCCCGAAGTTACGGCACCATTTTGCCTAGTTCCTTCACCCGAGTTCTCTCAAGCGCCTTGGTATTCTCTACCTGACCACCTGTGTCGGTTTGGGGTACGATTTGATGTTACCTGATGCTTAGAGGCTTTTCCTGGAAGCAGGGCATCAACTACTTCTGCACCGTAGTGCATCGTCATCACGCCTCAGGGTTAGTAAGTAACCGGATTTACCAGGTCACTCCCCCTACACGCTTAAACCGGGACAACCGTCGCCCGGCTAGCCTAGCCTTCTCCGTCCCCCCTTCGCAGTAACACCGAGTACAGGAATATTAACCTGTTTCCCATCGACTACGCCTTTCGGCCTCGCCTTAGGGGTCGACTCACCCTGCCCCGATTAACGTTGGACAGGAACCCTTGGTCTTCCGGCGAGCGGGTTTTTCACCCGCTTTATCGTTACTTATGTCAGCATTCGCACTTCTGATACCTCCAGCAAACCTCACAGTTCACCTTCAACGGCTTACAGAACGCTCCCCTACCCAACAACGCCTAAGCGTCGCTGCCGCAGCTTCGGTGCATGGTTTAGCCCCGTTACATCTTCCGCGCAGGCCGACTCGACCAGTGAGCTATTACGCTTTCTTTAAATGATGGCTGCTTCTAAGCCAACATCCTGGCTGTCTATGCCTTCCCACATCGTTTCCCACTTAACCATGACTTTGGGACCTTAGCTGGCGGTCTGGGTTGTTTCCCTCTTCACGACGGACGTTAGCACCCGCCGTGTGTCTCCCGTGATAACATTCTTCGGTATTCGGAGTTTGCATCGGTTTGGTAAGCCGGGATGGCCCCCTAGCCGAAACAGTGCTCTACCCCCGAAGATGAGTTCACGAGGCGCTACCTAAATAGCTTTCGGGGAGAACCAGCTATCTCCCGGTTTGATTGGCCTTTCACCCCCAGCCACAAGTCATCCGCTAATTTTTCAACATTAGTCGGTTCGGTCCTCCAGTTAGTGTTACCCAACCTTCAACCTGCCCATGGCTAGATCACCGGGTTTCGGGTCTATACCTTGCAACTATTCGCCCAGTTAAGACTCGGTTTCCCTACGGCTCCCCTATACGGTTAACCTTGCTACAAAATATAAGTCGCTGACCCATTATACAAAAGGTACGCAGTCACACCACGAAGGTGCTCCCACTGCTTGTACGTACACGGTTTCAGGTTCTATTTCACTCCCCTCGCCGGGGTTCTTTTCGCCTTTCCCTCACGGTACTGGTTCACTATCGGTCAGTCAGGAGTATTTAGCCTTGGAGGATGGTCCCCCCATATTCAGACAGGATGTCACGTGTCCCGCCCTACTCATCGAACTCACAATTAATGCATTTTAGTGTACGGGGCTATCACCCTTTGCTGCGCGACTTTCCAGACGCTTCCACTAACACAAGAACTGATTCAGGTTCTGGGCTGTTCCCCGTTCGCTCGCCGCTACTAGGGGAATCTCGGTTGATTTCTTTTCCTCGGGGTACTTAGATGTTTCAGTTCCCCCGGTTCGCCTCGTATGGCTATGTATTCACCATACGATAGTGTGTCGAAACACACTGGGTTTCCCCATTCGGGTATTGCCGGTTATAACGGTTCATATCACCTTACCGACACTTTTCGCAGATTAGCACGCCCTTCATCGCCTCTGACTGCCTAGGCATCCACCGTGTACGCTTAGTCACTTAACCTCACAACCCGAAGGTGTTTCTGTAAACAGAGACACTGTCGTGCTGTTTATTTGAGAGACTCTATGACAGGTTAGTCCTTACCCCAATACTTCTACGGAGGGATAAGTTTCAGCTGTCATGTTTCAATTTTCAGCTTGTTCCAGATTGTTAAAGAGCAATATCTTAAACACGACTCGCAAGAGTCATCTTTAAGATAATCAGTCACGAATGACCGGTGATAATGTCTTTCACTCATTATCGGATGGCGTCCCCAAGGGGATTCGAACCCCTGTTACAGCCGTGAAAGGGCAGTGTCCTAGGCCTCTAGACGATGGGGACCCGAAATTTGCTTATCGAATCACTGATTCGATAATTTCGGGTAAAGGTGAGATTTTTCGTGAAAAATCGAGCGCCATTGTTGTTTGTCACTGCACTAGACAGCCACAAATTTCCCGGCACTTACCTATACCACAAGGTTTTGTTTGCTCATTACTTTTCATCAGACAATCTGTGTGGACACTGCACTCAACTGCATATCTTTAGGTAAGGAGGTGATCCAACCGCAGGTTCCCCTACGGTTACCTTGTTACGACTTCACCCCAGTCATGAATCACAAAGTGGTAAGCGCCCTCCCGAAGGTTAAGCTACCTACTTCTTTTGCAACCCACTCCCATGGTGTGACGGGCGGTGTGTACAAGGCCCGGGAACGTATTCACCGTAGCATTCTGATCTACGATTACTAGCGATTCCGACTTCACGGAGTCGAGTTGCAGACTCCGATCCGGACTACGACATACTTTATGAGGTCCGCTTGCTCTCGCGAGTTCGCTTCTCTTTGTATATGCCATTGTAGCACGTGTGTAGCCCTACTCGTAAGGGCCATGATGACTTGACGTCATCCCCACCTTCCTCCGGTTTATCACCGGCAGTCTCCTTTGAGTTCCCGCCATTACGCGCTGGCAACAAAGGATAAGGGTTGCGCTCGTTGCGGGACTTAACCCAACATTTCACAACACGAGCTGACGACAGCCATGCAGCACCTGTCTCACAGTTCCCGAAGGCACCAATCCATCTCTGGAAAGTTCTGTGGATGTCAAGAGTAGGTAAGGTTCTTCGCGTTGCATCGAATTAAACCACATGCTCCACCGCTTGTGCGGGCCCCCGTCAATTCATTTGAGTTTTAACCTTGCGGCCGTACTCCCCAGGCGGTCGACTTAACGCGTTAGCTCCGGAAGCCACGCCTCAAGGGCACAACCTCCAAGTCGACATCGTTTACAGCGTGGACTACCAGGGTATCTAATCCTGTTTGCTCCCCACGCTTTCGCACCTGAGCGTCAGTCTTTGTCCAGGGGGCCGCCTTCGCCACCGGTATTCCTCCAGATCTCTACGCATTTCACCGCTACACCTGGAATTCTACCCCCCTCTACAAGACTCTAGCTTGCCAGTTTCAAATGCAGTTCCCAAGTTAAGCTCGGGGATTTCACATCTGACTTAACAAACCGCCTGCGTGCGCTTTACGCCCAGTAATTCCGATTAACGCTTGCACCCTCCGTATTACCGCGGCTGCTGGCACGGAGTTAGCCGGTGCTTCTTCTGCGAGTAACGTCAATGAACGGTGCTATTAACACTGAACCCTTCCTCCTCGCTGAAAGTGCTTTACAACCCGAAGGCCTTCTTCACACACGCGGCATGGCTGCATCAGGCTTGCGCCCATTGTGCAATATTCCCCACTGCTGCCTCCCGTAGGAGTCTGGACCGTGTCTCAGTTCCAGTGTGGCTGGTCATCCTCTCAGACCAGCTAGGGATCGTCGCCTAGGTGAGCCATTACCTCACCTACTAGCTAATCCCATCTGGGCACATCCGATGGTGTGAGGCCCGAAGGTCCCCCACTTTGGTCCGAAGACGTTATGCGGTATTAGCTACCGTTTCCAGTAGTTATCCCCCTCCATCGGGCAGTTTCCCAGACATTACTCACCCGTCCGCCGCTCGTCACCCAGGAGCAAGCTCCTTGTGCTACCGCTCGACTTGCATGTGTTAGGCCTGCCGCCAGCGTTCAATCTGAGCCATGATCAAACTCTTCAATTAAAAGCTTGATTTGCTGCAACTCGTGCAGCGATGCTCGAAAATTAACTTTCGTAATAATTCATTCGCATGAATTACTGCTTGGTCACTCTTCAAGACTTGATATTTTTTTGCTACCGAAGTAGCTGGATATCGTCTTGTGAGTGCCCACACAGATTGTCTGATAAATTGTTAAAGAGCAGTGAGTTACGCGCTTTCGCTTGCTAACTCGAGGTGGCGTATATTACGCTTTCCTCTTTCAGAGTCAACCTTAATTTCAGGTTTTTTTCTCTGCGACCCCCGGAGACTCTGTGAAGTTGTTCACATGTTCCGTGTCGATGGAGGCGCATTATAGGGAGCTGGTTCAGAATGACAAGGGATAATATGCACTTTTCTTCCGACCGCTCACTATTCATGCATAACGCTGCTTAAACCCGCTTTTTAATCGCTGCAGGCAGCTCTTGCAGGCTGTTTAGCACCCAATCCGCCGCTTTCTCACCTTCTTCAGTGACTGGCTTGCCGGTACGCACCAATACTTTAGTGCCTACCCCTGCCGCCGCGGCTGCCTGCATGTCCTCGATTTTGTCGCCAACCATATAAGAAGCGGCCAAATCGATATTCAGTTCTTTCTGCGCCTGTAACAACATGCCCGGCTGAGGTTTACGACAATCACAAACCTGGCGATACTCTTCTATTACTGCCTCAGGATGATGTGGGCAGAAATAGATGCCGTCCAGATCGACATCGCGGTCGGCCATCGACCAGTCCATCCATTCTGTCAGACGCATAAACTGGTCTTCGCTAAATTTGCCACGGGCAATGCCAGACTGGTTGGTGACCAGCACCAGTGCGAAGCCCATGCTTTTCAGTTCACGACAGGCGTCAATCACGCCATCGATAAACTGGAAATCATCTATTTCATGGACGTAGCCATGATCGATATTAATCGTGCCGTCACGATCTAAGAAAATTGCTGGAACGCGTTGTGTCACCGGTATGCTCCTGAAAGCCTGAAAACCGCCACAGTATCGCATGTTTTCGCCGAGACTGAGAATGATGAAGAATAGCGTTAACGTTGACTTGGACGTCTAGACGCCTTAACATCTGATCCAGACCTTGGCGCTGATCAAGGTCTCTCTTTATTAGGCCACGGCAACCAAGCTAAAAATAAGAAGAATATGATTAAACTTTCCAACATCACCAAAGTGTTCCAGCAGGGGTCGCGTTCCATTAGCGCACTCTCCGACGTGACTCTTCACGTTCCTGCCGGACAGATTTATGGCGTCATCGGTGCCTCAGGCGCCGGTAAGAGTACGCTGATCCGCTGCGCCAACATGCTTGAGCGCCCAACGTCAGGTACCGTTCTGGTTGATGGCCAGGATCTGACTTCCCTGTCTGAAGGAGAGCTGACGCGCGCACGCCGCCAGATTGGCATGATCTTCCAACACTTTAACCTACTCTCTTCACGTACGGTCTTCGGTAACGTTGCCCTACCGTTGGAGTTGGACAACACCCCACGCGCGGAAATCAAAAAACGCGTGGTCGAGCTGCTGGAGCTGGTTGGTCTGTCTGACAAGCACGATGCCTACCCTGCCAATCTGTCAGGCGGCCAAAAGCAGCGTGTGGCCATCGCCCGTGCGCTGGCTAGCAATCCTAAAGTGCTGCTGTGCGACGAAGCGACCAGTGCGCTGGATCCCGCCACCACCCGTTCCATTCTCGAACTGCTGAAAGATATCAACCGCCGTTTGGGGCTGACCATCCTGCTGATCACCCATGAAATGGACGTAGTGAAACGTATCTGCGATCAGGTCGCGGTTATCAGCCAAGGTCAATTGATTGAGAAAGACAGCGTTAGCGAAGTGTTCTCCCATCCCAAGACGCCGCTGGCACAGCAGTTTATCCAAGCTACGCTGCATCTGGATATTCCGGATGATTATGCCGCACGTCTGGTACCTGAACGTACCGGGGGCCGTCAACCACTGTTGCGCCTTGAGTTTACCGGACGCTCGGTCGATGCACCTTTACTGTCAGAAGCGGCCCGTCGTTTTAACGTGAACAACAATATTATCAGTGCACAGATGGATTACGCTGGCGGCGTGAAGTTCGGCGTGATGCTGGCTGAGCTGCACGGCTCCGATGAAGATGCACAGGCAACGATTGAGTTCCTGCAAGAAAATCAGGTAAAAGTAGAGGTTCTGGGTTATGTCTGAGGCAATGATGTGGTTAATGGCACGTGGCGTGTGGGAAACCGTTACGATGACCTTTGTCTCCGGCTTTTTTGGCTTTGTTCTTGGCTTACCGGTTGGCGTACTGTTATATGTGACCCGCCCCGGGCAAATCATTGCCAACAATACCGTCTATAAGGTGTTGTCAGGGTTGGTGAACATTTTCCGTTCCATTCCGTTCATCATCTTGCTGGTCTGGATGATCCCGTTCACTCGCATGATCGTTGGCACCTCTATCGGTTTGCAGGCGGCTATCGTTCCACTGACCGTGGGCGCGGCTCCCTTTATCGCCCGTATGGTAGAAAACGCGCTGTTGGAAATTCCGTCAGGTCTGGTTGAAGCCGCTCGTGCCATGGGGGCAACCCCAATGCAAATCATCACCAAAGTGCTGTTACCTGAAGCGCTGCCAGGTTTGGTGAATGCCGCTACCATCACGCTGATCACCCTGGTGGGCTATTCTGCAATGGGCGGTGCCGTCGGTGCCGGTGGCTTAGGTCAAATTGGTTATCAGTATGGATATATTGGTTATAACGCTACCGTGATGAATACGGTATTAATATTACTGGTGGTGCTGGTGTATCTGATCCAGTTTGGTGGCGACCGTATCGTGAAGGCCGTTACCCACAAATAACTTTACCCACGCGCTGACATCTACTCGATAGCTTTGCTGCATCTGGCAGGATAAAGAGTAAGGCGTATTTCATATGCGAGTCTAATTGAGGAAGGGATATGTCGTTAAAATTTAAATCCATCGCAACAATCGGCGCACTGATCGGTACTCTGGCTCTGGCCGGTTGTGGCCAGGATGAAAAAGATCCAAACCATATCAAAGTGGGTGTTATTGTCGGTGCTGAACAGCAAGTGGCTGAAGTGGCACAAAAAGTGGCAAAAGATAAGTATGGCCTGGACGTTGAGCTGGTCACCTTCAACGACTACGTGTTGCCAAACGAAGCCTTGAGCAAAGGCGATATCGATGTCAACGCCTTCCAGCACAAGCCTTACCTGGATCAACAGATCAAGGATCGTGGTTATAAGCTGGTTACGGTGGGTAACACCTTCGTGTATCCGATCGCCGGTTACTCCAAAAAGATCAAATCCATTGATGAGCTGCAAGAAGGTTCACAGGTAGCACTGCCTAACGATCCAACCAACCTGGGCCGTTCACTGTTGCTGCTGGAAAAACAGGGTCTGATCAAGCTGAAAGACGGTGTTGGCCTGCTGCCGACCGTGCTGGACGTGACCGAGAACCCGAAAAACCTGAAGCTGGTTGAACTGGAAGCGCCACAGCTGCCACGTTCACTGGACGATCAGCAAATCGCTCTGGCCATCATCAACACCACTTACGCCAGCCAGATTGGTTTGACGCCGGCCAAAGACGGTCTGTTTGTTGAAGATAAAGACTCACCTTACGTCAACATCATGGTTGCCCGTGAAGATAACAAAGACGCGGAAAACGTGAAGAAATTCGTTCAGGCTTACCAGTCTGACGAAGTTAACGAAGCGGCCAACAAGATCTTTAACGGTGGCGCAGTAAAAGGCTGGTAATCATTCAATAGCCATTTTATTCCGATAATTGCAAGACGGGCTACGGCCCGTCTTGTTATTTGTGCCAGAGATTGCTTCAATAGCGCCACTTTGATTATAAAATGGCAGGGACTCTCAATGCGTGTTTTACCTCTCTGTTTGTTAGCGCTCGCGCTGACTGGATGCTCAACGCAGCACACGGCTCCATCCACAACAAACAGCACAACAACTACGGCCGCTCCCGCTCCGGTAAAAGCCACCCCAGCAGCCCGCCCGGCCCCGGTAAAACTGTACAAGAGTGCAGAAGAACTGGTCGGCAAGCCTTTCCGCGATTTAGGTGAGGTTTCTGGCGAATCCTGTCAGACCACGGTTCAGGACTCTCCGCCTAATCTGAATACCGCACGTAAGCGTATGCAGACCCGAGCTTCCTACATGAAGGCCAATGCGGTGCTACTGCATGACTGTCAGATTGTCAGCGGCGTCGCCGGTTGTTACCAGCAGGCCATCTGTCAAGGCTCTGCGCTTAACGTCTCTGCAAAATGACCGAATTTGTTTTTGAGCAGATCGGCACCATCCGTTCTCCGTATAAAGAGAAATTCGCGGTTCCCCGTCAGCCTGGGCTAGTTGAAGACGGCGGCGGTGAACTGTTGCTGTTGCCGCCTTACAATCAGCCCGAAGCGGTACGTGGTCTCAGCGAGTTCAGCCATCTGTGGGTGATGTTTGTGTTTCATCAAACCATGGAAGGAGGCTGGCGTCCTACCGTGCGGCCTCCTCGTCTGGGCGGCAATGCACGTATGGGCGTGTTCGCCACCCGTTCGACCTTTCGCCCTAACCCGTTGGGTATGTCCTTGCTCGAACTGAAAGGCATACGGACTCAAGGGGGCGAGGTGGTACTGGAGTTGGGCAGCCTGGATTTAGTTGACGGTACGCCGGTGGTCGATATCAAACCCTATTTGCCGTTTGCCGAAAGCCATCCGCAAGCGCGAGCCGGTTTTGCTCAGGCGGCTCCGGCTGGTGATATGCAGGTGTATTTCTCACCCGAAGCGGAACAACAGCTGCAGCAACATTTGCGGCGCTACCCCAACCTGCGCCGTTTTATCACTCAGGTTCTGGCGCAAGATCCTCGCCCCGCCTATCGAAAAGAAGAAGCCAGCGGGCGCGAATATGCGGTATGGTTGTTGGAGTTCAACGTGCGCTGGCGGATCGTTGATAGTCAAAGCGAAGTGTTGTCGCTCGACGCCCGTTAAAATTCCGCCCGCTCTCTTTTGACAACCGGCTTGCGCTGGTAAACTAAACCACTTTTGAAAATTTTGGCGGCCAACCCTGGCAGCCCGATGCAATTTGCAGTTCTAACGGAACCAAAACACCATGCGTACAAGCCAATATCTGCTCTCCACACTGAAGGAGACACCTGCCGACGCCGAAGTGATCAGCCACCAGCTGATGCTACGCGCCGGGATGATCCGCAAGCTGGCCTCCGGTCTTTACACCTGGTTGCCGACCGGCCTGCGCGTTCTGAAGAAGGTTGAAAACATCGTTCGCGAAGAAATGAACAATGCTAACGCGATCGAAGTTTCCATGCCGGTTGTTCAGCCCGCAGACCTCTGGCTGGAAAGCGGCCGCTGGGAGCAGTATGGCCCGGAATTGCTGCGCTTTGTCGATCGCGGCGAGCGTCCCTTTGTGCTTGGTCCAACCCATGAAGAAGTGATCACCGATCTGATCCGCAACGAAATCAGCTCCTACAAGCAGCTGCCGCTGAACTTCTTCCAGATCCAGACCAAATTCCGTGACGAGGTTCGTCCACGTTTTGGCGTGATGCGTTCGCGTGAATTCCTGATGAAGGATGCCTATTCCTTCCACACCACCCAGGAATCCTTGCAGGTCACCTACGACGCGATGTACGAGGCCTACAGCAAGATCTTTAACCGCATGGGTCTGGATTTCCGTCCGGTGCTGGCCGATACCGGTTCTATCGGCGGCAGCGCTTCACATGAGTTCCAGGTGCTGGCAGACAGCGGTGAAGACGATATCGTGTTCTCAACTGGCTCCGACTATGCTGCCAACATCGAGTTGGCCGAAGCGGTTGCCCCTGCTCAGCCACGTGCTGCGGCAACGGAAGAACTGCGCATCATCGATACGCCGAACGCCAAAACCATCGCCGAACTGGTAGAGCAATTCCAACTGCCAGTAGAGAAAACGGTGAAAACCTTGATGGTGCACGCCCGTGAAGAGAGTGGCCACAAGCTGGTTGCCCTGCTGGTGCGCGGCGATCACGAGCTGAATGAAATCAAGGCCGAGAAACTGCCACAGGTCGCGGTTCCACTGACTTTCGCCACGGAAGAAGAAATCCGTGCAATCGTCGGCGCAGGCCCAGGATCCCTTGGTCCAGTCAACCTGCCGATCCCAGTGGTTGTCGATCGCAGCGTAGCCGCTATGAGCGACTTCGGCGCCGGTGCCAACATCGATGGCAAACACTACTTTGGCATCAACTGGGAGCGTGATTTGCCGCTGCCACAGAGTGCCGATATCCGTAACGTGGTGGAAGGCGATGCCAGCCCAGACGGTAAAGGTACGCTGCTGATCAAGCGCGGTATCGAAGTGGGCCACATCTTCCAACTGGGTACCAAGTATTCAGAAGCGATGAAAGCCACCGTGCAGGGTGAAGATGGCCGTAATCAAGTGCTGACCATGGGTTGCTACGGCATCGGCGTGACGCGCGTGGTGGCTGCGGCCATCGAACAGAATCACGATGACCGTGGCATTATCTGGCCGGACGCGATTGCCCCGTTCCAGGTAGCTATTCTGCCAATGAACATGCACAAGTCATTCCGTGTGCAGGCACTGGCTGAGGAATTGTACGATACCCTGCGTTCACACGGCATCGATGTGATCCTGGACGATCGTAAAGAACGCCCGGGCGTGATGTTTGCCGATATGGAACTGATCGGCGTACCTCACTCCATCGTGATCGGCGATCGTAACCTCGACAGCGAAGAAATTGAGTACAAAAACCGCCGTGTTGGCGAGAAGCAGATGATCAAAACCGGCGAAATCGTTGATTTCCTGCTGGGCCAGATCCAACGCTAATCGCTAGACAAAGCCCCCCAGATGGGGGGCTTTATTAATGGATGTTGTTGTTAAAGGATTAACTTATGCCATTACGCAGCCCCTCGGCTACCTGCCTGTTTGCTTTGCTTTCGGTGTTTTTGACCGGTTGCACCATGGACGTAGGCTTATCCGACCGTGAAAAACACTCCATCAATCCCGTCAATGTTCAGTTCCAATCGTTAAGCTCCGCCCCAGGAAAAACGCTGCGCGAAATCAATCAGGCCGACCTGCAAGAGGGTGACCTGCTGTTCTCCTCAACGATTGGTTTGAAATCACTCGGGATCCGTATCTTGAGTACTTCGTCAGTCAGCCATGTGGCCGTGTATATTGGCGAAGGTCAGGTTGCCGAAGCGGTAGGGGAAGGCGTGCAGATTATCAGCCTGAAAGACGCGCTGACCCATAGCGACAAGATGTTTGCTTTGCGCATCCCCGATCTGACACCGGAGCAGGCTAGCCAGATCCGCCAATTCGCCAGCCAAAAGGCCGGCAGCCGGTATAATTATCTGGGCATTGCCGAGATGGTGCCCTTTATGATGACCAAGCAGCTGTGTTCGCTGAACCCCTTCTCTGCCGATTTCCGCCAGCAATGTGTACAAGGCCTGGCCGCAGCCCAGCTCAAGTCGCCGACCGGCGCAGAGTCGTCCTATTTTTGCTCGGAGTTTGTGATTGCCGCGTTTGAAAACGCTGGGCATCCGTTGACGTTGGCCGCCCCTGGCTGGGTCAGCCCGGGCGATTTACTGCATATGCGTGAAGGGGATATTGCTACGCTGGCACCTAGCAAAGCGCTGGTTTACGTTGGCCATATCAAGCCGGGGATCTATTTACGTTCGCGGGCGCTGGCAAAAAACCAGCCAATCGCAACAGGCCAGCCCTCATCAACCGATCAAATTAGCAGCCCCATCATAAAATGAAGAGGCTCAAATTGATAACAAAGCTAAGCGGGCGCAGCATGCAGCGCCCCTACAAAGTGAGCTAGCCGCCGTTGGTCAGTTAGCACAGCTCTTGCTGTTGTCGAAAGCGATCTTGCCACCGGGCTCCGGGATCAGCGCTTTTTGCATCTGCCCTTCCTCCATGGAAGGCTGCACGCTGAAATGCCCGTTCAACATCAGGAATACCGGTTCGCCCGGCGCCCGTTGAGCCTTCAGATAGCCCTGCTCCAGCGCGATATTATTCGCTACTGGGAAGGTTTTGCCGGTGGCACAATCCTGGAATACCGCTGCATCAGCCATATAGGTATATAGCCCGGTCAATGGCATCGGCGTTTTCGGCAAGGCTTTAGTGACCGGCGTCAGCACATAATTAAGCTGGGAGACAATCGGTGCCCCACTGCGGTCCAGCATTCTCAATTGCTTGCCTTCCGGGTGGAAATAGCGTTTTTCACCGTTGCTTTCAGTCAGTACCAGCTTATCTGCCGTACGCGCCCATGTGCCGTAGCTGGCAAAGGTTTGATCGCCACCTTTAGCGCCACGATAGGTTTCCTGCAACACAAAGGTGCCGTCCTCATCGAGGAACAGTGAGGTGTCCAACCCAGTGCAGTCCGCACAAGGCAATAAGCCCTGATAGCTCTGCTGCATCGGCTGAAGCGCTTGTTCTTTTGGCTGGTATTGATTGTTACATCCCAGCAATGAAAGGGCTCCTGCCGCTAAAAACAGGGCGATAGTTATTTGCTTCAAGTTATTCTCCTGTTGTCATCCATTGATATCCACGGCGTAGGCTAAGGCTGAACCTTGCCGCGCAGTGCCTTGGTGGCACCTTTGCGCACCTTGCCTTCAAGACGGCGTAATTTGGCCCCTTTGCTGGGTTTGGTTGCCCTGCGCGTCTTTTCGACCACCATCGCCTGCTGGATCAGCGCCACCAGCCGGGCCAGTGCCGCTTCACGATTCATTTCCTGGCTGCGATATTCCTGCGCTTTGATAATCACCACCCCATCACCGGTCACTAAATGATGATTAAGCGCCAGCAGCCGTTCTTTATAGTACTCTGGCAGGCTGGACGCCCGGATGTCAAAGCGCAAATGGATCGCCGTTGAGGTTTTATTCACATGCTGGCCACCCGCACCCTGCGCGCGGATCGCCGTTAATTCTATTTCGTTGTCCGGTATGGCTACGTTTCTTGACAGTTCCAGCACCGGTTATACCTGCGCCTGCTGCCATTCGGCAAATTGAATTTCCAGACTATTCTGAAGGTCTGACAGCCAGATGGTACCTTCCTGCAGCGTGGCCTGTAGCGTCATATTGCGGCTGGCTAACGCGGTCAAGCGGGACAGTTGTTCATCATCAAGAAAACGGATGCTCAGGTTCTTGTGGTTGGCCACCTTGCTCTGCATAGATTGCCACCAGACATGCCCGGCGCGATCGCCATAGGCGTAAAGCACCACCCGAGGTGACTGATTGCAGGCCTTCTTGATGCGTTTCTCGTCCGGCAGCCCCAGCTCTATCCACATTTCCAGCCCGTTATGGTCGTTGCGCCGCCAGATTTCCGGCTCGTCTTCCGCACTCAGGCCTTTGGTAAACACCAGCCGTTCATCGGCATGGCAGATCCAGGCCAGCAGGCGCAGCATCATGCGCTGTTCGGTTTCTGAAGGATGCTGGGCCAGGGTGAGTGTGGTATCAAAGTAAAAGTGACGATCCATATCAGCGATATTGAGCGTGGCTTTGTAAATTGTTGCTTTCAGCGCCATGGGTAACCTCTTTATTAACAGGCCACATTGTACTTGATCAGGGCAGCCCGCAGCCAGCACGGGGAGCGCCAGAAGTGGACTAATGCCCAAAAAGAGGAACTAATAACTCACTAACACCTGTGCTATAGTCCTTTAGATAGGATTTAACCCCGAGTGTCTGTGCCTTATTGCAGCCTGCGTGGCGATAATGCAGAGATCCTAAAGGGAGGCCATTGTGCAACAATACTGTGAGTTAGTACGACGTTTTTACGCTCAGATCGGCAGTGGAGATCTAGGCTACGTGCCGGATGCACTAGCATGTGTGTTAAAGGCATTGGACGAGGTTGCCGCGAATAGCGAGCTACCGTCCTCCGTTAGGGAACAGGCGGCATTTGCCGCCGCTAACTTATTGGTGAGCGACCATGTTGATAATTAGCTAAAATATCCCTAAATGTTACGTTAAAAAAGGAACGAGCAATGATAAGGAAAACATACGGTTACTGTCGAGTGTCGTCAGGAAAGCAACTGGACGGTAACGGTATGTCTAGGCAGCAAAAAATGCTGCTTAAATACATAAAAAACTATAAAGACATGAAAGACTATGGGTATGAGATATCTATTGATAACTTTTCATGGATGCTACAGCCAGGGCAATCTGCATTCAAAGGCTATAACCTCGAAGAAGGAGTTTTAGCCGAATTCATCAAAGATGCCAAGGCAGGAAAGCATAAGAACTCATGTTTATTGATTGAAAACATAGATCGATTTAGCCGAGCAAATCCTGCAAAATCAGCGTTAGATTTTTTAACAATTACTGCCGCAGGAGTGCACATACATGAAGTTGAAACAGGAGATATTTATACTGAGACTCTTGACCTCGAAACATTAGCTAACAGCCTAACGCGGTCGAATAGAGAGTCTGTACGCAAACAAAATCTCTCGAATGACAATTGGGAAGAAAGGTATGAGGCAGCAAAGGAAGGCATTTCCGTACTGACTAAACGAGTCCCTAAATGGATTGAGGTAATTGATAATAAATATCAATTAACTTCAGAATCTCATATTATTAACTATATTTTTGATAAGTTCTGTGAAGGGATTGGTAGTACTACCATTGCTCGAGAGTTGAACACCAAAAGGATGTTGATTGGGAATGCTGAGTGGTATCCCCAAAACGTAAATAGGCTCCTAAGCGATAAACGTGTTGCTGGCTGGCTGATTTCAACAAACAAAAGCAGGCAGGATGTTCGTCTATATCCACAGGTGATCAGTGATGAGCAGTTTTCTCGCGTTCAAAATATTAAAAACTCATCACAACCATTAGTGAAATACAAACCGACGGAGAACATGAATAACTTATTTAATGGTATCAGTTCTTGTGGTTTATGCGGTGCGGCTGTCGGAGTAGTAAAACAAACATATAAAGGTAAAATAACCTATAAACGGCTATTTTGCTCTAAACGCAAAGAAATCAAGACATGTTATGCAAAATCTATACGATATGATTTTATTGAAAAAGTCATTTACAATCACGTATTGAATTTTGACTGGAATAATTTCTTATCTAATGAGGCTAGTGACAATATTTCAGATCAAATCAAAGTTGAGCTGTTTGAAAGTAGAAATTACGTTGCAGATTTAAAAAAGATAATAAGTGAATCAACAATGCCAGACCTGTTATTCCTTATAAAGCTTGATGAGATGAATAATAGAATTGCCTCATTAGAATCTAAGTTAGCAACGATTAAAAACGAACCGCAAGAGTTTGATGCTTCAGGATTCGACATTGAAAGAAAAGAGGATCGATTAAGATACAATTTAGCATTACGAAAAGTAGTATCTACAATAAAATTAACTCGACACCCTTTTATAGATACATTTGTAAGTATTGAATTTCACTATCACACAAGCAATTTAAAACATCTGATATTAATAGATAGTATGAATGGCGATGTATTGTCAAATATTGCATGTTCTGAAACAGAAGAAACCTTGCATTATATTTCTAATGTGATGAGCATTGCACTCGACAAACGAACGCATCACGTTGAAATAGAAGGACTATATGTGCCAGAAGACTTAGCACTGATGCTACTATTTATGGAACAGAAGGGTGTGGATAAAAATTTAATTGATGAAACACGCAAGTTTCTTTAGGAGCCTCAATTATGCTAATCGTTATAGATACTGGTTAGTCTTTCGGGGGAATGGATCTGTTCAGTGCAAATACCCATCACGAACCTACCCATTCGGATGATGAGTCACCAACTCATTAGTTAACGCTCCCCTATAAGCTGCACCTCATTACGAGCATCAATATCGATTAAGCACAGAACGCATCCCATCCTTCGATCTACCCTAGCAGGTGCTAAAAGTCATTTCTACAGCACGTTTCTGAAAGCTCCCTTCCATTTCCTACCGACTGACTAACACCACAACGAATCTTACTCACTGATTTTGTTGTAATAAATTCAAATAAACCACAATAATCGATAAATTCGATCTTATCGATCTATTTTATTGATCAATTTAATCTCAGTTGCTATGATTGATTTTCAAACTTATCAATTAAAATCAATCGAGTAAGGTGAACATCATGGCTTATGCTTCATATACAGTTACATGTCCTCACTGCCATTCCACTACAACTGTCAACACTGGAATAAAGAATGGAGGAACCGGAGTTGGTTCATGCCGTGCTTGTGGCAAAAGAGTACGAGTAGAAGTTGACTCGAAGGGCAATATCATTCGTGTTTTGAAGTAATTACTGTTAAAAAGTTCATGGAAGGAAATCAACATGCAAGAATTCTCGTTAGTTTTCTTAGTTATTGCTATCGTGCTAATAGTTTTTCTGTTCAAAAAAAGAAAGGAGTTACATTTAGGCAATCCACAACTATTCTTATACGCACTGATAGGTTTAATTATCTGCATACGTTCTCTATATGCTTTCACAGAAATATCATCTCCTGGAGTTGATTTTCTTACTGGTGTGCTAATTGTTATATTTGCAATGCTATCATTTTTAGTCGGCTTGTTATGTATCGCGTGGGCTTTAATGATTTACCCAAAAGTTAAAGAGAAATTACCATCAATTGTAAATCATAAACCATTAAATAATTACACTACGCCTGTCGTTCTAATAATTATCATGTCTGCATCAAACTCTATACAGTCCATTGCTGATAGCAAACAATCAACAACTCTTGGGTTCAGTGCTCAAAGTCACTTCAAAGATGCCAAAAGACATAACATTTATAGCCCAGAAGAGTACTCTGCATATCTTGTAAATAAAAAAGCTAATGAAGAGAAAGAAAAAACCACCAAGCAAGAAGAAAACAAACCATCTGAAACTCTATATACTATAGTGGTTGAGAACTCATTGAGTAGTCCACAAAACAAAATAGATATAACAGTTTCGTTCGACAAGAAAAGCCCGTTTGATATGTCCGTCCTGAAAGAGATTGAAGCATATTCAGGTAAGAGTTTTAAGCGTGATAGAGCTGCAATGATCTTTAGAGATTATGGTGTTAGGCTGAGTGATTTTGATCAATACGTACTTCCTAAGTGCAGTGCTAAGATGCAACAATTAAAGAGAGAATACACAACAGAAACAGATACATGGCTACCATACTCATTTGATAACAAAGCTGTATATGAAAATGAGAAAAGATATAGAGATAACTACAATAAGCAATACATTGAAAAATCGAAAACTGCATTAGCAGAACAAAACGATTGTTTCTATAAAACATCACAATCACTACAAGAACATTCACCTCGCTCAAAGCCAAAGGACTGATATGAAAAAATCAATAATCACAACATTCATGCTCATAATGCTAACGTTATCTGGTGGTGCTATGTCAAGTACTTTAAAGCAATTTAAAATAGAGTATTCCGTTGTAGGCACACCAGGTATCCAAGCGGAAATGATTTTTGCAGTAAATATTAATTCTGCCTATTCTACGTTGAGAAAACAAAAAAAGAGTACTGGAAAAGATATAGTCATTCGCACGGCCAAAGAAATCAAGAAGTAATATCCAATTAACTAATGGTGGATTCATGAGAAAGTTTTTATTTGCAATAATTGGTTTAGTCTTGTCATTAAATGCATTAGCATCTGATGATATAAAAACCTATTCATATTGCTCAGGATTGTACCAAGGCATTTACGAGTATCAACCACAGTCAAACATTGGGAAAGAAGCAAGACAAGCAATAAAGTACTTCCAACGTAAGATTAAAAACACTGGGAGCTTAGACAAGGATAGTTTTGAATCAGGAAAATCTGTAGGACTGAAAATATGGAGTACTAAAAATGGGTATAAAAATAGACCTATAATTGTCGACAACTGTTTTGATAGTTATAGCTCTTACATTCGAACATTGAGTATAGATGAAATAATGAAACTTGAAGAATAGTCTTTATTAACCCAGCACTAGGGAAATGTAGTCATAAAAATAATAATGCAGTACATTAATGCAGAGAGCTTTTTTAGTCTCTGCATTTTTTTCAGATATCGAACGGATTAAATTCATCAAAATCAATGTGTTGCTATGTTGTCAATTAAACTAATTTCAATTCCAGCACCGCTTTATAGTACTAATTGATACTGAAAGCTGTTTTGCCACGTTTGATTGTGACATCCCTTCAGCTTTAAGCCGTTGCACTTCATCATGAGAGGTTGCCTTTGGCCTACCACCTACACGGCCCTCAGAACGTGATTTTGCCAAACCTTCTCGAGTTCGCTCAATTATGCGATTTCTTTCAAAATCCGCTACCGCAGCAAGGACCTTAAGCTGGAACTCACCAGCAGCAGAAGTGAGATCCACACCATCGAGATCTAATGAACGTACCGAAATCTTCTTGCCTTGGAGCATCTTGATCGTGCTCACTATATCAATCATATCCCTGCCAAGGCGATCAAGCTTCAACACAACCAATTGATCGCCAGTCTCAAGCTTGTTATTTACCAGATTTGAAAACTCAGGGCGTTCCATCGCAGGAACTCCACCGCTGATTGTCTCAGTAACAACACGGTGAGGTTCTATCACGATCCCCTTCTGCTGTATTGCCAAGATTTGGTTATCGGTGGATTGTTCAGAAGTAGAAACACGACAATATGAAAAGATCCGGCACATGTTACGCCCTAAGGTGTCAAAAAGGTAGGTTCATTATAGCATTGGTATCAAAACTGTAAACCCCTACTTTTTGACACTACTTTTAGAACGTTGCATCCGTGGTGTCACAAACGTTCGTTTTTGATGCTTTGTTAACAAAACAGTTTTATGTTAACTTTTTACATTCGTGTTGACAAATCCACAATAAAAAACATACTCTATGAAAGTACCCGACAAAGAACAGATAGAGCTACACTAGGAGAAGTAATTTTGACACCGAAAATGCCTTGGGAATTAAACCCTGCTTTAGAAAAACAGCACCTTATCACTGTTGCCAAATTTATTGCTGAAGTTCGCAACTCTGTCGTTGATCTTCATGATGAAGATCTGGGGGATACGAATCAGTCTTTGGGCTTCAGAGCATATGAATGCTGTCGTAGCCGTATCAACAATGCAGTGCTTGTAGAAAAAATCTGGCCGTTTCTTTCAATAGTTCGTAAAGGTGGAAAGTTCACATTTGCGATAGGTAAGACTCCTGTCAGATTTTACAAAGGAAGCCCTAGCTGCATAGAAGAAAGACGCCAAATTCCTTGTTCGGAAGCAGTGAAGCAGATGTCTCTTCTTGAGTTAGATAATCCAGATTACTCTCGTATTATTTGGTACTTTGTTGTTGAAACTGATCAATTTAAATACGCCGAATCTGTAACATTCGCAGGTTATCTAGATGGTGCACAAGTATCTGCATACGAAATTCCATTAGATGGTTTAGTCCCTCTCCTGTCTACAATAAGCACATCTAACAATGAAGATGACGTAATTGATAAATCTGTCAAGATCCCTAAACCTAAAGTGTCTCCTAAGAAGCCAAAACAGGATGACGATCAAGCAACAACAGCATTAAACAACGAGTAACTTATGTTCGCTGAATTTATAGGTGATCGTCTACGCTTAGCTCGCCTCTTGAAGGGTTATACACTTCAAGAGGTTGGTGATGCAGCTTGTGTGACTCGCCAAAATATCCATCAGCTTGAAAGTGGTGCAAGAAACCCTAGTGACGATGTTGCTAAAGCATTGGCGGAATTCTTAGGGGTTAAAGAAGATTTTTTCTTTAAACCCTTAGAAACCGAAGTTAAGTCTGAACAATGCCATTTTAGAAAAAGAAAGACCACACCTGTCAATGTGGCTAATCGGGTACTAGCATTTGGTACTATATTTGAACAGCTTGTATCTAATTTACATGAACAACTTGAGTTGCCAGGGCCTGACTTTGATATCTTGGAAAAGTATAACATTAGTGCAAAGGAATTTGATGCTTCAATCATTGAGAAAGCTGCTGAAAAAGCCAGGTTACACTGGGGGCTTGGGTTAAACTCCCCCATAGACAGTATGACAAGGGTACTAGAATCAGCTGGAGCTATAGTTGTTTTTATAGATGATCCGTCAGATAAAGTTGACGCACTATCAATGAATAGAAAATACCCAGTTGTCATAAGGAACACAGCTAAAGACAATACTTGCCGTATGAGATTCGACCTTGCCCATGAGTGTGGACACTTAATTTTGCATCAAGGTATTGAAACTGGTGATTCGAAAACAGAGAAGGAAGCTGATATGTTTGCAAGTGCATTTCTATTTCCAAGAACTGCATTTATGAAAGAGTTTCAAAAATGCATGGTAGGCTCTAAACCTATAATTAGAAAAATAATTGAGCTTACATTAACATGGAAAGTAAGCACTAAAATGATTATTTACCGGGCTCGCTCTCTAAATTTAATTACTGCTGTAGACTATAGATCTTTAAACATTTTCTTGAACAATAAAGGTTATACAAAGAAAGAACCTTACAATGACTTAATCAACGATAGTGATCCTGAGTTATTGCGTGATGCATTAGAAGTTCTGCATCGCGAATTAGGAATAACAGTTGAAATGCTTGCTGATAAGTTAGGGCTTACTATGGATACCTTCAGGATTTTCGCACCATACAACATAAGTGATGAAAAAAACAACATCATACCTCTAAGGTTCTAATCTTTTTCCAATAGGCCATATAATAGACATGGCCTATTGGACTCATCAATTCCTGCCATATTAATATTCCTCTTTATGTTTTTTATGTGAAAATCTCTCCCATTTTTTATTCAATTTTTTAAAATCCAAATCAATTGAATGTTTTCCAATTCTTTTACCTTCAAACAACTTTGAATATATACACTCGACATTGAAATGAACTGTTAGATTTTCGGGTTCTATCCCCAATTCATCATTATCAAACATATAATGACAATCTGCAGAAAGTAAGATCCCGTTGCTAGTATCCATGTTATGATTGACGGCGTACTCTTCTATATGACACGCTTGCAAAATGCTAACGAGAACCTGCCCTGTAACCGCACAACGGTAGAAGAAATTATTTGCAATGCGACGTTTAAAATCAATTTGAGCCGATTGCTCTCGCTGGGAAATGGTTGTAATAACACTCTCAGCATTTAATTTTACATCAACAGTCTCAACGTATGCGATTTCTGAGTACTTTCTTTTTTTGACAATACCTCGTGAATTACTCTGTTCTATTTTACCTCTTACGCTTAAAACATTTATCTTATCTTGTGACTTTTTTACCTTAGCGTTTAATTTATCACTATAAAATTTATTATATGTATACATAGATATAAAGGTGCTTAACCTGCTCTCTGAGTACTCTTTGTTTCGTGCCCTCTCTATTGCATGAATTTTACTTTCTACATCTTTACACTCAATAAAATACATTAAAGTATTAAAGTAACTAAACGCCCCCTCAATGACCTGTTCATTATAATACTTTGAAGTAAGCTCTTTGTTGAGACATATCCTAGCAGCATCTCCTACTGGCATTCTTTTAATTAATTCTTGGTACAAGTCTTTATTAAAATATCGTGGCTCTTGGTTTTTAACTACTTTTAATAAACTGGGGTTCTGCGTTTTTAATTCTTCATTTTTGATGTTCGCATTCGCTGAAACAAAGTTATTAACAATCTCAACTTTGACGGGGCTTTCATTTAAATTAGTTGATGAAGATGAGTATTTGTTAATTTGACTCATTCTATATAATTCAATTCTAGCTTCTTCCTCAATCAATTCCTTTCTTCTTTTCTCTCTTAAGAGTCTAGCTTCTAATTGCTCTTCAGTCATGTTAGATACATATTCATATGAACCTTGATGGATATATGAAGTGCTTTTCTTTATTTTTCTCAATGAGGATATTGGTTGTCTGTCAATATGATTCCTTTGCATTAAAATTTTATCAATAACAACTAATGTAGCTCTCATTGATTCTATTTTATTTTTTGTATGAATGTTATTTTTTAAAGAATTTAAAATATCTTTCTTTTTTGAAACAACCTGTTGAGAGGATAGATTATATAAGCTATAAACTACTTTGTCTTCCAAAGAAGTGCTTCTTTGTATGTTCTTATTTTTGTCTACTGCTTTTTTACTTTCTATTTTCTTTCTAATCTCTGGAAATCTTTTAGATTGTTCTTCAAGGACTAATTTTTGCTTTCTTTGTAGCTCTCTATTTTTAGTCTCATTGGACTTAACAAGCATTTCAGTTATAGCAATAGCATTGCTGCTCTCTGAAGAGTTAATTGCATCCAATAATGCCTGAGCCATGATACTATTTTTCATATTTCACCAAATCAACAATGTATTTGCTATGTGATTGCAGACTATTGATTATTGTTTCGATACGCTATCATGACAATATGTTACATGGCAAGATTTACTTATTAATTTTGTGACAGGAATATGATATTGTTTAAACAATAACTCGCTAGTGAAAAGTAGTGTAATAACATCCATACTTTTGGTAGTCATTATCAATACACAGTGACAAATAACTCTCTATCAGTCGTTTTCGTACACCGTTACTACCATCATGTTCATTTACCTCTAGTTCAATATCCACTAATCCATAGACTAAGTTCTCTAATTTCATAATGACATCCTTATTCAATCCGAAAAATATTACATGAGTAAATTAGCTACATCAACGGCATATGCACATGTACATAAAGAATCTCATGTAAATGGGATGCTAATCGCATAATTATCAAGGCACTCATCGAAAAAAGTAGTTAGAGTTGCAAGCACACTGACACATTCTCAACCTTATAATTCTCTATTATATAGTTTACCTTGGCAATCAATGAGTCTTTAATGATTGAATTACATAGATTTACCCCAGTGAAGCCTTAGAATACTCATCAGGGTTGCAGCTAAAAGATGAACACCTCACTACTCATAGGGTAACACGCTGGCCCATTCTTTTTTGGCAGTATGAAGTTTCAATATAAACACATTATTCAGTACCTTCAATCAACCTATGCAGCCAATGAATGAATAAATTGTAATTCAAAATTTGCATGAATAATACAACGTAATTTGGGTACTGGATTCCAAAATAGAACTTATGTATTATAAATTTTTCTGTACTTAATGTAAGGGAGCTACATGGCTAATATAATTTACGGAACCATCAAGGGTGACAAGCAAGGGTTGATCTCTGCGGGGTGCTCAACTCCTGATTCAATAGGAAATAAGTACCAAAAGGGGCATGAGGATCAGATCCTTGTCCTTGAATTGCTTAATCTTATGACTCGTGAAAGTAACGTCCAGCTCCACCCTCTCCAAATCAGAAAGCCCATCGATAAGGCTACCCCACTCTTAGCCTTAGCAATGAACCAAAATGAACGCCTGACGTGCGAGTTCGTATTTTACAGAATGAACCCTTCCGGTGGCCTAGAGATCTTCTTCAAAATAAAACTGACAGGTGCAACGTTAAGCGAAATTAGGATGTTTAGCCCCAACTCATTGACACATAATGAAGTTCAATCTGATGAAAGCATTTCCTTCAAATACGAATCCATAACTTGGGAACATGTTATGGCTGGAACAAGTGCATATAGTATCTGGGATGATAGGGTGTATTAATCATGGGAACTACTGCAATAGCTCATCTAAAGTATGATTTAGATAGACATGCTGTGGACTTAAAACGTATTGCCACACTAGCCTCTGCTTACTTTATGAATGATTATCAGACAAGAAGAGAATACCTTAGACAAGTAGATGAGTTTATAAACAATATTAATCGAAAATTTAAAAATACGTTTGATGTTAACGAACGCATGAGATTAATTTACGAAATGCGAGCTGAAAGTGAATTGGCCAATAGAGAATATCAAATTTTAAGACAAGGGAATTATACAAAGTATCTTATTACTGATTTATATGAAGATCAGGGAGTAGTTAAGTATGCCAAGATAGGCTGGGGAATTACAATGTCAGTAGTCCAAGGTGCTGGCGGAGTATCGATGTTTAACCTTGGTAGCAAGCTTCATTTAAGAAGATTGAAAGGTATTGGGATCACCTTGATTGCTCACGGTACTAATAATTTTTATGAGTCCATTTCTCCTATTATTTATGAGCAAGAGCACTCTGCTTGGTTAAGAAAAATATATAGAAACGGAGCTGAGTTAGCTGGCTTGGATCGAAGATATGGTGACTTAGCTTATAGTGCAGTTGATTTCTCTATAACTGCGTATGCAGGGTATCGCGGTTTGGTTTTAAAGAACAATGCTAATAGGCTCGCGACAAGTGGATTGTTTGAAAAACCAGGCACTGGAATGCTGTTCAACAATCTTAAGCCAGATTTTTGGCCTAAATGGAATGCTAAAGGAACACCAATGCGAGTGTTTATGCTTGGTGGATCTATCACTAAAGCAAAGATATCATTTGTTGATGGGAATTATGAAATCGATGATGAATGACTAAATCAAGCTGCTAATTCACTCTGTTTTGGGAGGTGAAACCCGATATAAATACATCCAAAGCCTTAACCACACTAATTTAGTAGTTAGAATAAAACTAAGTTTTACTCCTCTGCTACGATTCCAAATGTAACATAAAATGAAAAGAATGAATAGCATCAAATACACCGTAACTTCCGTGGTTCCATCTCCATAAAAGTAGGCCCCAAACATCATCACAATAAAAACAGGAGAAACCGATATCATGTTTCCACCACAAAGATCAGAAATCAATAAAATGTAGTATTTCAGTGACTCACCATCAGTCGTTTTCACACCTTTTCCATAGGTTTCATTTTTTTTATCTCTATACTGATTCTTTAATTTTAGTAGCTCTTGATAAGTGAATCCATTTTTCAAAATTAGCCTATTTATTTTCATTTTTGCACTGTCATGTTATTGTCACTGATTATCTATTCTAACCTACCTCATTACAACAGGACAAGCCTTTAATTAACCCTGTTACTCAGTATCGCGGCATGATACGTACATAGTTTACATCATCAGTACTAAAAAAAGACAAGCATAGCAAGTCATACAATTCACACCGCTATACAAGCAATGAAGCACTTCAAGTTTTAACCATTGCATTTGAATTCTTCTTAATATTAAAAGCACTCCGATTTTTACCTGCGTAAATAATCCCTTGTGTTTTTCGGTTAGAGAATAAAAGATCTGGTTTATAATTATTTCGCTAACTAAAGGCAGTTCCTTTAGCTCTACTTGATTTTCGGGTGGCGGAACGGTAGCCTTGGGATTTAAACTAATGCGTAACTCCCCAACAGTTCTGTACCATGCAGCTTCTCCCCCCTATTCAAGAACGAGTATTCATACTCCTGAACGCATAAATATGGCTCGAAAACACCATGAATTCACGTTAACTCAAGAGTTGAGGATCTTTTCATAACAAACTTTCTTCTACAAGCTAAGCATTCCCACTGCAATTTATGTGATACAAATCACACCCACTTTACTAACATACTTGCTTTTATCTTTAAATTGGTTATTTTTTGATCCCATCGATCACTTTTCGCACAATCAAAAAGGGACAGGCCATGGTTGATGAAGCATCTGGAAGGAACATATCAACGCAAGGGATACCTGTAGCCCAATACCTACGCATGTCTACCGACAACCAGCAGTACTCTTTACATAACCAGGAGTTATATATCAGGGAATATGCAGAAAAAAACGGTATGGTTATCGTTAAAACATACCAAGATGAGGGAAAAAGCGGGCTTACAATTGCTGGTAGGGCTGGCTTTCAAAATTTGATCGATGACGTTACAAATCATAGGGTTGATATTGAAGCTATTTTAGTATATGACGTTAGTCGATTCGGTAGATTTCAAGATCCTGACGAGTCTAATTTTTATGACTACTCGCTAAAAAAGTGCGGTATCCCAATTATATACTGTGCTGAACCAGTTTCTAAAGATAACCCTGAAATGTCATCGCTGTATTTGGTTATCCAACGGCATGCAGCAGCAGCCTACAGCAGAAATTTATCTGAGAAGGTATTTGCAGGACAAAAAAATTTAGTTCAACGAGGCTACAGACAAGGTGGCACAGCCGGATTTGCTCTTCATCGACTGCTTATTGATGAAAATAATAGTGAAAAAGGCATCTTGCTCCCTGGTCAGCGTAAAAGCCTACAGACTGATCGGGTCATTCTTACTAAAGGTTCTGATAAAGATGTACAGATAGTTGAGTACATATATGATGAATTTATTGAAAATGGTAGAAACGAGCGAGAAATTGCCATCTCATTAAATGAAAATAACGCCACAAGCATAGCTGGATTCAAATGGACAAAGGGGAAAGTGCTGCAAATTTTAACCAATGAGAAGTATATTGGTAATAATGTATTTAATCGTACATCTTTCAAACTCAAGAAAGTTCGTGTCAATAACCCCGAAAGTGAATGGATTAGAAAAGACAACGCCTTTATTGCGATAGTGCCAAGAGATAAATTTTACAAAGCACAAGAAATCATACTCAAACGTTATGAAAAACTTTCTGATGAAGAAATACTCGCTCACTTACGACAACTTCTTAAAGACAAGGGGCTGTTATCTGGGATTATTATTGACGAAGATGCCAATTGTCCTTCAAGTAGCATATATAGAAGCCGTTTTGGTGGATTGATAAATGCTTATCGTCTTATCGGATACACACCAAGCAGAGACTATAAGTATATTGAGATAAACAGGTATTTACGTTCGATTTACAGTAAAGAGGTTGATAAAATATTAAATGCTATATGTTTTTATGGAGGGTTTTATGAAGAGACAGGCTTTGATAATACTTTTAAGATAAATGACGAATTTTTAATATCCATAATAATATCGAAGTGCAAAGAGCTTCCTTCAGGAAAAAGACGTTGGCATATTAGATTTGGTAATCAACTTATGTCTGACATTAACATTGCTATCAGACTAGACACAGATAACAATTCAACTTTAGATTACTATTTGCTCCCTTCTATTGATGATTTATCTTTAGAGCTTAAGTTAAAGGATACCAATTCTTTTCTACTTGAATTGTATAGATTTGACAGCCTCGACACTTTTTTCTCTATCATATCAAGATTGCCAATAGCGGAGGTTGTATGACTTATGCTAAACATGAAGTTATTCTAATTCCTATTACGAGCATTAAAGTTGTTAATCCAAGAAGTCGAAATATGAAGACACACGCACAGATAAGAGAACATATCTGCGATTCTGGGTTAAGACGCCCTGTAATAGTGAGAAAACTTGAATGGAGTTCTGCATCTACAGGTGAAATATATGCGTTAATTTGTGGTCAAGGAAGAATAGAGTCATTAAAAGACTTAGGTGAAACTATGGTTCCGGCATTGATAGCAGATGTAGATGCTGAAACAGGTTATATAATGAGTCTTATTGAAAATATTGTTCGTAGATCTCCGCGTTCTATTGAGTCATTAGAGCGTATTCGTGATTTCAAAGAGTTGGGTTTAAGTGATAAACAGATTGGTGAGAGAATTGGTTATCCTGAGTCTTGGGTTAATAGTGTTGTTTTTCTTTTAGAAAAAGGAGAGCGACGCTTACTTATAGGTGTAGAAGCAGGAACACTTCCACTCTATTTAGCTGTGGAAATTGCTCGTTCTGATAGTAGCCAAATTCAAAATATTTTATTAGACGCATATGAACGAAACGAATTAAAAGGCAAGAAAATCAACATAGTTAGGAAAATTTTAGATTCAAGAGCAAGAATAGGAAAGGATACTAACAACAACACCTATGGTTCAACAAATAGAGTAAAGAAAAAAGACATAGACGATGTAATAAAACTATATGAACAAAGTGTACAGGAAAAGAAAGAAATATTAACCAAATCAAAAATAGCACAAGAAAGCCTTTCTTTGTCAAAACAAATAATTAAAAAACTAATTCAAAATGAACATTTTTCAAAAATTCTAGCGTCAGAGAACCTCAGTACTATACCTAACATCATTCTAAAAGAGTGAATAATGGAGGCATCATGAATAACAAAGTGACTTATTGTTTTAATAAAACATGTATAGAAATAGATATTGTACTTCTGTCTTCATCAAAACCACTGCCTAAGAACATAAAGTATAGTATAAAATACAAGCAAATTCTATCGTCCATTTCAGTTGTTGGATTAGTAGAGCCTATAGTTGTGCATCCATCCAAGAGCAATGATGGACATTTCAATATCATTGATGGGCATTTGAGAGTGGAGGCTTTCAAAGAGTTTAACATACCTAAAATACCATGCCTAATTGCAACTTTTGAGGATACTTTCTCTTATAATAAAAGAACAGCCAGAATAAATGCAATTCATGAACATAAGATGATTTTGAGAGCCGTTGAGTCAGGTGTTTCTATGGCAAGGTTAAGTGAAGCATTAGGAATTTCAGTTGATTCCATCCGAAGCAGGTTTAAGTTGTTAGATGGAATTTGTCCAGAAGTAGTCTCTTCCTTGTCCGAAAAAGATATACCCAGGACAGTATTCAATTTATTACGTAAAATGCAACCTATTCGACAAATAGAAGTTGTTAACTCAATGATAAACCTTGGGGTTTATACATATAATTTTGCTTACTCAATGTTGTCACAAACACCTGATGAGTTATTAATAAAGGACAAATCTAAGAACAAAAAAAGTGATCCAGGAAAAATTGAAGCAATAAGAAAGTTACAAAGTGAGTTGTCTCTGCTTGATACTCACAAAAAGGAACTGGAAGCATCTTATGCAGAAAATAACTTGCAATTGGTTATTATTAAATCGCATGTAGAGAAACTACTTTCCAATAGCAAAGTAATGAATTGGTTATATGATAACGAACCAGATTATCTTAAACAACTTAAGTACATTGCGGGTTTAAAATCACTTTAAATTTATCATTACAACTAACTAACTTTTTGTTATATAAAGACACCTATGTATGGTATTGGATTTTTCAATCTTTGAGTTTATAGTTATAAAACACACTTATAGATTCATAATGAAAAGATTTAAAGTTTAAGTAGTCATACTCACTACGTTCGTATGAACTATAATTTACAATTCTTGTAGTAATTTACTTCGTAAATCACTAAAGCAATTGTAAATTAATTTATTATAGTAAAGATTTAATATACTTAATAATACATTGACGGGGTTTTCTTAGGACATTTCCATCCCCCCAAAGGAGGGAAGAAATAAATTTTGACGGTGGTATCTGTCGGATATTTTATGTAGTGAATTTTGGACGGATCTATATTGTATAAATCGTTCAAACGGAAGCGGGTTGCCCGGTTTTCTCCCTATCACTGTTCTCTTGCAACGGTCGCGGTTTTAATCGCACTTCATGTTTCAGCTACATAAACAACTAAAACATGTGTCTTCAAAATTTGGACGGATCTATATTGTCTAAATTTATTCAACTCCCTTTCGCATGGTCAGGTGTGAACCTATATGTCTATCAAGGAATTCATCTGCTCGGAATTCTTTATAGTGCCGCATTGCCGTTATCTCTGCTTCGTATCTATGAACGGGTTTCATCTGCACTTCGTACTGATTGAACTACTCATCTGCCATCTACTTTTCGATAGGATCAGGTTTCAACTATTATACCAAAGATAAATTATTACTTTAGTTTATCTTCGGTATATCAATCAGAGTTTTAAATGTGTTAGCTACACCTATAGTATAGCACACAAATTTAATTCGTTTCAAAAATAGCAAGGTTTATTTTATACTTATGTAGTATTTTCTTGCTTATTCATACTATCTATTTAGTATATAAATATAAATGCACTATGAATTCCTTAATTATTAGACTATATCTATGAGTGCTCATCATAGTATAGCTTATTAAATAAATTTGTTCCAAAACAGATGGTTATCTTCAAACCATTTCTAGTTTTTATTAATCACTTGGAAGACCTATCATTTTGGAAGTTGAGAACCATTAAAATGAGCAATTTTTCATCAATTTTGATTTACTAAAACAATCTTTATGATTTTGATCTGGCAGTGTGGTTTTGATCACCCCCCTAAAATCTTCCCTTCCCACTTTTCAAATGATTTCTAACAGAACTATAGCAGCAACCCTATCCTACCTGTCGCTACTACCAGATTTAGTGTAGAGTTAAAAATCAGGAGTAACGGCTACACTGTTTATGTAGGCCGTTAATGGGTTAAAACATAAGTCATTGATTTTACAATCAATTTATCATTGGAGACATTATGTTGATGAATGATGAGTACCAATCCATCAATTGCGATGACTATGAAAGCCTGGAACTCGCCTGTCAGCATAACTACATTCTGAAGCTAGAGTTACGCGACGGAGAGAAGTTCGAAGGCATTGCCACCGAGTTGAAATTTACCAAGGGCGTTGAGTACCTGATTGTCGATCAGGCCGGTAGCGCTCTCAGCTTGCGTCTGGATCACATCCTCAGTTTCAGTCATCCGGAAATCGGTACCGTGGTTGTCAGCCTGTCAGACTGATATAGCGGTAACGCCATCTCCACAGGGCAGCCCAAGGGCTGCCCTCGTCATTTAAGGTTTCAGGCTGGCATAATACGCCGCCAGGTCGGCAATATCCTCATCCGACAAACCCGAGACATAGGCCTTCATTACTTCCGCCTGCCCGCCAGAGCGCTCCCCTTTCTTGTAAGCCTGCAAAGAGTGCTCCAGATACATTTGATTCTGCCCGGCCAGGTTCGGGTACATAGGTACCGAAACCTTGCCTTCCGCGCCGTGGCAGGCCATGCAGCTGGCCGATTTATTCTTCCCTGCCGCCGCATCGCCCGCCGCCATGGCGGAAAAACTCAGCACGCTGGCCATCACTACCATTACGCTCACCAATTTCATTGCCCACTCCTCACAGCAGATTGTTTTTATTTTTTTTCCAGCCAAGCCGCCAGGCCGGTTGCCCCACAGACGCTTGCCCTTCCTCAGTAATAAATACGCCCACGGCAGCGATTAACTGCTCATCATAATAGACCAATGGGATACGTTCACGCTGCCACGGTGGAATAGCCAACTCTTGCCACAGTTTTTTGATCGGACGTGAACCGGCACGGCCAACAATCCGTACCCTGCCCTTGGCGGTAAAACGCACGCTGACCGACTCATGCTCTAAAGGGGCGCGTATCTGGCATTCACCTTCGCCCACGAACAGAGTACCCAGTCCGTCTGGTAACGCCAGTGGAGCCTTATTAGGCCAAGGCAATTGTGTGCCACTCAGATCAGCCAACAGCGGTAGCAGGTACAAGCGCTGGCGGAAACGGCGGATCTGGTAGTTCCCGAGTTGCAGCTGCGGTTCGGCATCTTCCCGGCTTAACGCCACTTCCTGCCATAGCCGATGCAAACCATCTCGCGCTGGCATAGTGACGCCAAACAGCCCAATCCAGCGCCGTAGCAAAGCATAGCGCCTAGCCGCAGAACAGGTAGCCAATTCGGCGATAGCGAGTGAGTTTTCGCCATCCAGCAGTTGGGTTAATTGCTCGGCCAGCAGCTCATCCAGCAGTTGCTCCTGCTCGGCACATAATTCAGCGCTGCGCGCGGTGGCGGCAGCAAAATGCGGCCAACGCTGATTCACTATTGGCAGAACGTTCAGACGTAAGAAGTTGCGATCGAAACGGGGATCCTGATTGCTGTCATCCTCGATCCACTGCAGTTGGTGCTGTTGTGCGTAGGCTTCCAACTGCTGGCGCGATATTCCCAACAGCGGGCGCAATAAGGGATTATTACCCAACCGGGTTTGTGCTGCCATGGCAGACAGCCCCGCAGGGCCGCTGCCCCGTTTTAAGGCCAGCAAGAAGGTTTCACATTGATCGTCAAGATGCTGCGCCGTCAGCAAAGTCTCGTCTACGGCCAACGTTTCTGCAAAAGCGGCGTAGCGGGCCGAACGGGCCGCGGCCTCGATGCCCCCTGGCCGTCCCTCAAGCTGTACATGTTGTACCACCAGCGGTACCTGCCAGCGTTCGCATTGCTGCTGGCAATGTGCCACCCAATCATCGGCAAAACGGCTCAGGCCATGGTGGACATGCACTGCGCGCAGGGAAATATCCGGTTGCTGCTGGCGCAATAGCACCAACAGGTGCAGTAGCACACTGGAATCCAGGCCGCCGCTGAACGCCAGCAGCAGTTGGCGCTCAGCCCCTAGATGGTCGGCAATCTGTGTCAGGAGGTGGTGGGTCTTCATCAATTGGGCTTCGTGACATTACATAGCTGCACGTTAACCAGCCCACCGCCATCAATCAAGCATTAACCGCGCTATCATTGCGCCGGGTCATTCCCCACCACAACACCAGAACCGCTAGCACCAAGGCGGCACTGCCTGCAGCTCCCCAGCCAATCTGGGTGAAAACCTTGCCGTAAGCTTCAATCATCGCATTACCCAACTGGCTTTCGGTGGTCTGGTTGGCAATCAGGCCCGCGAGATAATTAGCCACCGAGCCGGTCGCCAGCATATAAATACCGGTCAACACGCCGGTGACGCCAGGAATATCCAACCGGGTGATTTGGGCCATCGCCACTGGGTCGATAAACAGTTCGGCAAATCCCATCACCGCCAGCCCGGCTACCATCATCCCCATCGAGGCCTGGCCATGCAGCTCCCCCCAGCGCGCATTTAGCGCCATCAGCATAAAGCCCACGGCAATCAGCAGCAGGCCAAAGGCAAACTTGCACCAGATGCGCACGGTCTGAGCGTTCCCCTGGCTGCCACGCATCAGCCAGGCCAGCAGCACGCCGCCCAGCATGACCGCAAAGGCGTTTACCGACTGGAACAGCGCCGTAGGCACCGACCAGGAGAACCATTGCCGGTCAACAAAGTGATCGATAAACAGGCTGATTGAACTGCCGCCCTGTTGGGCAAAGGCCCAAAACAGCGTTCCCAGCAGCATCAAGATGATGATTTGCCATAACCCCCGCCGTTGCTCACCGCTCACCTGCCAGAGAATACGCATGACGATCACCACCGCAGCGGCGCACACGACGCCAAGCAAATAGCCAGCCCAATCGTGAATGAACAACAGCGCGAAAAACAGCGGAGCAGACAACACCCCGGCTACCAGCCAGAACCAATGTGGCAAGCTTAGCGTAGTGGCCTGTATCAGCGGAATATTCACCCCACGCGTATGCCGAAAATGTTTACTCCCCGATAGGAAGATTATCAACCCGGCAAACATCCCTATTCCCGCCAGCGCAAAGCCGACGTGCCAGCCATAACGTTCAGCGGCCACCCCACAGGCGATCGGAGCCAGGATGGAGCCAACGTTCCCCGCGGCATACAGCAGAGAAAACCCGCCTTCCCGCCGTGGGTCCTGCGCCTGATACAGCTCTCCCAGCAGGCAGCTGATATTGGATTTAAACAGGCCGTAGCCGCAGATAATGATGCCCAGCGCCAGGTAAAGAGAGTTGGCCGAGACTGCCCCCAGCCCCAGTACGATGTGGCCCAAGGTCATCAAGGCCGCCCCGGCAATCACCGAGACGCGGTTGCCCAACAGGCGATCGGCCAGCAGGCCGCCCAGAATGGGGGTGACATAAACCAAAGAGGCGTAAGCGCTGAAAAGGGTGATGGCGTGGCTATCGGAATAGCCTAACTGGTGGGTCAGATAGAGGATCAGTAACGCGCGCATGCCGTAAAAACTAAAATACTCCCAGATTTGGATCGCAACGACATAGTAGATAGCGCGCGGCTGTGAGGGTGTTTTCATGGTGTACTCCCATCAGGATAACCAAGGGGAAAGCGTCTATGCTTTCCCCTGTGATGCCATTATTCCGCTTTCAGCACTTTCACCGTGTAGCGACCATCCGGCTGGCGGTAAGCCCCGTGAATATCGGTCTCAAAGCCCGGATAATGCGCGCCGATTTCACACAGCATTTGCAGGAACTCCAACACCGGGCGGCTTTCTTCGGTCAGCATTTCCCCCGGCATCACCAACGGTACACCTGGAGGATAAGGCAGGATCATATTGGCATTGACCTTGCCGACCATATCCTCCAGATAGACTTCCTCCACTTCGCCGTGCAGCTCTTTCTGGAAGGCGTGGTAAGGGTTCATCACCATGGTTGGCAGCACTTCAAAGGCGCGGTACATCAGGTCCGGCAGGTTGTGATGCTCGACCAGGCGATGGATGTTCTGCGCCAGCTCCTGGATGCGCATGTTTTCATAGAACTCAGGCGCTTCCTGATACAGCGATGGCAGCATGTTTTTCACCCGCAGGTTCAAATCGAACGAGCGTTTGAAATCGGTCATCGCGCGCAGCAGGCTCAACGCTTTGGTTTTATCGATACCAATGCTGAACAGGAACAGCAGGTTGTACGGGCCGGTTTTCTCCACGATGATGCCGCGTTCATCCAGGTACTTGGCGACCAGGCTGGCCGGGATACCGAACGGTTGCATCTCGCCTTCTTTGCTCATCCCTGGGGTGAGGATGGTCACCTTGATCGGGTCGAGATACATGTGTTCGTTATCAATGTTTTTGAAGCCGTGCCAGGCGCTGTCGGAACGCAGCGGCCAACATTCTGGCTCATCGATATGCTCCGGCTGCCAGACGTCAAAGAACCAGCCTTCAGATTCCACTTTCAGCCGTTTGATTTCCTTACGGAACTTGATGGCACGCTCGATGGAACCGTTAATCATGCGCTTACCGGCGTTGCCCTTCATCATCGCAGCGGCGGTTTCGGTGGACGCCACGATGCCGTAATGCGGCGAGGTGGTGGTGTGCATCATATAGGCTTCGTTAAAGGTCTCTTCGTTGATGTCACCCTTAACGTGGATCATCGAAGCCTGCGAGAACGCCGCCAGCAGTTTGTGGGTTGACTGGGTTTCATAGATCACCTTGCCTTCAACCCGGCCCCCGCTCATGCCGCATTTGCCTTTGTAGATCGGATGGAAGTTGGTGTAAGGCACCCAGGCAGAATCGAAGTGGATCGATTTAACGTCCAGAGTTTCTTTGATGAAATCGGTGTTATACAGCAGGCCGTCGTAAGTGGAGTTGGTGATCACCGCGTGCGCTGGCCAGCTGGCGTTCGGCGTTTCTTTCACCCGCTTGGCGATGGTGGCACGGCTGAATTCGCTCTGCGGGATGCCGCCGAGAATACCGTAGGCATTACGGGTTGGCCGGAAGTAGATCGGTGTGATGTCACTCATCATCATCAGATGGGTCAATGATTTGTGGCAGTTACGGTCGATCAGCACGGTGCTGCCTGCCGGAGCGGCATACATACCGACAATCTTGTTGGCGGTGGAGGTGCCGTTGGTCACCATGTAGCTGCGTTCGGCATTGAACACGCGGGAAATGTACTCTTCGGCCTCTTTGTGCGGGCCGGAGTGATCCAACAGCGAACCCAGTTCGGAAACCGAAATGGAGATGTCAGACTTCATGGTATTCGGGCCGAAGAAGTCATAGAACAGGCTGCCTACCGGGCTTTTCTGGAAGGCGGTGCCGCCCATATGGCCTGGAGTACAGAAGGTATATTTGCCTTCACGCACGTATTTGAACAGCGCCTTGGTCAGCGGCGGCAGGATGGCATCGATATACTCGTCGGTGTTCTGTTTGATCTTGGCGGCGATATCTTTGGCCGCGCCCAGCGCGTATTCGAAGAAGCGCACCTGCATGCGCAGATCGTTGAGGCTGACATCGAGCGTTGAATAGGTGTTGGCGAAGGCGTACAGCGGCATGTATTCATTGAGCTGGCTGATCTCTTCACACAGCTCAAGATTGTATTTGTCCCAGTCGAAAATCACGCCGCACAGGCGGGCATTATTTTCGATCAGCTTTAATAAATCTTCACGGTCATTAGGGTAGACGATGCGGAAGTCCAGGCTTTCCAGCGCCTGATGCAGTTCGCGGATCGGCTCTTCTTTGAAGTAGACACCCATGTGATTCATGATGGCGATAACGTTCATAATCATTTCTCCAGGCAAAGCGGGCCCCTTCCCGTCGCGGCTGACAGGTCGGAAAGAAAGGGGCTGGGTAAATTCAGTGGGTCAGAGCACGCAATCTCAGTGCGCTTTGGCCGTGGTGCTGTCGTTGACCGCTGCGGCTGCTTTGGCAACCTGGCGGGTATTCATTTTGCGGGCATAGAACATCAGGATGATCAGGCTGACGATAAAGGTGCCGGACAGCTCGAAGGAGTTGGCGCCCATCAAGGCGATAAAGCAGAATCCACAGCCCAGTACCGACGCCACCAGGCTCAGCAGGTTACGCACGTTGACGCCTTCAAAGCGGATCAGGTCAACGCAGGAGTAGAAGTAAGGCAGCATGGTCAGCAGCACCGCAATCCCGGTCAGTTCACCGAACAGGTCGGAAGCTTTGCCGCCGCTGGAGTTCATCACGGTGATCAACACCATCAGTGCGGTCATTTTGCAGCTTGCCAACAGCAGGCCCTTCTTCGGAATGCCGTTTTTATCCAGTTCGCCATACACTTTCGGGAAGTTGCCGTCGTTAGCCGCACGCACCCCGGCCTGACCTACCAGCATCATCCAGGAACCTAACGAGGTCAGGCAGGCAAAGGCGGTGAAAGCGGAAACCATCGGGGCCGCCCAGTTACCCATAATGGCGGAGGCGCTGATGGCGAAGGGAGCACCGCTGGCAGCCATTTGCGCCGCAGGGAACATCCCGCTCATTACCTGAGTGGCAGCAATATAGATAATCCCTGCCAAGCCGGTACCGAGCATGGTCGCCAGTGGTACGGTACGTTTAGGGTTTTTTACCATCCCGGTGCTGACGGCGGCGGATTCAACGCCGATAAACGCCCACAGGCAGAGCAGGATACTTTTCACCACGGCATGGCTGTCGGTGGTACCCGAGGTATTCCAGTTGGCTTGATAGGTTGCAACATCAAACCAGTGCCAACCGGCCACGGCGGTGATCACTATCGGGATCAAGACCAGTACCAAACCCAGCGTGGTTAAACGGCTGACCCAGGTGCCCCCCAGCAGATTGACAAAGGTGAATATCCAGACGATGGCAATACAGGCAATCCCGGCCGGAACCGGATTATTCAACGCGGGGAAGAAAGTAGAGAGATAAGAAACGGCGGTAATACCGATTGCCAGGTTACCGATCCAGTTGGCATGGTAGTAAAGCACGCCAGTCTGGAAACCGAACGCCGGGGAGATTTCCCCAGCATAGGCAATTGGCCCACCCTGCTGCGGGTTTTTGGTCGCCAGGCGGGCGTAAACATAAGCCAATGACATCGCGCCGACGATAGAAATCACCCATCCCCAGATGGCGATAGATCCCAGACTTGCCAGGTTTGCCGGTAATAAGGCAATCCCGCTCCCCATCATATTACCGGCGACGACGCCGGTGCAGGCAATAAGCCCTATTTTCTTGGATGAAGCCATGGTCAGTTTCTCCTGATTATCGATGCTGATAAGTGCTGAGCATTAAGAGGCGAGATTAATGAACAGACTTGATAATCAGGATGCTAACGATAGACCAAAATAAAGTCCTAAAGATAAGGTGAAATTACGCTCATGATCCTACAAATGATATCCGGAGGTTTTTAACTCACATATCAAGATCGCAGGATGAGCTAAAGAAAAGATAAAGTTTGTTTAGAAACAATAGGATATTGACATGGGATCGCGGGAATTAAGAGTGAAGCCGATGGAGGTCATGCAGAACGCCGACACGCCGTAAACCCATCCTTGGGGGCTCGAATCGCGCATCCCTGCGCTCAACGGTCGTAACCGTATGACTCCCACCGGCCTTAGACTTTAAGTGTCGCTGTTTTAAAACAACAGTGGCAATGGAGTTATTTTTGCGTGTCGTAATTGTCTAAATAAGGAACAACTGCGGTGACAGAGGTTTGGAATACGCCATTACGGATCCAATGCAGCGTGTTTTCACCGGGGCGAAGGTTGAAGGCGGTAATATAAGAATCCGCAGCCTGATGGTTATGGCCCTGCATTTCGTAGACTTTGCCTAGTAATACATAGTTCAACCATGACATCTGTAGATCGATAGCTTTATTAATGGCGCGGTAAGCCTCATCGGTTTTCCCTTGGGAAAGCGCATCGACGGTAACTATCTGCTGCAAGATGGGGGCATCAGCCAATACCGGCAACGCCTCCAGGCGGGTAATTTCCGTTCGTAGCTGTGCCAGTTCGGCCGCATCAAGAGGTTGGTAGGAGTTACGCAGCAAATCCACCAGCGCTTTTTCGGCAACGGCATACTCAAAGTCCGGCGAGGCTTTGATTATCGCCTCCAATTGGCTGCTGGCGCGGGTCAGTGAGTCCGCATCACCCTGTACCAGCAACTGATGTGCCTGATAGAAACGCTGCAGCGCCGGGCCATTTTGCGGCAGCAACTGCGCCAAACGCAGTGCCAGTTGCTGCGGCCAAGGCTGTTTCAACGCCGCCGACAGGCTGGTAAGGAAATCCTGCTGAATTTTTAGCTGATTATCGGTGGTAATAAAGTAGCGTTTATCCAGCATGATCGAGCTGTCGGCATTATCCACCAGCCGCACCGACAGGAAGCATTGCTGGGCACGGTAATGGCGTTGGTTAACAAACTCGATATACAGCGACTTGCCGGAGCTGCTCGGCCCGGCAAAATTGTAGTTGGTCTGATCGTGTACCAGGAACGTGGAATAGGTATTCAGCGCGTCGGTGACCAGTTCACTCACGCCAACCACGTAAGAGAGCTGTGGCGTCCAGTTGCTGCAGCTGTTACCCCCCTGGATACGAATGTCGATATCACGCGGGTTGAGCAACACCGGCATAGTGGACACCGGAATGCGCTGAGACAGGGTCGCAATGCCGACAAAGGCGACGCAGGCAGACAGCGCCGCCAGGAAAGTCAGCCAGACCCAAAAGGGTGAGCGTTGATAAAAACGACCTGCCACAGTGGGTAACAGGGTCTTTGGCTTGGTAGCCGGACGCGGCGGTATATAGGCGGGAGCCTCTTCTTCGCTGCCATCTTCCGGTTCATGCATTACCACGGCTACCTGGGGTACCAACGGCGGCGCATCTTCCCCTTCTTCACACCACATGACCGGTGCAGTCAGTTTATAGCCGCGTTTGGGGACGGTGATGATGTATTCGGGGCTGTCCGGATCGCCGTCTTTCAGATATTTGCGCAGTTCGGAAATGCACTGGGTCACCACATGGTTGGTGACGATATTGCGCTTCCAGATGTTATCAATCAGCTCGTCGCGGCTGAGCACCACGTCCGGGTGCTGAGCGAAGTACTGCAACATATCGATCAGGCGCGGTTCCAGCGTCCGTTGACGCCCATCACGGCTTATGCGGTTGTCGGCCGGGGTGATCAGCCACTCCCCGACGCGGAAAACAGGCTCTTGCATGGCGGAAATCACTCTGTGGACACTGAGGGCAAGGGCGCGATGATAGCATAACGACCCATAACTTGGGCCGTTCTCAGCAGATTAAGCATTCATAGTTCATATAATTCAAGCGGTAATCCGTCAGGATCGCTGAAAAAGGTAAAGCGGGATTGGGTATAGGGATCGACCCGAATTGGCTCGCAAACGACCCCTGCCGCCTGTAAATGCGCGATAGATGCCTCGATATCCTCTACGCTGAATGCCAGGTGACGCAGGCCACAGGCTTCCGGGCGGCTCGGCCTGGCTGGAGGAGATGGGAAAGAAAACAGTTCAATGACGTATTGGCCATTCAGCGCCAGATCGGCTTTCCAGGAATCACGTTCTTCGCGGTAATATTCCGCTAACAGGGTGAACCCCAGGATATCGCAGTAAAAGTGCTTACTGACGGCGTAATCAGAACCAATCACCGCTATATGGTGAACCTGTCGTAATGCCAACATGGATGAACTCCGTAAGTTATTTAGTGACCCCTCACCCCAACCCTCTCCCACAGGGAGAGGGAGCTGATACGGAGCCGTAATCAGGTTTAAGAGTCAATCTGTGAGGTTTTCAGCACCTTCACCAGATAACGCCCATCCTCGGTCAACTTGGCCCCGTGGATATCGGTTTCAAAACCTGGATAGTGTTCGCCGATCGAGCACAGCATCAACAGGAAATCGAGCACCGCACGGCTCTCTTCAGTGATCATCTCCCCCGGCATCACGACCGGCACGCCCGGCGGATAAGGCAGGATCATGTTCGCCGCTACCTTGCCGACCAACTGGCCAATCTCGCAGGTTTCAACATTACCGCGCACCTGCTGCTGGAACATCTCATAAGGCGTCAGCTTCATCTCCGGCAGGACGTCAAACGCACGCAGCATCAGGCCCGGTAAATCGTGCTGGCGGATCAGTTGGTGGATCCCGGCAGCCAGATCCTGAATGCGCATATGGCGGTAGAAGTCCGGATCTTCAGCATACAGATCCGGCAGCATGTTTTTCACCCGCAGGTTAAGATCGTAAGCACGTTTGAAATCCGTCAGGCTGCGCAGCAGACTCATCGCCTTGGTCTTGTCGATGCCAATGCTGAACAGGAACAGCAAGTTGTACGGGCCGGTTTTCTCCACCACGATCCCACGCTCATCCAGGTATTTCGCTACCAGCGCGGCAGGGATCCCGCTTTCCTCCAGCTCACCCAGTTCGTTCATCCCCGGCGTCAAAATGGTGACCTTGATCGGATCCAGATACATATGATCGCTGTCGGTCTGGCCGAAGCCATGCCAGTTGTCGTCCGGGTTCAGCGGCCAGCACTGTGCCTCGTCAATCTCTTCCGGCTGCCAGATATCGAAGAACCAGGTGTCACTCTCGGCACGCAGGCGTTGCACTTCACGGCGAAAATGCAGGGCTCGCTCCACGGAGCGATTAATCATGCGCCGCCCCGGATTACCACGCAGCATCGCCGCAGCGGTTTCCATCGAAGCCACAATGCCGTAATGCGGCGAAGTGGTGGTGTGCATCATGTAGGCTTCATTAAAGGTGTTCTCGTCATAATCCCCTTTAATGTGGATCATCGAAGCCTGAGAGAAGGCAGCCAGCAGCTTATGGGTCGATTGAGTTTCATAGATCACCTTGCCAGGGATGCGATCGCCGCTCATGCCACTCTTGCCGTCATAAATCGGGTGGAAATTGGTATAAGGCACCCAAGCCGAATCGAAGTGGATCGACGCTACGTCCAGCGTTTGCTTGATGTAATCGGTGTTATACAGCAGGCCGTCATAGGTAGAGTTGGTGATCACCGCATGCACCGGCCAGCTGGCGTTGGCGGTGTCTGACACCCGCTTGGCAATGCTGTCGCGGGTAAATTCGCGCTGAGGAATACCGCCTAAAATACCGTACGCGTTACGCAGCGGGCGCAGGTAAATCGGCACGATGTCACACATCATCAGCAGATGACACAGCGATTTATGGCAGTTACGGTCAATCAGTACCGTACTACCGGCAGGGGCCGAATACATGCCGACAATCTTGTTGGCGGTAGAGGTGCCGTTGGTCACCAAGTAGCTCTGCTCCGCGTTGAACGTACGGGCAATGTACTCTTCCGCCTCCAGATGCGGGCCGGTGTGATCCAGCAGCGAGCCGAGCTCCGTCACAGAGATGGAAATATCCGCCTTCAGGGTGTTGGCACCAAAGAAATCGTAGAACAGGCAGCCCACCGGGCTTTTCTGGAACGCGGTGCCCGCCATATGGCCCGGCGTACAGAAGGTATATTTCCCCTCCTTCACATAGGTGAACAGCGCCTTGGTCAGCGGGGGGGTGATGGTGTCCATATACTCATCGGTATACTGGCGAATGCGCTGGGCGATATCGTCAGCAGCGTTCAGACCATACTCGAAGAAATAGAGCACCATACGCATTTCGTGCAGATGGACGTCGAAAGTGGAGTGGGTGTTGATAAACGCATACAGCGGCAGGTATTCATTCAGCTCGTTGATTTCGCTGCACAGCTCCAGGCTGTATTCGTCCCAGTCGAAGATCACCCCACAGATACGCGCATTGTGCTCGATCAGCTTGAGCAGATCACCGCTGTTCTTCGGGAACACCAGTTGGAAACCCATTGAGGCCAGCGCCACGTGCAGCTCGCGGATAGGCTCGTCTTTGTAATAAACGCCCATCGGGCTCATGATCGCAATGATATTCATCGCAGCTATCCTTTAGTTAACTACCAATAGCTTATAACAACATAAAAAGCCGAAGCTGTCTTACGCGCATAAAAAAACCGCCCGGAGGCGGTTTCATATTGCTGAGTGGACGTTTGTAAGGGCTAGCATGTTCCGCCGTAGGGGCGCCGCATGCTGCGCCCACTTAGCAATAACCGTAGTTCATCAGCCGTTGATAGCGACGGTTGAGCAACTCTTCGTTGTTCAGGCCATCCAGATCCGCCAGGTCCGCCAACAGTTGGGCTTTCAACGAAGCCGCCATTGCCGGTACGTCGCGGTGAGCGGAGCCCAAAGGCTCAGGGATCACAGAATCGATCAGCTTCAGCTCTTTCAGGCGCGGTGCAGTGATGCCCATCGCTTCTGCGGCAATCGGAGCCTTATCGGCACTTTTCCACAGGATCGAGGCGCAGCCTTCCGGCGAGATCACCGAATAGGTGCTGTACTGCAACATATTCACTTTATCGCCCACGCCGATCGCCAATGCCCCGCCGGAGCCGCCTTCGCCGATCACGGTGCAGATCACCGGGATATTCAGGCGAGACATTTCACGCAGGTTGCGGGCGATCGCCTCAGACTGGCCACGCTCTTCCGCGCCCACGCCAGGATAAGCACCTGGGGTGTCGATGAAGGTGATCAGCGGCATCTTGAAGCGGGAGGCCATTTCCATCAGGCGCAGCGCTTTGCGATAGCCTTCCGGTGCTGGCATACCGAAGTTGCGGCGAATTTTCTCTTTGGTTTCACGCCCTTTCTGATGACCAATGATCATCACCGGGCGGCCATCGAGGCGCGCAATACCACCGACAATGGCTTTGTCATCGGCATAGGCGCGATCGCCTGCCAGCTCTTCAAAGTCGGTAAAGATGTGTTTGATATAATCCAGGGTATAAGGACGGCGCGGGTGGCGTGCCAATTGGGCAATCTGCCAGGCCCCAAGATCGGAAAAAATCTTGCGCGTCAGCTCAACGCTCTTCTCACGCAGGCGCTGAACCTCTTCGTCCAGATTAATATCTAATTTTTCGTCTTGACGGCTGACTGCGGTCAGCGAGTCAATTTTCGCTTCCAGCTCTGCAATCGGCTGTTCAAAATCAAGAAAATTCAGACTCATAGCATTCCTATTTTAGTCAAATTCCAGTTCCACCTGCTCATTACCTACCAAGGTCCGCAAATCTATCAACAAGCGGTCGGTCGGCGTCACGCGCCAAGTTGCACCAAAGCGCAATCTTGCCCGTGCATCTTCCCGTTGATAGTAGAGATGCACTGGAATCGTCCCCGAGCGATGGGGTTCCAAAGACTGACGGAGACGGTTCAAAAGCTGGTCATCAATTTGCCTGTCCGTCAGCGAGATAGCAAGCCCGCGAGCGTATTTTTCACGTGCTTCACTGATGTCCATTAATTCACGAGCGGTCATTTTAAGCCCGCCGTTAAAGTCATCAAAGCTGACCTGTCCAGTCGCGATCAGGATACGGTCTTTTTCCAACAAATGCTGGTATTTTTCCAAGGCATCGGTGAATAACATGATGTCCAGACGCCCAGAACGGTCATCCAGCGTACAAATGCCGATGCGGTTGCCGCGTTTGGTCATCATGATCTTGGAGGCAATCACCAACCCGACGGCGGTAGTCATCTTGCCGCGATCCGTCGGGTGCATATCTTTCAGGCGCTGGCCACCGGCATAGCGTTCGATTTCTTTGAGATACTGGGTGATCGGGTGACCGGTTAGATACAGCCCCAGCGTTTCCCGTTCACCATCCAACACCACCTGTTCCTGCCAAGGGGGGACGTTGGCGTAGGATTGCTCTACCTGCTCCGGCGCTTCCGCCAGCACGCCAAACATATCCGCCTGACCGATGGCTTCGGCTTTGGCGTGCTGATCGGCCGCTTTAAGCGCATCCCCCAGGGAGTTCATCAACGCGGCGCGATGAGGCCCCAGGCGATCGAACGCCCCGGACATGATCAGCTTTTCCAGAATACGGCGGTTGAGCTTTTTAATATCGGAGCGGGCGCACAGGTCGAACAGATCTTTGAAATACCCCTGCTCGCCAGAATTGCGCGCTTCGATAATCGCTTCGATCGGCCCTTCCCCCACGCCTTTGATGGCGCCGATGCCGTAGACGATCTCGCCCTCGTCATTAACGTGGAAGTGATACTGCCCGCTGTTGATGTCCGGCGGCAGGATTTTCAGGCCCATGCGCCAGCACTCATCCACCAGCCCCACCACCTTATCGGTGTTATCCATATCGGCGGTCATGACCGCGGCCATAAACTCGGCCGGATAGTGGGCCTTCAGCCACAGCGTCTGGTAAGACACCAACGCATAGGCAGCAGAGTGCGATTTGTTAAAGCCGTAACCCGCGAACTTCTCTACCAGATCGAAGATTTTTACCGACAATTCGCCGTCAATGCCGCGCGATTTGGCACCATCTTCAAAACCGCCGCGCTGCTTGGCCATCTCGACCGGGTTCTTTTTACCCATGGCACGACGCAGCATGTCCGCCCCGCCCAGCGTATAGCCAGCCAGTACCTGAGCGATCTGCATTACCTGTTCCTGGTACAGGATGATGCCATAGGTCGGCTCCAGCACCGGCTTCAGCGATTCATGCTGCCACTGGATATCAGGGTAGGAGATCTCTTCGCGCCCGTGCTTACGGTCGATAAAGTTATCTACCATGCCGGACTGTAACGGGCCGGGGCGGAACAACGCCACCAGTGCGATCATGTCTTCGAAGCAGTCAGGCTTCAGACGTTTGATCAAATCCTTCATGCCGCGCGATTCAAGCTGGAATACCGCAGTAGTTTCCGAGCGTTGCAGCATGTCGAAGCTTTTCTTGTCTTCGAGCGGAATGGCCGCGATATCTATCGGCTCTAACCCGGTCTTGGCGCGACGGGCGTTGATCATCTCCAACGCCCAGTCGATGATGGTCAGCGTACGCAGGCCGAGGAAGTCGAACTTCACCAGCCCGGCGTATTCCACATCGTTCTTGTCAAACTGGGTAACCGGGTGGTTACCTTCGGCATCGCAATAGAGCGGTGCAAAGTCGGTGATCTTGGTTGGCGCAATCACCACGCCCCCGGCGTGTTTACCGGCGTTACGCGTCACGCCTTCCAGCTTGCGCGCCATGTCGATCAGCGCTTTGACCTCTTCGTCTGCCTCATAGATTTCCGGCAGTTGCGGCTCTGCCGCAAAGGCTTTTTCCAGCGTCATGCCCGGATCGGGCGGCACCAGCTTGGAGATACGGTCGACGAAGCCATAAGGGTGTCCCAACACGCGCCCCACGTCGCGGATAACCGCCTTCGCCGCCATGGTTCCGAAGGTGATGATTTGCGATACCGCCTCACGGCCATACATCTCCGCCACGTGCTCGATAACCAGGTCGCGTTTTTCCATGCAGAAGTCGACGTCGAAGTCGGGCATCGAGACACGTTCAGGGTTCAGGAAGCGTTCGAACAGCAGGTCAAACTCCAGCGGGTCGAGATCGGTGATTTTCAGCGCATAGGCCACCAGCGAACCGGCACCAGAGCCACGCCCCGGGCCTACCGGCACGTCGTTATCTTTCGACCACTGGATGAATTCCATTACGATCAGGAAGTAGCCCGGGAATCCCATCTGGTTGATCACTTTCAGTTCCAGATCCAGACGCTCATCGTATTCAGGACGTCGTTCGGCACGGACTTCAGGGTCCGGGAACAGGAATTCCAGACGTTCTTCCAATCCCTCTTTGGACTTGAGCACCAGGAAATCTTCGGTGGTCATATCGCCGGTGGGGAACTGTGGCAGGAAATATTCGCCCAGACGGATGGTGACGTTACAGCGCTTGGCAATTTCCACGCTGTTTAGCAACGCTTCCGGGATGTCGGCAAACAGCTCGCACATCTCCTCTTCGCTGCGCATGTACTGTTGCGGGCTGTAGTTTTTCGGACGTTTGGGATCGTCGAGCGTGAAGCCATCATGGATCGCTACGCGGATCTCATGGGCGTCAAAGTCATCTTCCACCAGGAAACGGACGTCGTTGGTGGCGACTACCGGCAACCCACGTTCGGTTGCCAGGGCTACGGCGGCGTGCAGATAGTTTTCTTCATCCCCACGGCCGGTGCGGATCAGTTCGAGATAATAGCTGTCCGGGAAATGCTGCTGGTAAAACTCCAGGCATTGATCGACCAGGGCCTGGTTGCCACGCAGCAGAAACTTGCCGACGTCGCCCATGCGTGCACCGGAAAGCAGGATCAACCCGCTGCGGTGTTCTATCAGCCAGTCACGATCGATCACCGGGCCTGCCGGGCCATAACCACGCTGATACGCCCTGGAGATTAATAGGGTGAGGTTTTGATAGCCAACGTTATCGGCTGCCAGCACGGTAAGCTGTGCCAGCTCATCGCCCAGCTCTTCGCTTTGCACATGGAAATCCGCACCGATGATCGGTTTGATCCCGGCACCGTGCGCACTGCCATAAAACTTCACCAGACCACACATATTGGTGAAGTCGGTGACGGCCAAGGCTGGCATGGCTAACGCGGCAGCTCTTTTCACCAACGGGCCGATCTTGGCTAATCCATCTATCATGGAGTAGTCACTGTGCACGCGCAGATGAATAAAACGAGGTTCGGCCATATCCAGATACCAACGTGTTGGGGTTCAGCTTGCTGAACCGGGGTTACATTAGGGTGTGGGGAAGATCACCGTAGCCATTTCCCCTCACCCCGACCCTCTCCCAAAAGGAGAGGGGGCGTAATATTAAGCATCGTGTGAACTATACGACTTGGTTACTTAGCTGACGAGCCAGGTTCCAGCGCCCGTCTTACCGGGGCAAAGCTGCGGCGATGATGCTCGGTAGCCCCCAACACGGCCAGCTTTTCCAGATGGAACGCGGTGGGATAGCCCTTGTGTTGGGCAAAGCCATAATCCGGGAAAATAGCATCCAGCTCGGTCATTTCGCGATCGCGGGTTACCTTCGCCAGAATTGACGCGGCACTGATCTCCGCAACCCGGCTATCCCCTTTCACCACCGCTAACGAGCGCATCGGCAATTTGGGGCAACGGTTGCCGTCAATCAACACCATGTCCGGTGCGATATGCAAACCCGCAACCGCGCGCTGCATCGCCAGCATGGTGGCATGCAGGATATTCAGTTGGTCGATTTCGACCGGCTCAGCACGCCCCAGGCTCCAGGACAGCGCCTTTTCCACGATCTCGTCGTATAACGCCAGGCGGCGCTTCTCACTGAGCTTTTTGGAATCCGCCAGGCCAACAATCGGCCGTGCAGGATCGAGGATCACCGCAGCGGTCACAACGGCACCCACCAAAGGCCCGCGCCCCACTTCATCCACACCGGCAAACAGCCGGGCGGCAGGGTAAACAAAGGGTTCCATCATGCTTTTGCCAGCTCCAACACAGCCTGAGCGGCCTGTTCATCGGCACCACAGCGAATGCTCTGATGCAGTTCAAGGAAGGTCTGTTTCAACAGCTCCGCCTGCGGGCTGTCTTCCAGCAGCGGCAATAACGCCGCGGCAAGCTTATCCGGTACACAATCGTGTTGCAGCAGTTCGGTGACGATTTCACGCCCCGCCAGCAGGTTAGGCAATGAGACATACGGGGTTTTCACCAGCCGCTCCGCCAGCCAGAAGGTAAATGGCTTCATGCGGTAACCCACCACCATCGGGCATTTTGCCAACATGCATTCCAGCGCTGCGGTGCCGGAAGCCAACAGAGCTGCATCGCTGGCCACCATCGCCTCACGCCCTTTGCCATCCAGCAGGTGAACCTTGAGCTCAGGCGCGACCTCGGCCTTGATGCGTTCAAACTGCTCACGGCGCTTGGCGTTGACCAAAGGCACCACCACTTCCAGATCGGGATAATGCTCGCGTAGCAGTTGAGCGGTACGCAGGAAGTCACCACTGAGCATTTCCACTTCGGCATTACGGCTGCCGGGTAGCAATGCCAAACAGCGAGCGCCCGGGTCAATGCCCAGCGTAGCGCGTGCGGCCAGCTTATCCGCCTGCAGTGGCATCGCATCGGCCATGGTATGACCGATAAAGCGGCAAGGGACGTTGAAACGATCGTAAAACGCTTTTTCGAAAGGGAGGAACGCCAACACCAGGTCGGTCGCTTTACCAATTTTGAAAACGCGTTTCTGACGCCAGGCCCACACGGACGGGCTGACATAGTGAATAGTGCGGATACCGCGCTGTTTCAGGCGGCCTTCCAGCGTGAGGTTGAAGTCTGGCGCATCGATACCGACAAACACGTCAGGCTTCAGCTCACTGAACCGGCGGGTCAGATCCTTGCGGATCTTCAACAGGCGTGGCAGACGCTCAAGCACCTCTACCACGCCCATCACCGCCAGCTCTTCCATTTCGTACCAGGTTTCACACCCTTCGGCCTGCATCAGCGGGCCAGCGACACCGACAAAGCGGGCGCTTGGGTAGTGCGTCTTAAGCGCACGAATTAATCCGGCACCCAGAATATCACCGGAGGTTTCCCCGGCGACCAATCCGATAGTCAATGGACGATTTGGCATAACTCAGCGAATAATCCCACGGGTAGAACGCGCAAAGAAATCGAGGAACTGCTGTACCACTGGCTGCTGTTGCGCCAGGGTTTCGATCTCTGCTTTAGCCTCGTCGAAGGTCTTCTCGCTGCGATAGAGGATCTTGTAGGCATTACGGATCGCCTGCATTTGATCCTTATCAAAACCACGGCGTTTCAGACCTACGGCGTTGATACCAAATGGCGTCGCGTGGTTACCCTGCGCGATGACAAAAGGCGGTACGTCCTGAGCGACACCGGAGCAACCACCGACCATCACATGGGCACCAATCACACAGAATTGGTGGATCGCGGTCATGCCGCCAATGATGGCGAAATCGTCGATCTCCACGTGACCAGCCAGCGTAGCGTTGTTGGCCAACACGCAGGAATTGCCCACCACGCAGTCATGAGCAACGTGCACGTTGACCATCAGCAGGTTGTCATTACCGACTTTGGTCAGGCCCGTTCCCTGTGCAGTACCGCGATGAATGGTGACGCTCTCACGAATGCGGTTACGATCGCCGACTTCAACCCGAGTCGGTTCGCCAGCGTATTTGAGATCCTGATTCACTTCGCCGATAGAGGCAAACTGATAGATCTCGTTATCGCGGCCAATCTTGGTGATACCGTTCACCACCACATGCGATTTGAGGACCGTACCCGCGCCGATTTCCACCTGGGAGCCGACGTAGCAGAAGGGACCTATATGCGCACCAGCGCCGATAACGGCGCCTTCTTCAACGATCGCGCTTGGATGGATAAAGGCGGTTTTATCAATCACGGATTATGCCTCCCGGCTGCGGGCACACATCATGGTTGCTTCGCAGACAATTTTTCCATCGACGGTCGCCACGCCTTTAAAGCGGGTCAGACCACGACGGGTTTTCTCGAAAGTGACTTCCATAATCATCTGATCGCCAGGCACCACAGGGCGCTTGAAGCGAGCTTCGTCAATACCGGCGAAATAGTACAGCTCGCCCGGTTCCAGTTTACCCACGCTCTTAAATGCCAGGATACCCGTGGCCTGAGCCATAGCTTCCAAAATCAGCACGCCTGGAAAAATCGGTTTACCAGGGAAATGCCCCTGGAAAAACGGCTCATTAACGGATACGTTCTTCACTGCACGCAGATATTTATGCTCTTCGAAATCCAATACACGGTCAACCAGCAAGAATGGATAACGGTGAGGAAGCAGTTCCAGAATTTCTGCAATATCTAGAGTATGAGTGTCAGTAGTCAAAATACTCTTCCTGTCTCTAAAAACTGATGGCATCAACAACACGGCCTGCGTTGACCCCAAAAAGGAGATCATCAGGCAGGCCGCAAATTAACAACTCTTTGCGCTTTTGGCATCATTGCCAACGCGTTTCGTTTTATACCCAGCATCCCGGGCCGTGGTGATTAGTCTTTTCCGACTTTTCGTTCGACAGCTTTCAAGCGCTTGCTAATCTCATCGATATTCATCACCAACGCCGCGGTTTTACGCCAAACTTTGTTGGGTTGTAACGGAATGCCAGAGGAGTATACCCCAGGTTCGGTGATTGGTCGCATAACCATTCCCATCCCGGTGACAACTACCTGGTCAGCAATCTCCATGTGACCATTGATCACACTGGCGCCGCCAATTTGGCAATAGCGCCCGATTTTCAGGCTACCCGCCATGATCACACCGCCCGCGACGGCGGTATTCTCGCCAATCACCACGTTGTGTGCAATCTGACACTGGTTATCTATGATAACACCATTCCCAATCTGGGTGTTATCCAACGCGCCACGGTCAATGGTGGTACAGGCACCAATCTCAACGCGATCGCCAATAATCACCGTGCCAAGCTGCGGGATCTTGATCCAGTTGCCACGCTCGTTGGCGTAGCCGAAACCGTCCGCACCAATTACCGTTCCCGATTGGATCAGGCAGTGCTGGCCGATTTCCACTTCATGATAAATCGTCACGTTGGCCCACAGACGCGTACCTGCGCCAATGCGTGCCTGCTTGCCGATAAAGCAGCCCGGGCCGATGACCACGTTATCGCCCAGTTCAACACCGGATTCGATAACCGCGTTCGCCCCAATAGCAACGTTCTGCCCCAGCTTGGCCTGCGGAGAGATCACCGCGCTTGGCGCGATATCTGCTGCGGGTGCTGGCGTGGTGTCCATCAACTGCGCCATACGCGCATAGGTCAGGTAAGGGTTTTTAACCACCAGCGCTGCGCTACGGCAGTGTGGCAGGTCTGCTTCGGTGAGTACCACGGCACTCGCCTGGCAGGAAGCCAGCTGCTGTTGGTAGCGGCTGTTTGACAAAAACGTGATTTGGCCAGGCTGTGCGGAATGCATAGAAGCAATGCCGGTGATGACGAGATCGCCATCACCGTGCAATTGTGCATCCAACTGCTGCGCTAAATCAGCCAGTCGAATTGAAGGCATGGCGTTATTTAACCTGTTTCAGCACGTCTGCAGTAATATCTTTTGAAGAGCCTGCATAAGCAACTGCGTTAGCGTCGATCACGACGTCATAGCCTTCTTTGCTGGCAACGGCTTTCACAGCATCCTGAATACGGCTCAGGATCTTGTTACGCTCTTCCATCTGGCGACGACGATTGTCCTGCTCGAAAGCCTGCGCTTTCTGAGAGAACTTCTCACGCTGAGCCATCACGTCTTTTTCCATCTTGGTGCGATCGCTGGCTTTCATGGTAGAACCATCACGCTGCAGTTTCTGCATTTTGGTTTGCAGATCGCGTTCCATGTTCTGGAGTTCGCCTGCGCGGCCTTTGAATTCGCTTTCCAATTGCTTGGCTACGGTTTCACGAGCTGGCAGCTGTTGGAAAATGCTAGAAACGTTAACAACAGCAATCTTGTCAGCTGCCTGAACGCCTGCAGAAGCAGCCATTGCTAAACCGAGGCCTGCGGCACATAACCACTTTTTCACTATAAACTCCTTACCATCACCCATTTGTGTCACATGACACTTTTGAAAGTACACAATCTGCCAGACTTATCACATTACACAATGAGATTTCTCTCGCTATGAGCTTGTTTAAGCCTGGCATTTGCGATTCTTGTACCGCTATGCCCACGGGTGAAACCGGTTATTACCAGGTTTTACCGATGTTAAACTGGAACTGCTCCGACCTGTCGCCGTCGTATTTCTTGATCGGATCCGCATAGGAGAAGACCAACGGCCCCAGTGGAGACATCCACTGCAGCGCAAGACCGGCAGACACGCGAATGTTGCTCGCTTTGCTGTAGTCTGGCACCCCGTACATCAGCGTCTGATCGGTGTTTTCCCAGTGGGTATCCCACACGGTACCGGCATCGATAAACAGCGAAGTACGCACCGAGTTGGCGTATTTCTCGCTGAGGAACGGCGTAGGCGTGATCAATTCCATACTTGCCACGGCCATGGCGTTACCGCCCACCGCATCGTTCGAGCTACAAATCGGCTGAGAGGTAGTCGTTCCCGGCGCGTACTGGCAAGAATACGAGTTGGAGTTGTAGTACACGGCTTTTGGACCAATGGTGTTGGACTGGAAGCCACGTACGGTACTTGAACCACCCGCATAGAAGTTTTCATAGAACGGCATTTCTTTACCGCCCAACCCATCGGCATAGCCCAGACGGCCACGACCCAGCAACACCCAGGTCTTGTCATCGTTAAGCGGCATATACTGCGCGGTGTCCAACGTCATCTTGTAGTATGAGTTGTCGGAACCCGGCACGGTCACCTTGGTGTTGAACGTAGTGCGGTTACCCTGGGTAGGGAAGTAGCCACGGTCCAGATTATTATAGGTCCAGCCCAGGTTGAGCGTGAAGTCATCGGCTGTAAAGCTGGCACGATCAATCAGGTTAGGATCCTGCCCCATCGAGTTCAGATAGCGCCACATGGCGATCTGAGGCTGCATTTCTGACAGGGAGTTATGGACGTAACCCAGGCCAGCGCGCAGCGAGTTGTTCTCGTTGATCGGGAAGCCCAGCGTGCCGTCAATACCGTAACTGCTGTTGGTATAGTCGGACAGATCGGCGTTATCCGCTTTAAAGTCGTTATAGAAGATACGGCCGCCCAGACTCACACCGTCAACGGTGAAGTACGGGTTGGTCACCGACAGCTCGGTATAGGTCTGGTAGTCGTTCTTGGTGCCGCTGATGCCAACAGAGTAGCCCGTGCCCAGCCAGTTATCCTGCTGTACACCCGCCTGGAAGCTGACGCCACTTTCGGTACCGTAACCCACACCAAAGTTCAGCGTCCCGGTGTTACGTTCTTTCACCTTATAGGTGATATCAACCTGATCGGCAGAGCCAGGGACACGCTGGGTTTCAACATCGACCGTCTCGAAGTAGCCCAGACGGTTCAGACGTTCTTTACCCTGCTCGACCTGATCGTTACCCAGCCACGCCCCTTCCATCTGGCGCATTTCGCGACGCAGAACGGAATCTTTACTGGTGTCGTTGCCTTCGAACTTGATGCGACGCACATAGAAACGGTTACCCGCATCGATGTTGACGTTCAGCTTCACGGTTTTATCCGCGTCGTTGATTTCAGGTTGAGTCTGTACGCGAGGATAGGCGTAACCATAACGGCCAAACATCTTCTTGATGTTATCTTCCATTTTGGTCACTTTGGTGCCGTTAAACAGCTCACCCGGCTCAATCTTGGTCAATTGGGCCACTTCTGCCGAATGACCGGCCAGGTTGCCATTCACCACCACGCCGGAAAGCTTGTACTGCTCGCCTTCGGTGATGTTAACGGTGATATAGATGCCTTTTTTGTCTGGCGTCAGGCTGACCTGCGTCGAATCGATATTGAAACGGGCATAGCCGCGATCCAGATAGAAGCTGCGCAGGCTCTCAAGGTCCCCCGCCAGCTTTTGCTTCTGGTATTTGCGATCGGCCACTACGTTCCACCACGGCACGTCATCACGCAACTGGAAGTGCGCGATCAGCTCATCGTTGGTGAAGGCCTGGTTGCCGACAATGTTGATTTGTTGAATCTTGGCGGAAACCCCTTCCGTGAACACCAGTTTCAGGTCAACACGGTTACGCGGCAACGGCGTGACAACGGCTTTCACCGAGGCACTGTATTTACCGACGCTGTAGTAGAAGTCTTCCAACCCTTTTTCAATGCTGGATAAGGTGGTGCGGTCGAGTGCTTCACCAACCCGGACGCCAGAGGCTTCCAGGTTTTGCTTGAGCATGTCATCTTTCACCGATTTGTTACCGGAGAAAGTGATGCTGGCAATGGTAGGGCGTTCCTTAACCTGAACAATCAGCGTATCACCATCGCGCAGGACGCGAACGTCCTCGAAGTTGCCAGTGGCAAACAAGGCACGGATGGTATTACCGATATCATCATCAGAGACGGTATCGCCTACGCGAACCGGCATGTTGAGTAACGCCGCACCGACGGCGACTCGTTGCAGGCCTTCGAAATGAATATCCTTCACTACGAACCCGTCTGCACCGTATACGGTGGCGCTGCCAAACAGCAGCGACGCTATGAGCAACTTTTTCATCGCCATCGTTGTTATGCGTTCTTCCTAACCTGTCCCCGCCCCTAAAGACGAGAAAAATCATTGAAAAGTGCAAGACCCATCAGCAGTACCAACAAGATCGAACCAATGCGGTAGCTGTAGTCCTGTACTCGCTCAGAAACTGGCCCCCCCTTCAGCTTTTCTATCGCCAGGAAGAGGAGATGCCCACCATCTAATACCGGTAATGGGAAGAGGTTGATGATCCCTAAGTTGACGCTAATCAACGCCAGAAACATCATATAATACACAAAACCCACCTCTGCTGATGCCCCTGCTCCCTGTGCAATGGAAATCGGGCCACTCAGGTTGTTCAGCTTCACATCACCGGTAATCAATTTACCTATCATGCTGACCGTAAGGTGCATCAGCTGCCAGGTTTTGTCCCCCGCCTGATACAGCGCAGAGAACGGCCCATATTGACGGATGGTCTTGTACTCATCCGGCAGAGGGATAACTTTGGGTATAATCCCGGCAAACCCCACCGCTTTGTCTTTTCCCACCGGCTTTGTATCTGGTATCAGCGTTAAAGACAAGGGGGCGCCGTTTCTTTCTATCTCTAAAACCAGCGGTTGCCCCGGTGCGTTGTGGATACGTTTAACCAACGTAACCCAACGGCCAAGTGGCTGACCATCGACTTTAACGATCCTGTCCCCCGCTTGTAAACCTGCCTTTTGCGCAGCTGACCCGGACTGGACTTCTGCCAGCACGGATTCAATCTGCGGGCCACGCGGGATCATGCCTAGAGAACGCACGGGATCTTCTTTGTCCGGCTCAAAGCTCCAGTGGCGCAAATCCAGGGTCTTGCTCACCTTTTGTGAAGAACCAAACGGGGCAATTTCCACCTCGGTTTGCGTATCACCGATTTTGGTCACCAACGCCAGACGAACAGATTCCCAATCAGGCGTTTCGATACCGTCAACGGACTTAAGTTCCATTCCCGGAGAAATTTCGGCATGGGCGGCAATGGATTGCGGAGTAATTTCACCGATGACCGGGCGGTAACTCGGCACGCCGATGATAAAGACGATCCAATAGGCAAGAATGGCAAACAGGAAATTGGCAATGGGGCCCGCGCTGACAATCGCCGCGCGCTGCAAGACGGTTTTATTGTTGAACGCCTCATGACGTAGCTCGGGAGCTACCGTTTCGACGCGCTCATCAAGCATTTTGACATAGCCGCCAAGGGGGATCATGGCGACGACATATTCGGTGCCCTGACGATCGGTGCGGCGCCATAGTGCACGGCCAAAGCCGATAGAGAAACGCTCCACACGGACGCCACAGCGGCGGGCCACCCAAAAGTGCCCGAACTCATGCACGGTGATCAATATACCCAGAGCGATAATAAACGCGACCAAGTTCCAGAGTACGCTGACCATAGAATCCCTTTACTCCCCCCGCCGATGACGGATTAAAACACTAACAGCATCAAGCAGGCAAATACCGGTACCGCTGCGGTCAGGCTATCGATACGATCCAGAATACCGCCGTGCCCCGGGATCAGATGACCACTGTCCTTGATACCGGCTTCACGTTTGAACATGCTTTCCGTCAGATCGCCCAACACCGAAGCCAGGGCCGCAATCACCGAACAGACCAATAGGGTCATAGGCACCACGTTTAGCGGCGCGTAGCGGCCAAACAGCCACGAAATCACGGCAGACGTGACCAGCCCGCCGACCAGCCCTTCCCAGGTTTTGCCCGGGGAGACCTTCGGGGCCAGCTTGTGTTTGCCAAACAGCTTGCCGAACATGTAGGCGCCAGAATCTGCGCCCCAGACCAGCAGCATAACGTACAGCAACCACCAGGCACCGGTAAAATGATTCTCTTCATAGCCGAACTGACGCAGTGCCAGCATGCCCCAGAAAAACGGCACGATGGTCAACAGGCCAAAGACCAGCCGCAAGGTGCGCGAATTACGCCACAGCGCCGCCGAGCCTGGATAGAACAGCACCAGAAGCAGAGCCACCAGCCACCATCCCAGCGATAACCACAGCGGGCCAGCGATCTGCAATTGGTGAACAGACTGATGGTAGGCAGGCACGCTGAGCATCATCAGCGCCAATAGGAAACCGCACAATATCGCCAACCAGATACGTTGGGGGCGGGCAGCAAAGCCAGCCAACTGCCCCCACTCCCAGGCGGCTAACATGCACACAGCGAGTGTTACCAGGGCAAAGCCCATCGGCGGCAGCAAGAACAGCGCTGCGATAACAATCGGAATTAAAATCAGAGCCGTTATGATGCGAGACTTCAGCAAAAGTTCCCCCTAGGACGCATTGGCGTCGATAGGTGTTGTTCCTCCGAAGCGACGCTCGCGTTGTGCAAATGCATTCAGCGCACCTTCAAAGACAAGTTCATCAAAATCTGGCCAGAGTACATCAGTAAAGTAAAGCTCGGCGTAAGCAATTTGCCACAACAAAAAGTTACTGATGCGATGTTCGCCACCGGTACGGATCACCAGATCCACCGGAGACAGATCGCTCATACAGACGCGCTCGCCCAGTAACTCCTCGCTGATCTGATCTACGCACAGCGTACCTTGCTGCACTTGCTCGGCCAGATCCTTCACTCCCTGAATAATATCCCAACGACCACCGTAATTGGCGGCAACGTTAAGCGTCAGGCCATCGTTATTTTCTGTCAGTTGCTCCGAGCGGCGGATACGCTCTTGCAAACGTGCGCTGAACCGGCTGACATCGCCGATCACACGCAACCTGACATTATGTTTATGCAGGCTTTTTACTTCGCTGTCCAGTGCGCGGACAAAAAGCTCCATCAACGCGGAGACTTCCTGCGCCGGGCGGTTCCAGTTTTCGCTGCTGAAGGCATAAAGCGTGAGTGCATCTAAATGGTGACTGGCGGCAAAACTGACCGCACGGCGTACCGATTTCACCCCTGCTTTATGACCGAAGACACGTAACTTGCCCTGGCGTTTAGCCCAACGCCCATTGCCGTCCATAATTATCGCGACATGACGTGGCCCATGAGCAGAAAGATTAGCTTCTTGTTGGTTTGCGGACGACATAACTCGTACTTATTTCCTCGGTAGAAACACCACAGCCTTGCCGGAATATCGGACCTTACGCGCAAAAAAAGCCGTGTGCCTGACACAGCTTCTCAGTCTGCCTGCCTGATGCCCCAAGGAGCGCCCGACAAAGATTGGCGTAAGTTTTCCCCGTCTTCTGGCTTGGCACTGCCCTATTGGCCGCGTTTGTCAGGTAAAAAGGGCTGCCAATCCGGCCATTATTCAACGGTATAACCGGTGATTATGGCGCAGACTATAACACCTCCGTGAAGCCTGAACAAACGGCCACACGGCGGCCTGGCGAGTTTACCAGCAAATTCAGACAATGTAGCAGAGCCGAATTTACCCACGGTATAACCCGCTCAAGTGATTAAACCCGCAGGTTACGAACCAGACCGCCAGCCACCTCACGCGCCTGACGATCGATCTCCAGCACCATCTCAATGCTGGTGGGCTCCGCCAGCGACATACATTCAACAACCTTTTGGTTCACGGCTGAAATATCAGTGAAACGAATTTGTTGCTGCAAAAATGCCGCTACGGCAATTTCATTGGCCGCGTTGAGTGCGGTGGTCGCCGCCTGGCCTGCGTCGAAGGCTTCGATCGCCAAATACAGGCAAGGATAGCGCTCACGTTCCGGCTCAGAGAAGGTCAGCGCCCCGATACGGCAGAAATCGAGCGCTGCCACCCCGGAGTGGACCCTCTGCGGATAAGCCATGGCATGGGCGATAGGCGTACGCATATCCGGCGTACCCAGTTGGGCCAGCACGCTACCATCGGCATAGCGCACCATGGAGTGGATCACCGACTGCGGGTGGAGGATCACTTCCATCTGCTCTGCCGAGGCGTTGAACAGCCAGCGAGCCTCGATATACTCCAGCCCCTTGTTCATCATGGTGGCGGAATCTACCGAGATTTTGCGCCCCATCGACCAGTTGGGATGCGCACAGGCCTGATCCGGCGTCATAGTGGCGAACTGTTCCATCGGCGTAGTACGGAACGGGCCACCGGAACCGGTCAGCACGATGCGCGAAACGCCGTGGGCTTCCAGAGAGCTATACCCCAGTTGGCGTTGGATGCTTTCTGGCAGGCTCTGGAAGATAGCGTTGTGCTCGCTATCCAGCGGCAGCAGCTGTGCCTGGCTCTTTTGCACCGCGTCCATAAACAAGCGGCCACAGGTGACCAGAGACTCTTTGTTCGCCAGCAGCACCTGCTTACCGGCACGAATAGCGGCCAGGGTGGGCAACAGCCCAGCGGCCCCGACAATGGCGGCCGTCACCTGGTCGACATCGTCTAATGCGGCCAGCTCGCAGGCTGCCTTTTCACCTGCCAACACGTCGGTTTTCACACCGTTTTCTGCCAGCACGGCGCGTAACTCATTGGCGGCCTGCTCATCGGCCATTGCCGCATAGCTCGGGCGGAACTCTATGCACTGCTGCGCCATGACCGCCACATTACGGCCAGCTACCAGTGCCTTGATCGCGAAAAGGTCGGGATTTTCCCTGACCACGGCCAGGGTGCTGGTGCCCACGGAACCGGTGGAACCCAGAATTGTCAGTTGCTTCATGAGATCGCTCTGAATCTACTGCGTGATGAGATCGGAAGTACACCACAGTGTAACTTGCATCACGGCTGGTTTACGCTTTGTGCGTACGATAAAACGAGATCTGCACCACAAAAAATAAAGCGCCGCCAAGGCGACGCTCTATTTCAAGGCGATGGAGATTAGAAATCCATCAGTTCTTTTTCTTTATCGGCCAATGCCGCATCAAGCAGTTTGATGTAGGCATCGGTCATTTTCTGGATGTCGTCTTGTGAACGGCGATCTTCATCTTCGCTGATTTCTTTGTCTTTCAGCAGTGCCTTCACTTTATCGTTGGCATCGCGGCGCACGTTACGCACGGCCACACGGCCCTGCTCGGCTTCGCCACGTACGACCTTGATCAGATCCTTACGGCGCTCTTCCGTCAGTGGAGGAAGCGGAACGCGGATCACGGTGCCAGCCGAGCTTGGGTTCAGGCCCAGATCGGAAGACATAATGGCTTTTTCTACCGCCGACCCCAGAGAACGGTCAAACAGGTTGATCGCCAGCGTACGGGAATCTTCTACCGTGACGTTGGCCAGTTGGCGCAGCGGCGTTGCTGCACCGTAGTATTCCACCATGATGCCGTCCAGGATGCTTGGAGAAGCACGGCCAGTACGGATCTTGCTGATTTGGTTTTTGAATGCTTCGACGCTTTTTTCCATGCGTGAATCAGCATCTTTTCTGATTTCATTAATCACGTTGCGAACCCTTGGAAGCTGGTTACTTGGCAGGCTGTACTGAAAAGTATAGCCCGTGAATTTTACTTATCAGAAGCACACAACGCCTGGCGTTACCCGCTCCTGCGAAATTTGGCCAAACAGCCGTTATTTGGTGATCAGAGTACCTTCGTTCTCACCCATCACCACGCGACGCAGTGCGCCCGGCTTGTTCATGTTGAATACGCGGATCGGCAAGCCATGATCGCGGGCCAGCGTAAACGCCGCCAGATCCATCACTTTTAACTCACGCTCCAACACGTCCTGGTAGGTGATCTGTTCGTACAGCGTTGCGTCCGGGTTTTTCACCGGGTCAGCGGAGTATACACCATCCACTTTAGTCGCTTTCAATACCACATCGGCTTCAATTTCGATGCCGCGCAGGCAGGCCGCAGAATCCGTGGTAAAGAACGGGTTACCCGTACCGGCGGAGAAAATCACCACGCGGTTGTTACGCAGCAGGCTGATCGCCTCTGCCCAGCTGTAGTTGTCACATACGCCATTCAACGGAATGGCAGACATCAGGCGGGCGTTCACATAGGCACGGTGCAGTGCATCACGCATAGCCAGGCCGTTCATCACGGTAGCCAGCATTCCCATGTGGTCGCCCACTACGCGGTTCATGCCGGCTTGTGCCAGACCTGCACCACGGAAAAGATTGCCACCGCCAATAACTACACCGACCTGGATGCCCAGCTCGACCAGCTCTTTTACTTCCTGAGCCATGCGATCCAAAACGCTAGCGTCGATCCCAAAGCCTTCTGCACCTTGCAGGGCTTCACCACTCAGTTTGAGCAGGATACGCTGATAAACGGGTTTTGCATTGGTTGCCATGGTGTTCTGTCCTAAGAAGCAGTAGTAATAGTATTGGGGTTTTCAACCGATTAGCCTGGGCACGCGGGGCCCACCATCGGCGTTTCTCTGGCTGGATAAAATGGAGCCGCCTCGCGGCGGCTCCATTAACAGCATTAAGACTGTTTGCTCATTGCTGCAACTTCAGCAGCAAAGTCAGCTTCAACTTTCTCGATGCCTTCACCCACTTCAAAGCGGATGAAATTGGTTACGTCAGTGTTGTGCTCTTTCAGCACCTGAGCAACGCTCTTGCTTGGTTCGATCACGAAAGGCTGACCGGTCAGAGAGACTTCGCCGGTGAATTTCTTCATGCGGCCTTCAACCATCTTCTCTGCGATTTCTTTCGGCTTGCCAGACTGCATGGCGATGTCCAACTGAACTTGGTACTCTTTCTCTACCACTTCAGCAGACACGTCTTCAGGCTTGACGAATTCAGGCTTGCTAGCGGCAACGTGCATTGCCAGCTGCTTAACCAGCTCTTCATCCGCGCCTTTGGTAGCGGCAACCAGAACACCGATGCGAGCACCGTGCAGGTAGCTACCCAACACGTCGCCTTCCAGGGAAGCAATGCGGCGAATGTTGATGTTCTCACCGATTTTTGCCACCAGCGCAACGCGCTCTTCTTCGAACTGCGCTTTCAGCACGTCAACGTCAGTGATTTTGCCAGCAAAAGCCGCATCCAACACTTTGTCAGCGAAAGCCTGGAAACCGCCGTCTTTAGCAACGAAGTCGGTCTGGCAGTTAACTTCCACGATCATGCCGAAGTTGCCTTCGATCTTGGTTTTGATCACGCCGTCAGCAGCTACGTTGCCTGCTTTTTTCGCCGCTTTGATCGCGCCAGATTTACGCATGTTCTCGATTGCCAGCTCGATGTCGCCGTTAGATTCGATCAGCGCTTTTTTGCAATCCATCATACCTGCGCTGGTACGCTCACGCAGTTCTTTTACCAGGGCAGCGGTAATATCAGCCATTTCTTTTTCCTCGGTTATCTCGCTCGGAGATAGTTCTCATTCAGATAAGCAAAGGGGGCCCTTAAAGGCCCCCCTAACCAACATATTCAATACCTGGTTAATAAGGGCTTGACCTTATTATTCAGCTTCTACGAAGCTTTCTTCCGCCTGAACGGCCAGATCTTGAGAACGACCTTCACGGATGGCGGCAGAAACGGCGGTCAGGTACAATTTGATTGCACGGATTGCGTCGTCGTTACCAGGGATGATGAAGTCAACGCCGTCTGGATCGGAGTTGGTATCAACGATAGAGAATACCGGGATACCCAGGTTGTTGGCTTCTTTGATCGCGATGTGTTCGTGATCGGCATCGATAACAAACAGAGCGTCTGGCAGACCACCCATGTCCTTGATACCACCCAGGGAGTTTTCCAGCTTGGCCAGTTCACGAGTGCGCATCAGCGCTTCTTTCTTGGTCAGCTTGTCGAAGGTGCCGTCTTGGGACTGGATTTCCAGATCTTTCAAACGTTTGATTGACTGACGAACGGTTTTCCAGTTAGTCAGCATGCCGCCCAACCAGCGATGGTTCACGAAGAACTGATCGCAGCCGTTAGCATATTCTTTTACCGCTTCGCTTGCTGCGCGCTTGGTACCAACGAACAGGATCTTACCTTTACGGGAAGAGATCTTGGTCAGTTCAGCCAAAGCCAGGTTGGCCATTGGTACGGTTTTTTCCAGGTTGATGATGTGAACCTTGTTACGTGCGCCGAAGATGAAAGGCTTCATTTTCGGGTTCCAGTAACGGGTCTGGTGACCAAAGTGTACACCAGCCTGGAGCATGTCGCGCATGGAAACAGTTGCCATGATTAAAACCTCTATTAGAGTTGATTGGGGTTATGCCTCCACGTATCCCATAACGCCGACCCGGACAATGACGTGAGTCATCTCAAGGCACCCCGGCGGATGTGTCGATACGTGTGTGTTATTTACACAATGTGAGTGCAGTTGAACTACTTCGGTCATTTCCTCATTGGCACTTAAGGCCGAATGCGGATCTGCCGGCGCGCTTTATACCATAAACCCGCCCCAGACACCAACTTTTGTTGCAGTTGGCCTGGCCCTTCACAAATGAAATTTGGCAGCCTCAAGCCGGGCTGATACCATAACTCAATGCCTTATCTTTCTACCTTGTCGACCATAACGACACCTGCGGACTAACTTTCATGGCAATTTCAATTAAAACACCTGATGACATTCAAAAGATGCGCGTTGCGGGCCGCCTGGCCGCAGAAGTGCTGGAAATCATCGAGCCCCACGTTAAACCCGGCGTCACCACCGGCGAGCTGGACAGGATCTGTCACGAGCATATCACCAATGAACAGCAGGCGATCTCGGCCTGCCTGGGCTACCACGGCTTCCCAAAATCGGTCTGTATCTCGGTGAACGAAGTGGTGTGCCACGGCATCCCAAGTGACGACAAGGTGCTGAAAGACGGGGATATCGTCAATATCGACGTGACCGTGATCAAAGACGGTTTCCACGGCGACACCTCCAAGATGTTCATCGTCGGTAAACCGACCATTCTGGGCGAGCGCCTGTGCCGCATCACCCAGGAGAGCCTGTATCTGGCCTTGAAGATGGTCAAGCCAGGTATTCGCCTGCGCACTCTGGGTAAAGCCATCCAGCAGTTTGTTGAGGCAGAGAAATTCTCCGTAGTGCGCGAATATTGCGGCCACGGCATCGGCGAAGGTTTCCACGAAGAGCCGCAGGTACTGCATTACGATGCCGATGACGGCGGCGTGGTGCTGCAGGCCGGTATGGCCTTCACCATTGAGCCCATGGTCAACGCCGGTGATTATCGCATCCGCACCATGAAAGACGGCTGGACGGTGAAAACCAAAGATCGCAGCTTGTCGGCACAGTATGAGCATACTATTGTGGTGACTGATAACGGCTGCGAGATAATGACGTTGCGCAAGGATGACACCATCCCCAACATCATTACGCACGAGATGTAAGAACCACTGGGTTCTTGTGACAAGCCGGCCTATGCCGGCTTTTTTTATGGGCGGCGAAACATGTCTGAAAATTATCGTGAGCTAGAGACCCCGGCCGTACCCAATAAGCCGGATGCTCCCAGCACCTATGGCGATGAAGAGATCAATTGCCAGGTCCTCAAACAGCGGCTTGAGCAGTTTCAGCAGTGGCTGGCAGCGGCCTTCAATGCCGGTGCCAGTGCAGAAAGCCTGGTGGCGGCGCGCAGCAAGTTTATCGATAGGCTATTGCGGCGGCTGTGGCTGTTTTACGGCTTTGACACTATCCCCGAAACGGCGCTGCTGGCCGTCGGCGGCTACGGCCGCGGTGAACTGCACCCGCTGTCTGATATCGACGTGCTGGTGCTCAGCCAGACTCGCCTGACCGATGAACAGGCCGCTCGCGTCGGTGAATTCATTACCCTGCTGTGGGATCTCAAGCTGGAAGTCGGCCACAGCGTGCGCACGCTGGAAGAGTGCCTGCTGGAAGGCTTGGCGGACCTGACCGTTGCCACCAACCTGATCGAATCCCGCATGATCTGCGGCGACGTCGCCCTGTTCCTGCAATTGCAGAAGCACATTTTCAGCGACGGCTTCTGGCCTTCGCCCAAATTCTTTGACGCCAAGCTGATCGAGCAGCAACAACGCCACCAGCGCTATCACGGCACCAGCTACAACCTGGAGCCGGATATCAAGAGCAGCCCCGGTGGCCTGCGTGATATTCATACGCTGATGTGGGTGGCCCGCCGCCATTTCGGCGCCACCTCGCTCGATGAGATGGTCGGTTTTGGCTTCCTGACCCAGGCCGAGCGCAACGAATTGAACGAATGCCAAAGCTTCCTGTGGCGTATTCGTTTTGCCCTGCACCTGGCGCTACCGCGTTATGACAACCGCCTGCTGTTCGATCGCCAGCTCAGCGTGGCCCAATTGCTGCGCTACGAGGGGGAAGGCAATGAACCGGTAGAGCACATGATGAAGGATTTCTATCGCATGACGCGCCGCGTCGGCGAGCTGAACCACATGCTGCTACAGCTGTTCGATGAAGCGATCCTGGCATTGGACGCCACGGAGAAGCCGCGCCCGCTGAACGATGATTTTCAACTGCGTGGCGATCTGATCGATTTGCGCGACGAAACGCTGTTTATCCGCCAGCCCGAAGCCATCATGCGCATGTTCTACCTGATGGTACGCAACCGTGAAATCAAAGGTATCTACTCCACCACCGTACGCCAGTTGCGCCATGCGCGCCGCCACCTGAAACAGCCACTGTGCAACATTCCCGAGGCCAGAGAGCTGTTTATGGCCATTCTGCGACATCCAGGCGCGGTCTCACGGGCGTTGGTGCCAATGCATCGCCACAGCGTGCTGTGGGCCTATATGCCGCAATGGGGCAGCATCGTCGGCCAGATGCAGTTCGACCTGTTCCATGCCTATACCGTCGATGAACATACCGTGCGCGTACTGCAAAAGCTGGAAAGCTTCTCCGATGAGGAAACACGCCCACGCCATCCGCTGTGCGTGGAGCTCTATCCTCGCCTGCCTCACCCAGAATTGCTGTTGCTGGCGGCGCTGTTCCACGATATCGCCAAAGGACGCGGCGGCGATCACTCCATTTTAGGCGCCCAAGACGCCTTGGAGTTTGCCGCATTGCATGGCTTGAACTCACGCGAAGCACAGCTGGTTGCCTGGCTGGTACGCTGCCACCTGCTGATGTCGGTTACCGCGCAACGGCGTGATATTCAGGACCCGACCGTGATCCAGCAGTTCAGCAGCGAAGTGCAAAGCGAAACCCGGCTGCGCTACCTGGTTTGCCTGACGGTAGCCGATATCTGTGCCACCAACGAGACCTTGTGGAACAGTTGGAAGCAGAGCCTGTTGCGCGAGCTGTATTTCGCCACCGAGAAGCAACTGCGCCGTGGCATGCAGAACAGCCCGGATCTGCGCGAGCGGGTGCGTCACCATCGTTTACAGGCGCTGGCACTGTTGCGCATGGACAATATCGATGAAGAGGCGCTGCACCATATCTGGAGCCGCTGCCGCGCCGACTATTTCCTGCGTCACTCGCCGAATCAACTCGCCTGGCACGCCCGCCACCTGCTGGCCCATGACTCAACCAAGCCATTGGTGCTGGTCAGCCACCAGGCCACGCGTGGCGGCACCGAGATCTTTATCTGGAGCCCGGATCGCCCTTACCTGTTCGCCGCCGTTGCCGGTGAGCTGGATCGGCGCAATCTCAGCGTACATGACGCCCAGATCTTCACCAACCGCGACGGCATGGCCATGGATACCTTTATCGTGCTGGAGCCGGATGGCAGCCCGCTGGCCCAGGATCGTCATGCCGCGATCCGCCATGCGTTGGAGCAAGCGATCACCCAGCGAGATTATCAACCGCCGCGCGCTCGGCGTCCGTCGTCCAAGCTACGCCATTTCAGCGTGCCGACCGAGGTCAGCTTCCTGCCAACCCATACTGATCGCCGCAGCTATCTGGAACTGATCGCACTCGATCAGCCCGGCCTGCTGGCGCGCGTGGGTGAAGTTTTCGCCGATCTGGGTCTGTCGCTGCACGGTGCACGTATCTCCACCATCGGCGAGCGGGTCGAGGATTTGTTTATTTTGGCCGATGCCGATCGCCGGGCGCTGGATCCGCAAACACGCAGAAAATTAGAACAACGGTTGACAGAGGCACTCAATCCAACCGATAAAATGTGATAAAAGTAACCTTTCGTAAATAAAATCAGGACAGAGAACAGCATGCAGCAATTACAGAACGTTATTGAAAGCGCCTTCGAACGCCGTGCGGATATTACCCCGGCCAACGTAGACACCGTAACGCGTGAAGCGGTAAACCAGGTGATCGCCCTGCTAGACAGCGGCGCCCTGCGCGTTGCCGAGAAGATCGAGGGGCAATGGGTTACCCATCAGTGGCTGAAAAAAGCCGTCCTGCTGTCTTTCCGTATCAACGACAACAAGGTAATGGACGGTGCAGAAACCCGCTATTACGACAAAGTGCCGATGAAATTCGCTGACTACGATGAAGCTCGCTTCCAGAAGGAAGGCTTCCGCGTAGTGCCACCGGCTACCGTGCGTCAGGGGGCATTTATCGCTCGTAACACCGTGCTGATGCCTTCTTATGTCAACATCGGTGCCTACGTCGACGAAGGCACCATGGTAGATACCTGGGCCACCGTAGGTTCTTGTGCACAGATCGGCAAAAACGTTCACCTGTCCGGCGGCGTTGGTATCGGTGGCGTGCTGGAACCGTTGCAGGCCAACCCAACCATCATCGAAGACAACTGCTTTATCGGCGCGCGTTCAGAAGTGGTTGAAGGCGTGATCGTGGAAGAAGGTTCGGTGATCTCAATGGGCGTTTATCTGGGCCAAAGCACCCGTATCTACGATCGTGAAACCGGTGAAGTGCACTATGGCCGCGTACCTGCGGGCTCCGTGGTCGTATCCGGCAACCTGCCTTCCAAAGATGGTTCCTACAGCCTGTATTGCGCTGTGATCGTCAAGAAAGTGGACGCCAAGACCCGTGGCAAAGTCGGGATTAATGAGTTATTGCGCACTATCGACTAAGCTTGAACGGCGGGTGCATTACCCGCCATTTTTTTGCCTTCAATACGCGGGCCGTCACAGTCTGTGACGGGCGTTTTCGCCATACTCTCTGGCAGTGGAATATTCCTGATGTGTTTCGATTTGCAGCTTACAACACTGCATATTGGCTAATCAGGCAAATATAGTTGATTAAAAGGTGGCGCTATTATGTATGACAACCTGAAAAGCTTGGGTATCAATCAACCGGAAGATATCGATCGCTATAGCCTGCGTCAGGAGGCCAATAACGACATCCTCAAGATTTACTTCCGCAAAGATAAGGGCGAGTTCTTTGCCAAGAGCGTGAAGTTCAAGTATCCACGCCAGCGCAAAACCGTGGTGGCAGACAATGCCGGCCAGGGTTACAAAGAGATCCATGAGATCAACCCCAACCTGCGCTACGTGATCGATGAACTGGATCAACTCTGCCAGCGCGATCAGGTGGAAGTGGATCTGAAACGCAAGATCCTCGATGACCTGCAGCATCTGCAAAACGTGGTCACCAACAAGATTGCCGAGATCGAATCCGATCTGGAAAAGCTGACGCGCGGTAAATAACAGCAACCCTTGGCGATAATTTGATCGCCTGTGTGCCAGCGGGTTCACATTTTGCCGGTTTTCTGTGTGATAGGGTAAATCGGTAATCGATAGGGTTGTTACTGCTCCGGCAGGCAAAACCTAATTCTTTAACGCTTGCTGGCTGCGGCCTTGAGTGCTTAAGGGATTAGGTTTTTTTTTGCTTTATCATCACCACAGGAGATAGCAGGAATAAAGTCGTGCCTGGCTGCTCGCCACCAGGCATCGAGAGGCTATTTCAACAAGGCGCCCCACTGCTCTACCCACGGGCAGGAAACCACTTCCGGTTCAGGTTGCTCGATCGCATCGATCTCCAGCACATCACCTACACGCGTTGCCCCCTGCTCTTGCAGCAAAGCATCAAAGGTACGCCCGGCACCGCAGAAGTTGTCATAGCTGCTATCGCCCAGTGCAATCAAGCCATAACGCAGCTCCGGCTGATAACCCACCTGGTCGCGGATAGCCTGGAACAGCGGTGCAATACTGTCAGGCAAGTCCCCTTGCCCGGTGGTGGAAGTCACGACCAGCGCATAATGCTGGCGGTAAAACTGCCACTCTGCCAGCGTCCCTTCCTCAAACACTTTGACCTCATGGCCCTGTTGTTGCAGGATATTTTCTGCCTCTTCCGCCACTAACAAAGAGTTACCGTAGACCGTTCCAACGAAAATGCCGACCTGAGCCATCGTTGCTGCTCCCTTATGACCGTTAAAAAATGAAATTAGCTATCCTGACCGCTAGCCTGCTGAAACTCAAGTTCTGGCAGCACGTTATGCCAGCCAAATTGTGACATGACACCTTGCCAATCCGCTTCCCAAGGCGCGGAAATATGCAGCGGTTGGCCGCTCACCGGATGAGTAAGTTGAAGATGGCTGGCGTGTAACATCAGGCGTGAACAACCAAAATGTTCGGCCATCCCACGGTTTTGCCGCAAATCGCCGTGAGCGGTATCACCAATAATCGGATGGCGCAGATGCACCATATGACGGCGCAGCTGATGCTTACGCCCGGTCTCTGGTTTCAGCTCAACCAGGCTATAGCGCGAGGTGTCATAGCGGCCAATCGACACCGGCATCTCTACCGTTGCCAAGGGTTGATAATGGCTTACCGCCGGTTTTGGACCTTTGTCTGGGTTGGCATGTTTATCCGCCAGCTTATCCAGCTCTTCCGTCAGCGCATAGTCAACGGTGCCGCCCTCTAAAACATAGCCCCGCACCACCGCGTGATAGGTTTTCTGTACCTGATGCAGTTCAAACTGTTGCGACAATAACCGAGCCACATCGCTGGACAACGCCATCAGCAATACGCCGGAAGTAGGACGATCCAAACGGTGTACGGTAAATACGTGCTGGCCAATCTGATCACGCACGGTTTGCATGACAAACCTCGTCTCGTGACGATCCAGCCAGCTACGATGCACCAGCCAACCGGAGGGTTTGTTAACGGCGATCAGATGTTCGTCCTGGTACAACACCTTCATAGAGTGATTTTTTCCATAGATTAATCATGCATTTTATCTCCTTGCCCCTGCAAGCTGCAGCCTGCTGGCCAGTTTGCAGGGGGGAGAAAATAGGTAATTGATTGATTCTATCTTCAAACATAAATAATGACGAAACGAAAATCCCGTTTGGCGCTCTCGTTTTTGCCCCACGGGTCAGTAGTGCCTACACTGTACAAAAAGTAGCAAGGAGAAATAACAGTGAATTGGAATATAACGCTTTTGATAGCCCCCCTTTTACTGTCTATGTGCGGCATTCTGTTTTCACCCCAGTTGGCAATGGCCTGTACTCGCGCGGTCTACCACGGCGAAGATAACCTGGTGATCACCGGCCGCACTATGGACTGGAAAGAACAGTTGCACTCTGACCTGTGGATTTTCCCACAAGGAATGGAGCGCAGTGGTAATGCAGGCAGCAACTCAATCAAATGGACATCCAAATACGGCAGCGTCGTGACTTCCGCCTATGGTGTTGCAACCACCGATGGAATGAATGAAAAAGGCCTGGTAGCCAATATGCTGTGGTTGGTTGAATCTCAATACCCGGCATTCGATGGCCAGCAGCCAACCTTATCATTGGCAGCATGGGCACAGTATGCATTGGATAACTTCGCCACGGTGCAAGAAGCGGTTAACGCACTGGAAAAATCCCCCTTTATCGTAGTAACCGGCAGTGTGCCTGGCCAGGAACGTTTGGCCTCCCTTCATTTGTCGTTGTCCGATGCCAGTGGGGACAGTGCCATTTTCGAATACATTAACGGCAAATTAGTGATTCACCATAGCCGCGACTATCAGGTCCTGACCAATTCCCCTACCTTCGAGCAGCAGTTGGCCATCACCAAGTACTGGCAAGGGATCGGTGGTAACGTCATGCTGCCTGGCACAAACCGTGCTGCCGACCGTTTTGTACGCGCACAGTTTTATATCAACGCTATCCCGAAATATCATCAGGCCAGGCTGGCAGCCTCTAGCGTGCTGAGCGTTATGCGCAATGTTTCTGTGCCCTTTGGCATCACGACCCCTGAAGAACCCAATATTTCTTCCACTCGCTGGCGCACTTTGGCCGATCAAAAGAACAAGCTGTACTACTTTGAATCGGCACTGGGCAGCAGTACTTTTTGGGTAGACCTGAAACGGGTCGACTTTGCTGCTGGCGCTCCGGTTAAAAAGCTGGCGCTGGGTAAAGATGAGATGGCAGATTTTACCGGTGAGGTTTCCGCTGAGTTTAAAACCAGCCCTCCCTTTGAGTTCCTTGCTGCCGACGTCATAGATAACGCCTGAGCCCGATCGATGTTGACTGGTGGCTCCCCGCCACCAGCCCTCACTTTGTACTCATCAGTCAAGAATACTTATTCAGTCACATTCTCACACGAATTGACTAAAATTTAATCATTTATGCATTTGCTAAGTTCCTTCCTCCTGTTACGCTGATGTTCACTCTTCAAACTCTGGACCATTGTGGCTTATCGATAAAATAGAGTAGATCTGAACGCTCCAAGTAAACACCGATATGGCATTAAAATAACCGGCAGAAAAAAAAGAACACCATAACAGGGAGAGAAAAACATGAGCGTTGAACGAGAATATTTGTTGCCAGCGATCTGGGTACGTGAACACCTGGTCCAGGTCCCGCTGAATTGGTTCGATAACAAGGATACCCGCACCATTGAGATCTTTGCCCGTGAGTTGGTTGACCCGTTACGCCGTGATGACCAACTCCCTTGCCTGCTGTTTTTACAAGGTGGTCCTGGAGGAAAAAGCCCACGTCCTACGGCACGCAGCAGTTGGATTGCCGAAGCCCTCAAAAGTTATCGAGTGATCCTGCTCGATCAGCGTGGCACCGGGCGCAGCAGCCGCATTGAAGGAAAAAGTCTGGCCGGGCTAACCGCCCACCAGGCAGCAGATTACCTGGCCTGCTTCCGCGCCGACTCGATAGTGAGCGATGCCGAATATCTGCGTAAAAACTGCTTTGGCGATCGCCCGTGGAGCACGCTAGGGCAAAGCTATGGCGGCTTTATCACGCTGACCTATCTTTCTCAGGCTCCGGAAGGCCTACACTGCTGCTTTATGACCGGCGGCCTGGCCAGCCTGCAGCCTGATGCCGATGAAGTCTACGCTCATACCTATCCGCAGGTGATCGCCAAAAATCGCATCTTCTATAAGCGTTACCCACATCTGGAGCCGTTGCTTGGCCAGATTGCCGACAAGTTGGAGCAGGAAGAAGTGTTGTTGCCCGATGGCGACCGGCTGACCGTACGCCGCCTGCAAAGCCTGGGGATAGATCTTGGCATGAGTGAAGGTTACGAGCGGCTACTTTGGCTGTTTGACGAAGCCTTTAACCCAGACGGTGAATTCAGCGATACCTTCCTGTCGCAGGTGATGGCGTTGACCAGCTACGCGGAGAATCCGCTGTTTGCCGCGCTGCATGAAAGTATTTACGCGCAGGATAAGGCCACCAACTGGGCCGCCCAGCGGCAACGGGGCAACTTCAATGCTTTCGCCGAGGATCGGCGCCCGCTCTACCTGACCGGGGAAATGATCTATCCCTGGATGTTCACCGAGATCGCCGCTCTGCGCCCCTTCAATGAGCCTACTAAGCTGCTGGCCGATCGCCGCGTGTGGTCACCGCTGTATGACAGCGATCGCCTGCTCGACAATCAGGTACCGGTATTTGCCGCCATTTATTTCAGCGATATGTATGTCGATTTGAAGCTCTCGCTGGCGACGGCGCAACAGGTGGGTAATTTGACGCCGTGGATCACCAACGAGTATGAGCATAACGGCTTACGCGTTGGTAATGTTTTTGGTCATTTGCAGACAATGGCGCAGAAAGCGGGCATTTACGCCCCCTCATCCCAATCCTCTTTCGCAAGGATAGCGAGCTGATGGGCCCTGCTCTTTTGCAAGTAAAGCGATAATCTCAAGCAAACTCTAAAGCTGTTTTGGAAGTAGAAGCAAACTCAATAACCTTCTTTATCCAAGGTAAGTCACTACCATTTCAAACACGCTCGATCTGTCCCCTCTCCCTGTGGGAGAGGGTTAGGGTGAGGGGAGAGGTATCTTAGTTCACCAACTCAATGGTGATCAGGCGGCTATCGGCCCGCCCATGATCGTCCACCGCCCGGATGCGATACTGGCCATTGTTGACCGGCCGCCAATCGATGGCGGTTTTACTGGCGCTGCTGCCAAGATAAATATCATCGACAAACCAATACACCGTTTTACTGTCCGCGTCCGTCACCGCATTGAAGGAGATTTTGTCACGCCCCTGTTGAGATTGCCGCAAGGTATAGGTGGTATTTTTCAGCGGCGAGGTAATACGCGGCGGGCTGCCACCGATCGCCACCGCATTATCCTTGCAATGGTTTACCGGCGGAGCCCGCTTGGGTAATCCAGCCTGCGCAAACACGTTAGCCAGATCGGAAGGCCAGAACTCAAACACTTCGGTACGGGTTTGTGTTTCATCATACGGCGGGCAGGCCACCTCACCGCTGTTAATATCCAGCACCACCGGACGATAGACGGTATCGACCTTGATCGGCGACTTGCCGGGGATAAACCAGGTTTTGCCTTTCTGCTGGCACCATTGCGTCGGCAGGTTGCCGCTGGCCAGGCAAATATCCACCCGCTTCAACTGTTTCGGGAAGGGATGTTTCGGCTCCTGCAAGGCCGGATAGCTGGCGTTAATGCTGTCGATAATATTGAAAAATAGCGGGGCTGCCGCATCGGCCCCCACAAACACATTGTTGCCTCTGCTGTCGAAATTCCCTTCCCATACCACCAGCACGTAAGGCCCGAAGCTCCCGACGCTCCAGGCATCGCGGAAGCCCCAGGAGGTCCCGGTTTTCCAATAGACCGGCAGCGATGACGAGCGTTGTGCCAAAGTGTCACCAGGCCGGCGGTGCTGACGCAACATATCCAGCGTAGTGAAGCTGGCTTCTTCACTAATCAAACGGATTGGTGGCGGATAGGCATCACTCTTCTGCATCCGTAATGGGCGCAATGCGCCCCGGTTGGCCAACAGCGCATACAGCTTCGCCAGTTCCTGGGCTGTGATTTCACCGCCCCCCAACACCAACGACAGCCCATAATGGTTTTCACTGGCCAGGTTGGCGATGCCGGACAGGCTTAAAAACTGATAAAACGTCGGCTGTCGTAGCTGGGAGGCCACGTACACCGCTGGAATATTACGGCTGAAATTCAACGCGTCTGTCGCCGTTACCGGCCCCAGGAAACGTCGGTCAAAGTTTTCTGGCGCATAGGCACCAAAGGATGAAGGCACGTCCTTGAGGATGGTCATCGGATGCAACACGCCCTGCTCCATCCCCAAGGCATAAATAAAGGGCTTGAGGGTCGAGCCAGGGGAACGCTTGGCATTGGTCCCGTTCACCTGCCCCTGGATCTCGCGATTGTAATAATCGGCAGAGCCCACCAGCGCCCTTATCCCCATATCACGGCTGTCCACCAACAGCACCGAGGCATTATGGATCCCCCGGCTCTGGTTACGGACGATAAACGCGTTCACCTGCCTTTCGATCAGCCGCTGGAGCCCGGCATCCAACGTGGTATCCACACGGGTATCCAACTGCACTAACTGCTGGGTCTGCTGGCGCAACTGTTCGATAAAGTGTGGGGCAATGTACGGCATCCGTTCTGGCTGGCGCAGTGCCAAAGGGAGTTGAAACAGGGCACTCTGACTGCTGTCGGTGCTATACACGCCTTGCCAGCGTTGAAACAGGCGGTTACGGGCCTGCGTCAGGGCTTGCCCCAACACGCCGGTTTTAGGGTCGATACGATAGCTGGGTGACTGCGGCAACACCGAGAGCGTCAGCGCCTCCGGCAAGGTCAGATCCTGCGGTGCCTTGGCAAAATAGATCAGGCTGGCCGCACCGATACTTTCAATATTGCGGCCATAGGGGGCGTAATTGAGATAGGCTTCCAGAATATCGTGCTTGGAATAGCTGAGTTCTAACTGAACGGCCCGCAGTACCTGCATCAGTTTACCGCCAGGTGTGCGGGTATTCAGATGCCAATGCATGCGCGCCAACTGCATGGTGATGGTCGAACCGCCCTGCATTTTGCCACCGGCTACGTAGCTGCGCCAAAAGCCACGCAGCAGGCTGACGGGGTTAAATCCGGGGTTGTAATAGAACCAGCGATCTTCATGCAGCAAAATACCCTGCACCGCCAGCGGCGAGATCTTTTCCAGCGGCGTCCACAGGCGATAGCGATCGTCATTGGCTAACGTGAGGCGCATCAGCGTCCCGTGGCGATCGTAGTAAACTGTGGAGAAGGGCACGCCCTGCGAAAGAGGAGGATGCGGCCACAGCCGCGCACCTACCAGGCCCAGAGCCAGCAGAAATACCGCCATCAAGATATTTTGCAGCCAGCGTTTTGCCACAGCAGATGCAGGAAGGATTGTCATGGAGTCTCGGTACCCACGAACCCCGCAGCTCAACGCTGCGGGGCATCGCGATGGCTTATTGACTTTCCGCCGGTACAACCACCAGTTTACCGCTGCTGGCCGACATGGCCTGCACTTCACGATCGTACATGGCTTCACCATAAGCCGGAGGGATCACAAAGCTACCGGTGTTGGTCGCTTTAATCTGGTAGACAAACTCCTGCACGTCGGTGCTGGCGCTACCATAGATGATCACTCGGTCTTCACGGATATCGCTGTAATCAGGTGCCCAAGTGGAACCCGAGGCAGCCAGTGGCGACTGCCACCCTGCGTCCGTATCCTCGTTGGCTTCACCGTCTTCGCCGGTCGATTCTGGCTCTGGTGCCGTTTGCTGCACCACTTCAAATCCGCCAGGCAGCAGATCGACAATCGCCAGGTTGCTCTGCCCTTCTTTCGAATTGGCGCGGATTTTCAGATGAACGTTGATCTTCTGCCCCAGCGTCACCTGAGTGACAGGTTTACCCTGTTCATCGGTGTAATCACGGGTAATTTCCAAACCGCGAGCAATGGCTTTCTGTGGAGCAGCCAGATCGTAACCAGCCTGAGTGACCACATACCAGGCCGGAGCGTCGGCGCTGTTGGTAAAGCGAATAGCCTTGGCCTCGGCGGTAAACTGACCTTTGGCAAACAGCCCTATCATCTCTGAAATCACCTGCGGATCGACGTTACCTTGCTTGCCAAGCTGCGCAATCGTCAGCGAATCTGTGGCATTGGCCTGCGCCGCCACCTGAGCCGAGTAGCTTTCCAGCGCCAGGATACTCATCGCCGAAGAATAGGTGGTGTAGCGCTCTTCTTTCAACGCCTTGACCATGTTCTCCAGCACCTGCGGAGGGATGGAAGAAACCTTCTCAGGGAAGTGGCGAGCGATCAGATACAGACGCGTTGCGTCCTGCACCAGTGGATCGAAGTAATTCTGCGTCCACCAGCCTTTGTCATAGGCTTTGCTCAGTTGCTTCCAGCTAGGCTGCAACAAGGCATTAGCCTCATCGTCCATTTTCAACAGACGGTAAGACGATGCCAGATACAGGGCGCTCAGATCGGTTTTCCAGCTGTCTGGATACAGTTTCTGCAACGTATCCTGCACCGAGGCCAGCGAGTTGGTGGTAATTTCGCCCTGCAAGGTCAGCAGGTAGACAGCCCAGGTACGCAGACGCAGATGATACATATCATCATAACGGTTGGCTGCCAGCTCACGCAGCGCGCCGTTGGCATCTTCCAGCATCCCTACCGGCAAGGCATAACCCGCCGCTTTGGCTTCCAGCAGGTATTGCACCACGTATGGCGTGACGAAAGGATCGGTCTCCGGCGATGAACGCCAGGCACCAATGGCCCCGCTGTCGTTCTGGCGGGAACGCAGTACGCCGAGCAGGTTTTTCAGCTGTTTGCTGACTTCGGCCTGGCTCAGGCTACTTTTCATTTCCGGATGCTGGCTTTGCATGATCAGCGGAATGGAACGGCTGACGATCTGCTCAGAACAGTAATACGGATAATCCGCCAGATACTGCGCCAGGCCGTTGGTCAGCACCAACGGGGAGTGAGATACCGCCGCGCTACGCTGCGCATAGGCATCAAACATCTGCCGCAGATTATCAATATTCTGGCTACTGCCGCTCATGCGGCCCATCACCGTCTGGGTGCGGTAAGGCATTGCCGGACGTACCGAGGTGCTAATGGTACGGCGGCTGGTTTTATCACCATAACGCGCATCAAACACCAACGGAGCATCACCCAGTGCCGCCTTGGCACGCAGGCGGAAGTTGATCACGCCTTCACGCTTCTCCGCCAATGACAGGCTTTGCTCGGCCTTACCCACCACTTCCAACTGCGGCGGTGGCGTCAACTGCACGGCGATCGCCACAGGTTTACCGTTCAACCCTTCGAGATTATTGCTAACCCCTACGCTGACATCAAACTCATCCCCCGGAGCCACCATGTAAGGCACGTTCGGCGTCATGATAAAGTTGTCACGTACCGTCGCGGAGGTTTGGGCCTTGCCAATTTTGCTTGGCGTAACCGAAATGGCCATCACGCGGATCTTGCCGTTGAAGTAATCCGGCACCGGATAGGTAAACTGCTTCTCGCCGTTGACTTCGGTAATGCCAGACCAGTAGGCCACCGGCTTGTCGCGCTTGCGCTTGAACGGGTTCAGGTTGAGATCCAGCCCTTCCCCCGCATCACCGCCCGGTGCCGCCGAAAGCGCCATCAGCTTGCTGAATTCCGGCAGGATCAGATCGAGGATCTGCGAGCTTTCCACGCTAAGTTCACGCTTACGGAAGAAGTACTCCAGCGGATCTTTCAGGCGGTAACGCGCTACCTGCAAGATCCCTTCATCTACGGCAAACAGTGCCACCTGCTGAGGACCATCGGTTTTCACCGTCATCGTCAGGTTTTCACCCGGCTTAATCACCTCAGGTGTCACTATTTCCAGGCCGTTTTGCCGGGCTTTAGTGCTGATTTTAAACGGCATGACGCCATAGCTCAGCGGGCTCATAAAGATCTCGCTGGAGTTCACGTCGCGGACAAACTGCACGTTGATATAACCGTTGCCTTCCATCCCGGCCGGAACCTGGATTTTCTGCACTGAGCTGGTAGTGTCGGTGTGGAACCACTGCCAGGCATAGACACGGTCTTTTTCGATGGTGATCAAACCACTGCCGGTATAAGGCGCGTTGATCGCCACTTCAATTTCTTCACCCGGCTGATATTCCGCCTGATTCAGTTTCAGCTTCAGTTCGGCATTGCGATCCAGCGAACGGCTGAGGTTGGCATTGCCCGCCACGCTATAGGCGATACGGTTGAGCACCTTGCCCTGTGCATCTTCGATCACCAGGACGAAGTCCCCCGGGGTGTCGGTTGCCAAGGTCAGATCGGTGCCCTGCTCGCTCAGCGCCAACGGCTGCTCGGACAACTGCACCTCTTTCATCTTCGACTGGTATTTATAAACGCCAGAATCCTGCTTGGTCAGCACCGAGATGTATTTCTGCTCGATCAGCACCTGTTTCAGATCGGCGAGTGCAATCTGTTTCAGGGAAGGATCGACGGCAATCACGTTCAGATTTCGCGCCGAACCCCGGTTGATATAGCCTAAATCACCGTCTGGCTTCACGCCCACCAGATAGTCATACGGCGATACCAACACCCGAGCGGTGGCGGCAACGGAACGTCCACCGCCGGCCACAAAGGCTTCCGACAGCAGTTGCAACTGATAGGTGGCATCCGCATAGGACTTCAGATCCAGCGGAATGTTCGCCACGCCCTGCTCGTTGGTAGTGCGGTCTTCCAGTTCAGTTTCAAAACCGTCGCTATTCTGGCGGTTCTCAAAGAAGGCGTAATCCGGGAAGCGATCAAAGCTTGGGTACATCGGGCGCAGCGTCAGCTTCGAGGTAACTCGGCGATCCTGGGCAGGTGTGCCAAACAGGTTCTGCACATCGATGTTCGCCTGCAGCTCAGAAGGTTTTACCCACCCTTGCTGCCGGTTCGGCGTCAACTCCAGCTTCACCTTCAGTTGGTCTGGCTCAAACTCTTTCACGTTGACCGCGGTATGGCCGAGCAAGGTCGAAGTGTCGTTATTTTTGCCAATCAGATACAGGTAGACGTTCCACTCACCCGTTGGCGAGTTCTCATCCGTGGTGTAACTCAATTCATTGAAACCGCTGCCACCGAGAGTCAGCGGCACCGTCGTCATCAGTTTGTCGCGCGGATCGCGGATCTCGGCACGTACCGGTACGCCAGCCAAGGCTACGCCCCAATCGGCGGCACGGGTAATCAGACCAATATTGAAGGTATCGCCCGGACGGTACACACCACGATCGGAGAACAGGTAACTGCTCAGGGTGCGTGGATCGATGGGGGTCTCTTCCCCTTCAATATCAAAACGGGAGAAATCCAGCCCGCGGTCGTTGTAGCGGGTGGTCGGCAAGAAGGAGACATCGCCCTCTTTTTCCACCAGGAACATCACCGGCTGGCGTTCGTTGGTATACACGTCCAGCGATGGGAAACGCACGTGACCATTGGCATCGGTCACCTGGCTGAGCAGCGTCACGCCGTTTTTGGCGATCACCGAAACTTTGGCGTTACCGACTGGCGCACCGCTGTGGATAGATTGGACAAACACATCGCGCGTTTTATCCTGCGAACGTTTGGCAATAATCCCCAGATCGGTCACGACGACAAAGCGCGAATCTCCCACGCTTGGTGAATCATCCCCTTCCTGCTCGCCCTGATAGCCTTCATCCTCTGCGGCCTGCGTCTTTTTCTTTTCCGGCTGCCATTCCGACAGCGTCAGCAGGAACACGCCGCGATGGGAATCCGTGCTGGTGGACAGGTAACGTGAGAGATCGATGCCCTTGTAGCTCACTTCACCCGGCTGATCGTTGTTGATGACCGTTTGATATTTAAAGTGTTCGGTAAAATATTCATCGTTGAGCTGGTTGAACTGGGCCGAAGAGTATTCGCTGCTTTTGAATGAGACGATATGTTGCAGCTGGCTTGGGATCACCCGCTTGATATCCAGACGCAGGCCGGGCACGTTACGCGCCGCCACGCTGATTTGCTTATCACCATTCACCGACAGCAGAGAACCCTGTGACATAAACTGCAAGGTTTTCGGGAAATCGGGTACTTCGACGATACGGTAGACCTTCTCCGGCATTTTATATCCGCCCGAAGAGGTCATCAGGTTGGTGATCTCCAGCAGCATAAAGCGGTGAGCCGGTGCGTCAAACTTGAAGCTGAACTGCGGTTGATAGGTCTCTTCCGCTTCATTCAAGGTCAGCGTCAGCGGCGTAGACTGGGCCATCACGCTGTTTTCGATGCTCTCAGTCCCGCCCCACTGATAAAAATCATCCGGTTCGTTACTGGCTTCGGAATCGTTAGGGTTATGCTGCGGCAATAACCAGGCCTTGACCGCACGCCCGGCATCTTTGTCTTTGATCGCATCGCTGAAGGCGACGATCAGCGCACGTTGGCCTTTGGTACCATCGCTATCCACCACCTGAGCACTGGCATCCTTCACCGTGAGGCTATACAGGGTTGGCACCGATACCCAACCGTCTTTTGATTGAGCGATCTCATTGGCAGACACCACCGACTTGATGCCCTTACCCAGTACCAGATGCACTTTACCACCGTGATCCAGCGCTTTCAGCGGTTCAGAATGCACCCAGGCGTTCAGCTTCTTGGCATCGTAGACCAGGGAGAAATTGAGTTTCTTTTCAGATTTGGCGTTGGCTTCGATCAACCCCATGGCGATCTGCTTTTCAAAGCTGGCTACGTCTACTGGCGCATTGAATTTGACGTTAAAGATAGCGCTGCGCTTTTGCGGATCTTGTGGGTCTTGATAATACTCGGCTTGCCCAAGTTGGTAGTCAAAAGCCGGAGCACTAAAGCTGTAGTTGGTATTGGCGAGTTTAATCTGCGGGGCCAGCAACACGGCGGGTTCGAGCTTAACCTCATATTTGCTGCCCATCGGCAATGGGTTTTTCGGCGTGAAGACCAGGGTCCAGGCGTTATTCCACTTCCACTGCCCTTCAAGGGCCGGGCTGATGGAGATACCTTTTTCCACGGCCTTGCCGGCATCGGTCAAGGGTGCCACGGAGTTTCTAAAAGTGAGGGTGACCTGCTGTGGCGCAGATTTCTGCACGGCATAGTTAACCGGTTCAGGATCGGATACCCGCACGCTGGTTTCCTGATACACCATCGGTGCCGGTTCAATCGGCTGTGGCCGATTCAGCCACCAGTGCCATCCGTAGAAGGCGCCACCCGCGGCGCACAACAGCACCAGCAACGACAGGCTAATGGCTTTGGGATATTTATCTACCCCACCTTCCAGCCGCAGGAAGCCACGCTTCACCCCGCCGGATACCGCTGCCCACCAGGCAGGTGCATTCCAGTTCAGGTTGCCCACCACCGGCTTGAACAGCCGCCCCAACAGGCCAAAAATCACGGCCAACAGGCGGAACAGGCCTTTTATCAACGTAAAAGGCAAACGGAGGATAAACTTCAGCAAATCCATGATTGCAGCACCTTATTAATCCTTGAAAGACACCCAGAGACAAGGTTCCCGACGGCGGAACCTAAGCAGCTAACAGCCTGCACCAATTCCAGAAATCAGTGACAATACCAATACAATAAGAAGAATGGTCATGATCACGCCAAAAGCAAACATGGCAATTTGAAAAGCCAGCGTGCCAATACCGAGCATTACCGCAGCAGAAACCGCGCGCGGGTTTTCCTTACACGCCCCAGCAATAGTGCCCAGGATCACGGCACCCACCGCCAATACGGCAGTGACGATCTTCAATATCCGATCCACATCATAATGAGGCCGCGAGACCTTTTCAGGGATTTGATGGCCAGCCAATGAGGCCAGCAGTGATTCTTTGATAGCCACTGCTTTGCCCGCAACGAGGCTTTCCAACGTCTGCTGAGGGGCAAATGGCCCGGCATAGAAATGCACCATCGCCAATAACAGCGCCAAACCGCCTAGCGCGATCCCCGACCAACCGAATATATTTTGTCTGAGCAAGCGAAACCCTCCTTGGTGACTCGCGGTAATGTGCACATTATCCACTAGTTCCACACGGCGGTGGAAACTCTATTTTAGCCATACCGCGTGAATTGCGCATTGCTACGCATAAATCGGAAATTGCTGGTAAAGCCCACAACAGAGAGGCTAAGCGGGCGCAGCATGCAGCGCCCCTACGGTCGAACATACAGGTCTAATATACAGATCGAACATGCAGGTCTAACTTACAGCGCGATTACAGCTCGATATTGAGCAGTGAATCCAGCTGTTGTAGCAGCAACAGCAGCGGCAGGCAGTTCGGCTGTTTATCCTTTAGCGCTTCTTCAAAATAGGGGGTAATGGCAAAACGCGTTGGCAGTGGCGCATTGGCATCGAGCAGCGCGTGCATCCTTGGCAACAGTATCCACTGCAACCATTCTTCGGCTTGCATGCTGTCGATGCAAAAAGGTTCCGTGCTGGCAAAAGCCTCGGCTTGCGGCGGCGTCAACTGCCACAGCGCCAGATCCCGCATGGACTGTTCAATCGCCTGTAAATTGTGGCGAACCTGGTTGGATATACTCATCGACATTCCCGAACAATTTATCCCCGTCATCTTTCAAGCTGTGGCTAGGCCACAACTTGAAATCTATAGGGTATAGGTATGTAAAATCAGCCTATGGCTGAGAGCCGCAAAGCATAACATTTAAGCCCAAAGCACCCAATTTTATCTGGTGGCGCCACGCCTGGCACGGCACAATACGCGCACCCAAAAATCACTCATGATAAAAGACATGCCCGCAACATCACTCAATAAAAATCACGCTACGCCCGGTAAAGCCATGCTGGCTTCGGTTACCGGTTATGCTATGGACGGCTTCGATCTGTTGATACTCGGCTTTATGCTGCCGGTGATCACCACTGAACTGGGTCTTACCTCATCACAAGCCGGTTCGCTGGTGACCTGGACATTGATCGGCGCAGTGATTGGCGGCGTGATCTTCGGCCATCTCAGCGACCGTTTTGGCCGCATCCGCGTGCTGACCATCACTATCCTGATGTTTTCGCTGTTTACCGGCCTGTGCGCCGTTGCCGTCGGCTACTGGGACTTGCTGGCCTATCGCACCCTGGCCGGGATTGGGCTGGGTGGCGAATTCGGTATTGGCATGGCGTTGATCGCCGAAGCCTGGCCCGCAGAGAAGCGCAACCGCGCCTCGGCTTATGTGGGCATGGGTTGGCAGCTCGGTGTACTTGCCGCGGCCTTCCTCACCCCGCTGTTGCTGCCTTATATCGGCTGGCGTGGCATGTTCCTGGTGGGCCTGCTGCCAGCGTTGGTTTCCTTCCTTATTCGCCGAACCATGGGCGAACCTAAAGAGTTTACGCAGCAAAAAACCAGCGAACAGCAACTCTCCTTTACTCAACGATTAAAGCTGCTATTTAAAGATCGCGCCACCAGCAAGGCCAGCCTGGGGATCTTTATCCTCTGCTCGGTGCAGAACTTTGGCTATTACGGGCTGATGATCTGGATGCCGACCTATCTGGCCAAAAACTTTGGCTTCTCCCTGACCAAATCCGGCGTCTGGACGGGAGTCACGGTGATCGGCATGACCTTCGGTATCTGGCTGTTCGGCGTATTGGCCGACCGCTTTCCCCGTTGGATCATCTTTGTCATTTATCAGGTTGGTGCCGTGGTGATGGTCATCAGCTATGCGCAGCTCACTGATCCCACGCTGATGCTGTTTGCGGGTGCTCTGATGGGGGTGTTTGTTAACGGGATGATTGGTGGCTACGGCGCACTGATTTCTGACACCTACCCGGTACAGGCTCGCGCCACGGCGCAGAATATCCTGTTCAACCTGGGCCGTGGCGTCGGTGGGCTGGGGCCATTGGTGATCGGTGCGCTGGTCACTCAGGTTTCCTTTACCGCTGCGATCAGCCTGCTGGCCGCTATTTACCTGTTGGATATTTTCGCCACGCTGTTCCTGCTACCGAAGAAACAAAGCACGGGCGATACGTTGGGGGCAATCGGGTAAACCTTAAGGGGGGAAGTCAGGCAGAATTTGCTGTCTGGCTTTGCTCCAGACAAAAAGTTGGGGGCACTGCGTTAACAGTGCCCCCGGTTCGTTTTATAGCTAATCCTGCTACAAGTGTGCTCCCTGCTCAATCCCTGAAAACTTTTCCTTTCGGCCATCCTGACCAAAACAATCCTTCGCAAAATCCTATAGCATCGTCCTGACGCGGTTCCTCGGCCTTCCTGACCCACCAACAATCCTGTGTTGGCTCTCTATCTCCGTCCTGGAGGTGTCCTTGGTTTCAATCCTGAAACATCCTGTGTATCATCCTGATACCAATCCTTTCCACTCTTCCTGAGTGCATCCCTTTCTTCTTCCTGAAGCTGCATCATCCTGACGCTTTCCTGCTCCATCCGGCTTCCTTCCGGTAGACATAAGATCGCTTATTTCCTTTCCGTTCACAAGGGCATGTAGGACGGATTACAGTAAATCAGACTTAACCCACACCAGCGAAAACACATAACAAATTGATATATATAGTTAATAATTAAAAAAAGGTTAAATATAGTTAAAAATTAAAAGCGATCTCTCACAGCTTTTGTAAGAGATCTCGCACACGCACTAAAGGCAAATTAGCCGATTAATTAACTCTGGGGCGTAAAGCATTGAGAAAATCCCCCAAACAGGCAGCTAATAGCGTGCGTTTTTTGCTGCCAAATTGCTCAAGCAGGACGTTGCCGCTGACATTACACAACGACACCACCGTCATTTCCGATTCTGTGGTCGCCAGGAATGACGTAGGCGAGAGCTTAAGGCGTTTTTGCGTCACCAGATGCCCAATCAGATTCTCCTGCAGCCGAATAAAGTCGTCTTCACTCCAGACCTGCAATAGCGTCAACGGATGCTCACCAAACTCCGCACTCATATCACCGGCATACTGTTGGGTATAGAAGATGTGGATATCCGGCTGTAGTTGCAGTTCCAGCGCCTGCTCCACCTTTTCCAGGCTGGCCGTTGGCGTAAAAGGCTGCGGCAGCCACAGCACCGTATCATCGCGATTTTCGACAATACAGGGGGAAGCCACGCCGTACAGTTCCTGGCTAGCCGGGGCATGGCCATACTGCTGCTGCCATTTGTCGACATAGCGCTGGGTAAATTCACGCAGGGCGTGCGATACATCATGGTCCATATTTTTTCTCGCATACGGTAAACTGGTGCCTATTGTACCTATCTAAGACCAAGGTGACAGCTCATGTCCTCCTATCAAGATCATCAGGCTCTGGCGGCACTGACGCTGGGCAAGCCAACCGCATACCGTGACTGCTACGATGCCTCACTGTTACAAGCGGTTCCTCGCAGCATGAACCGGGAGCCGCTGGGGCTTTATCCCGATAGCCTGCCGTTCCACGGTGCCGATATCTGGACGCTGTATGAACTGTCCTGGCTCAATGCCAAGGGGCTGCCGCAGGTCGCGGTGGGAGAAATCAGCCTGAATGCCAACAGCATCAACCTGATAGAGTCCAAAAGCTTCAAGCTCTATCTCAACAGCTTTAACCAAACCCACTTCCCAGACTGGGAAGCGGTACGCTCTACGCTACAACGCGATCTCGCCGCCTGCGCACAAGGGGATGTCAGCGTGAGCCTGTTCAGCGTCGATCGGCTTGAAGGCAGCCCTATCGCCCGGTTGGAGGGTGAATGCCTCGACCAGCAAGACATCAGCATTGATAACTACGAGTTCGATACGGGCTACCTGGAAGGCGCAGCCGGTAGCCAAATCGTTGAGGAAACGCTGGTCAGCCATCTGCTGAAGTCCAACTGCCTGATCACCAACCAGCCCGATTGGGGCTCGGTGCAAATCCGCTATCGCGGTCCGCAGATCAACCGTGAAGCCCTGCTGCGCTATCTGGTTTCGTTCCGCCATCACAACGAATTCCATGAACAGTGCGTTGAGCGGATCTTTAACGATCTGCTGCGTTTCTGCCAGCCGCAACAATTGAGCGTTTATGCCCGCTATACCCGGCGCGGTGGTCTGGATATCAACCCTTGGCGCAGCAATGTGGCGTTCGAGCCGTCGCATGGCCGTCTGGCCCGCCAATAATGCTCAACAACTGAGCTAACAGGCGGTTTGTATTGGTAAAAATCCGGAGACGGCGGTAAGGTTAAATCAAGAGTGCCCGCTTTTTGCTCAGGCATTCCAGTAGGCAATACAAAATTCTTACCGCAGTGCACAGAGACAGGTAAGGATTATTATCGCCCTGTTTATGGGCGCAAAGGAGTTACCTTGATTACACATATCAGCCCACTTGGCGCTATGGATTTGTTGTCGCAGCTGGAAGTAGACATGCTGAAGCGTACCGCCAGCAGCGACCTGTACCGTTTGTTCCGCAACTGCTCCCTGGCGGTGTTAAATTCCGGTAGCCAGACCGACAACAGCAAACAGCTACTGTCGCGTTACGAAAACTTTGATATCAACGTGCTGCGCCGTGAACGCGGCGTAAAACTGGAGCTGGTGAACCCGCCAGAAGAGGCTTTCGTTGATGGCCGCATTATTCGTTCACTGCAGGCCAACCTGTTTGCGGTGCTGCGCGATATCCTGTTTGTCCACGGCCAAATTGACAGCGCCGAGCGTTTCCAACACCTGAATTCGGAAGACTCCATTCATATCACCAATCTGGTGTTCTCCATCCTGCGTAATGCCCGCACGCTGCACCTCGACGAAGACCCGAATATGGTGGTGTGCTGGGGTGGCCACTCGATCAATGAAAACGAATATCTGTATGCCCGTAAAGTCGGTAGCCAGTTGGGCCTGCGCGAGCTGAATATCTGTACCGGCTGTGGGCCAGGGGCGATGGAAGCGCCAATGAAAGGGGCCGCCGTCGGTCATGCTCAACAGCGTTACCACAACAGCCGCTTTATCGGTATGACCGAACCTTCCATCATTGCCGCCGAGCCGCCGAATCCACTGGTTAACGAACTGGTGATCATGCCAGATATCGAAAAACGTCTGGAAGCCTTTGTGCGTATCGCACACGGCATCATCATTTTCCCTGGCGGGGTCGGTACGGCGGAAGAACTGCTGTATCTGTTGGGCATTCTGATGAATCCGGAAAACAGCGAACAGGTCCTGCCGCTGATCCTCACCGGGCCAAAAGAGAGTGCCGATTACTTCCGCGTGCTGGACGAATTCATCATGAATACGCTGGGCGAGGAAGCACGCCGTCATTACACCATCATCATTGACGATCCGGCCGAAGTGGCCCGTCAGATGAAAAAGGCCATGCCGCTGGTGAAAGAAAACCGCCGCAATACCGGTGATGCCTACAGCTTTAACTGGTCGATGCGTATTGCACCGGACCTGCAGCTCCCCTTCGAGCCAAGCCATGAAAACATGGCCAACCTCAACCTGTACCCGAATCAACCTGCAGAACAGTTGGCTGCGGCCCTGCGCCGTGCATTCTCAGGGATCGTGGCGGGCAACGTGAAGGAGAACGGCATTCATGCCATCGAACAGTTCGGCCCTTACAAGCTGCATGGCGATCCGTTGATGATGAAGCAGATGGACAGCCTGTTGCAGGGCTTTGTCGCCCAGCACAGGATGAAACTGCCGGGTACCGCCTACGTACCTTGCTACGAGATCGTAGCCTGATCATCACCTCTGGGCGGCGTCATAGCCGCCCTTATTTTCTGACGTTGTTGTCTTGCCGATGCCTATACATTTACTGATTGTCGATGCTCTGAACCTAATCCGCCGCATTCATGCTGTGCAGGGATCCCCTTGTGTCAACGCTTGCAAACATGCGCTACAGCAGTTGATTCAACACAGCCAGCCCACCCATGCCGTGGCGGTGTTCGACGAAGACGACCGTAGCGAGAGCTGGCGCCATCAAATTCTGCCCGATTACAAAGCCGGACGTTCGCCGATGCCGGAAAACCTGCATCAGGAAATGCCGCAGCTGCGCGAAGCGTTTGCCGAGCTTGGGGTGGCCAGTTGGCATTCTGCAGGCAATGAGGCGGACGATCTGGCTGCGACCCTGACGGCCAAAATTGCCGCTGGCGGGCACCAGGTGACGATTGTCTCTACCGACAAAGGCTACTGCCAGCTGCTGGCACCCAACGTACAGATCCGAGACTACTTCCAGAAACGCTGGTTGGATATGCCGTTTGTGCAACAAGAGTTTGGCGTGTTACCGCAACAGCTCACGGATTATTGGGGGCTGGCAGGCATTGGTAGCAGCAAGATCCCAGGCGTTGCCGGTATCGGGCCAAAAACGGCGGTATTGCTACTGCAACAGATGGGGAGTCTGGATGGTCTGTATCAACACCTGGAGCAGGTGCCGGAGAAGTGGCACAGCAAGCTGTTAGAGCACCGCGAGCTGGCCTATATCAGCAAGCAGGTCGCCACTTTGCGTACCGATCTAACGCTGGACGGCAATCTGCAACAGTTACGTTTGCCAATAAATTAAGGGCGCTGCCAGCAGCAACGCCCTTATGCCTTACTCGCGCTCGTCGCGGCGGCCGGGAATGGCCGACCACATGCGGCGCACGTGTACGGTGATCTCTTCACGATCGTGGTACAACTGCTTAGCGTGGATCTCTGCGCTAATCCCCTCGTTGGCCAAGGCTTCGTGGATACTTTGCAGGTTCTGCGACACCTCTTCGTAACGCTTCTTCATCGGCAGCTTCAGGTTAAAGATCGCCTCACGGCACCAGCCTTTGAGCAACCATTGGATCATCAGGCTGGTCACTTTTGCCGGTTTCTCCACCATATCGCACACTACCCAGTAGTTTTTGCTGGTGGTCGGTTCAAAGCGGAAGCCGTCGACACGGTGATGGGTCACCTGCCCGGTATCCATCAGGCTCTGGGCCATCGGGCCGTTGTCCACCGAATGCACCATCATGCTGCGTTTGACCAACTGATAGGTCCAGCCGCCAGGGCAAGCCCCCAGATCGACCGCAAACATTCCGCTGCCTAAACGCTCATCCCATTCGTCTGCCGGGATGAATACGTGGAAAGCCTCTTCCAGCTTCAGCGTAGAGCGGCTTGGCGCATCAGACGGGAACTTCAGCCGAGGGATCCCCATATAGAACGGGGAGTTGTTGTTGCTGTAGGAATACCCCACGTAGCAACAGCCCGGCGCGATAAAGAACACGTGTACCACCGGGCGAGAGGGATTCTCACGCGCCATCAGCACTTTCTGCTCACGCAATGCGCCGCGCAGCGGCACAGTCAGCTTGCGGCAGAACTTCAGCAGCTCTTTGCTTTCGTTGGTATCTGGCACTTCGACCCGTAATTCACCGCCGCGGTCGACCACGCCCATCAGCATGCCGACAATCGGTGAAACCCGATCTTCCGGCGGCAAATCACGCAGCAGTTCTCCCACCACCAACATCTGGCGGGCAAAGATCAGCTCACGGAACGGGATTTCTTTCGCCAGGCGATCGGCATCGTCCGGCTGATAGCATTCAAACAGCACATAGCCGCTGTTGTCTTTAACCCTGGCAAAGCCAAATACTTCCAACTGGGCGGCCTTGTCGGTAATTTCCGCCGCGCACTCTTTCTCAAAGCCTTGGCGGCAGTACAACGCGATCTTATTCATGGCGCTCGGCCTTTTTCCTCAGACGCAAAGCGCCAATCAACATCAATGCCCAACCGATCAGGAAGCAGGTCCCGCCTACTGGCGTGACATAAACCCAAACCTTTTGGTGAGACAGCGCCAGACAGTAAAGGCTGCCGCTGAACAACACGGTGCCGAGCGCCAACAGCGCTCCGCTCCAGTAAAACCACAGGCTGACCCGACGCTGCATGGCAACGGCCAGCCCCAGGATCGCCAGAGTATGGAACCCCTGGTAATCAAGCCCGGTGCGGATCCAGGCCATTTCATTGACCCCAAGCGCACTACTCAATACGTGCGCACCAAACGCGCCCAGAGCAACATAGACAAAACCACTGATAGCAGCAAAAATCAGCATAGAACGGCTACTCATCATTATTCACCTTAATCGAGACTCACCAGCCACAACGTCACCGCAGCCGGCCTTATTGTTCATAGCGAAAGCGGAACTTCTCCTGTTCGCTGGCCGCACGCGCCAAGATCCATTGGCGAAAGGCGGCTATTTTACCCAGTTCTGCCTGGCTGTCATGACATACCAGATAAAAAGCGTTTTTACTTACCAACACATCGTTAAACGGGCAGACCAGCCGACCGGCTTCGATCTCGGTTTGCGCCATTACGTTATTCACCAGCGCAATCCCCTGACCATGAACGGCTGCCTGAACCACCATGGCACTATGGCTAAAGATTGGCCCTTGCTGCACGTTGATATGCTGTAACCCCAGTTGGCGGGTGTATGCCAACCAGTCGCGGCGTGAAGTATCATGCAGAAGCGTATGATAAGCCAGATCGCCCGGCACTTTCAGTGCATGATCGCCCATTAACAGGCTGGGAGAGCAAACCGGCAGCAGATATTCCGCATACAAACGCTCGGTGCGCACTCCCGGCCAGTTGCCACGGCCATAAAAGATCGCCACGTCAACGTCATCCGCCAGCTTTTCTTCTTCGCGGTCAATGGCCTGGATACGCACATCGATCCCCGGATAAGCTGAGTTAAAGCTGGAAAGACGCGGCACCAGCCACTGAATGGCGAAACTGGGCGGCAGGCTGACGGTCAAAGCCCCCTTGGCACTGCGTGCCTGAAGCTTGCGTGTTGCCTCATTGATCGAAGAGAAAATCTCTTTGATATCCAGGTAATAACTCTGCCCCTCTTCCGTCAGCAACAGCGAACGGTTACGCCGTCGAAACAGTTTCAGCCCCAGGAAATCTTCCAGAGACTTGATCTGATGGCTGACTGCGGCCTGGGTAACAAACAGCTCCTCTGCCGCCTTGGTAAAGCTCAAATGGCGGGCTGCCGCGTCAAAAACCCGCAGAGCATTAAGAGGAGGGAGACGTTTAGACATGAATTAACCCTTTTGTATTGCAAACTGCGGCGTTGTCGGCTGAATGCGCCTTTAACGCCGCCAGGCTGTGCCGAACAGGGATGTTCAAATGCCGCGAGCGCAAGGATGCGCCTAAGCGGCCAATCTGCAATTCATCGGCTTTAGTTACATTTATGTAACAAATGGCCGCCGGGTTTCGCAAACGAGATCAGGCTGCACGATACATAACGCCACTAGCCCATCCGCGTGGACTATTGCCATTAGTTTTTTTAATCCGAGCCATTATAAATTGTCCGTTGAGCATGCGCCAGTAAATACCTATAGTGGCGACACTTCCTGGGCCGGAACGAAAAGGGATTGGGTGTCGAGGACGCCGATGAACTTTTGGCTTGTGGTTGTGATGTTGTGTTTGCAATTTGTCCGCCAATTCGGACATGGTAGCTAGGCTACTGTTTTTCACTTCCTGTACATTTACCCTGTCTGTCCATAGTGATTTTATGCAGCACCGCCAACTTCGCGGTGCTTTTTTTTGCCCAATGTTTACTGGTTACCTTCCACCATCTCTTTCACATCGGCACGGTTAATCTGCTGCTCAACGCCGTTGGCATCTTTGTAGCTGATCATCCCGGTATCGTCATCCACCTTGGGTTTTCCATCGGCGACAATGGTGCGCCCATCGCTGGTATGCATGACGTAGTTGCTTGAGCAGGCTGATAGGGTAAACGTAAGCATCAGGGCAGAGATAACTGCGGCTGTCTTGTTCATTTGTGACTCCTTGTAGATAAAAATGCTGTAAAACTCATTTCTGTTATTTAAGGGACTCATTCGAACGCCAATATTCAGCATAACAAACTTTCGTCAGATTTCCAGGAAACAGCGACAATTGTTCGGGATAACTTGTCTCTGACGGCAAAATAGGACAGGATCAATGGCTGACAAAGCCACTGATAATCAGCCGATGAAGCCTTTTGAGCCTACCTTGTTCCGCAGCCAGTTCCCGGCCCTTCAACAGGCGGGAATTTATCTGGACAGTGCCGCTACCGCGCTAAAACCGCAGGCGGTGATCGACGCCACGCAGCAGTTTTACAGCGCAGATGCCGCCACCGTACACCGTAGCCAACATCGTGCGGCTCAGGATTTGACCCAGCGCTTTGAGCTGGCACGCCAGCAGGTCGCCACCTTGATTAATGCCCCCGGTGCGGACGATATCGTTTGGACCCGTGGCACCACAGAAGCCATCAATTTAGTCGCGCAGAGCTATGCTCGCCCACGCCTGCAGCCCGGGGATCAGATCCTGGTTAGCGAGGCGGAGCATCATGCCAACCTGATCCCGTGGTTGATGGTGGCAGAACAGACCGGTGCCGAAGTGGTGAAGCTGCCGCTTGGCCCCGATCGCCTGCCAGATTTGACGCTGCTCCCTACGCTGTTGTGCGAGAAAACCCGCATTCTGGCCTTGGGACAAATGTCTAACGTCACGGGAGGCTGCCCGGATATCGCGCTGGCTATTGAGTTGGCTCATGCGGTCAACGCAGTAGTGATGATCGACGGCGCACAGGGCATTGTGCATTGCCCTGCCGACGTTCAGCGGCTGGATATCGATTTCTACGCCTTCTCAGCGCATAAACTCTATGGCCCAACTGGCATTGGTGCGTTGTATGGCAAAACCGCGTTGCTGGCCCAAATGGGGCCATGGCAAGGCGGGGGGAAAATGCTGACGCAGGCTTCTTTCAGCGGCTTTACGCCACAAAAACCGCCGCACTGTTTTGAGGCCGGTACGCCGAATATTGCCGGAGTGCTGGGGCTGGGTGCCGCGTTGAGCTGGCTGGAAACGCAGGATATGGCCGCCGCCGAGCAATACAGCCGCGCCCTGGCGCAAAATGCCGAACAGCGTTTGCAGCAGTTACCCGGATTTCGCAGCTTCCGCAGTTCCGGCTCCAGCCTGCTGGCCTTTGATATCGCCGGGATCCACCACAGCGATATCGTCACCCTGTTAGCCGAACAGAACATCGCGGTACGCGCGGGCCAACACTGCGCCCAACCTTTGATCGCCGCATTAGGGGTCAGCGGAACGTTACGTGCGTCATTTGCGCCTTATAATACGCCGCAAGACGTCGATGCTCTGGTGCTGGCGTTAACTAATGCCATCGAATTACTGGCGGAATAAGATGCAAAATGGAGAACCGATGCTTGCCCCTCACCCCTTTGGCCGTGAAATCACCGCCGAGACGCTGATAACAACCTTCAGCGCGCTAAAACAGTGGGAAGACCGTTACCGCCAACTGATCATGCTGGCGAAACGCTTGCCATCGCTGGCAGCCGATCTGCGGCAAACGGAGATGGAACTGAGCGGTTGCGAAAACCGGGTCTGGTTGGGGCACCAGCGGTTGGCTGATGGAACACTGCATTTTTATGGCGACAGCGAAGGACGCATTGTGCGCGGCCTGCTGGCGATCCTGCTGACCGCAGTCGAAGGCAAAACGCCGCAGCAGGTCTTAGCTATCGATCCTTTGGCACTGTTTGATAGCTTGGCGCTTCGTGCCCAGCTCAGCGCCACCCGAGCCAGCGGCCTGGCAGCCTTGGCGGCCAGGGTGCACGCTATCGCTGCCAGCTATGCCTGACGTGCCGCCTTTGCCACCATCTTCTTCAACGCGTGGGAGACGGCAATAAAGCCAAAGGTCGCGGTGACCATGGTCGCCGCGCCAAAACCCGCGCTGCAATCCATTCTCTTCGGCCCTTCTGCGGTACTGCGTGAGGCACACACTGAACCATCAGGCTGCGGATATACCAGCGGCTCGGTGGAGAAGACGCAGTCGATCCCCAGCTTGCCTTTGCTGTTTTTCACCACGTTAAAGTCGTTCTTCAACCTTTCGCGCAATTTTGCTGCCAGTGGATCCTGAATAGTTTTGGCCAGATCGGCCACGGCGATCTGCGTAGGATCGATCTGCCCGCCGGCACCGCCGGTAGTGACCACCGGGATTTTGAAGCGTCGGCAATAGGCCAACAACGCCGCTTTGGGCCGCACGCTGTCGATCGCATCAATCACATAGCTGAAATTATGGTTCAACAACTCGGCGACGTTGTCCGGGGTAATAAAGTCATCTACGCAGGTCACCCGGCATTCCGGGTTGATCGCCAGGATCCGCTCTGCCATCACTTCGGTTTTCGACTGGCCAACATGCTGGCGCAAAGCATGGATCTGCCGATTGGTGTTGGTGACGCAGACGTCATCCATGTCGATCAGGGTGATCGCTCCAATGCCGGTGCGTGCCAACGCTTCAGCCGCCCATGAACCGACCCCGCCAATGCCGATCACACAAACGTGCGCCTGGGCAAACAGGGCCAATGCCGATTGGCCGTACAGGCGTGCCGTACCGCCAAAACGCTGTAGATAGGCCTCTGAATAGGCTGTACTCATTTCTCTTTACTTACCTTGGTTGCAAATAGTCAGGGCCGGAAATCCGGCCCTGAGGACGCTCATAAACCCACCGGAATCACAACGTTGGGCGCTGCTTTGCGGGCGCAGCATGCAGCGCCCCTACGGTCGAACTAATTTAACGGGTAACCAGCTGGGAACCACTTGAGGTGGTCAACGGTTGATTGGCACTAAACAGCTGTGCCCCAGGATTACCGCCTTTCAATACCCAGACCCGGCCATAGTGATTATAGAACCCTGCCGAGTGTCCGGCTTCTGGGCCAATCCCCTGGTACATATCAAAGTGCTGGCCCTTGATGGCACCGCCCACATCGAGGGCAACCATCAGGCGCATTTCATATTTTCCCGTGAACTTGCCCTTGTTGTCCAGTAGCGGGACTTCTGCCAGCAACGTGGTACCGGCCGGGATCAGGGAGCGATCGGAAGCCACGGAGGCTTTGGCAATCAGCGGCACCGCGCTGGCCCCTTTCACCGGAGCGAAAGGCACCGGGTGGAAGAACACGAACGACGGGTTTTGCTCCAGCAGCTCGCGCACCTCGGCTTCGCTGTGGGTATCCGCCCACTGGCGAATGGCTTGCATGGACATATCGGCCTTGGCCACTTCACCGCGATCGATCAGCACCTTGCCGATACTGCGGTAAGCATGGCCGTTCTTGCCGCTATAACCAAAGAACACCAATGGCTGGCCATTGCCGAAATCGACATAGCCGCTGCCCTGCACTTCCATCATGAAGTTATCCATCAGGGAGTTGGTGTAAGCAATGATGTAACGGCTGTCCAGCGCCCCTGAGTAAATACCGGCACGATCCGGCAGGCGGCGCTTACCTTTGGCTGGCATGCTGTACAGCGGGTAGCGGAATTCGCCCTGTTGGGTATAACGCGCCTGCAGCACCGGGGTGTAATAGCCGGTGAACTGGACGTTGCCATAGCTATCTACGCCTTCCATCTGATAGGCGCTGAGGCCGAACTGGTTCAGTTGGCGCGTATCTGCCCCCGCCGCCATCCAGTTTTGCACCGCCTGATAGGTGGAGTTATTGCGGTTAAACAGCGACGGCGAAGCGTACTTAATCTCCATCAGCTGGTTAGAGTAATCCTGGCCGTTGATCGGGGCGCCTCTGGCATTGGGACGATTCACCAACTCCAGCGACTGATCCAGATGACCATCTTTATACTGCTGCCCACGGTCGGTCGGTTTTGACGAACAACCGGCCAGTACCGCAACCACTAACCCACCGAGCAGGTATTTGCCCCAACGTCCTTTCATTGCACACTCTCTCAGACTGATATGTTCCATACCCAATGGATACGGGTAAACTGGCTGAACGATAACAAACGGCTATAGATAAAGGAATCGCTACCGCTAAAAATTCCCAGCCAGATGATTATGATGAAAAAAAACGCAAATTGGGGACTAATTCAGCATATAAATGGCTTTCGGTGAATTATATGCAAAAAGGGTTTGCAACAAAATGCCTGGAGAGTATAGTGCGCTTCCATCGGACGCGGGGTGGAGCAGCCTGGTAGCTCGTCGGGCTCATAACCCGAAGGTCGTCAGTTCAAATCTGGCCCCCGCAACCAATCTTGATTACATCAGACAAGCACCTTAACGGGTGTTTTTTTGTATCTGAATTTCCCCTACCTTCCCAATTAACCATGCCGCCCCTCCTTGGGCTACGCCTGGTTTAACGCCGTGCCAATGCGCCACCGTTGGCGAAATAGGCTTTGATCCCGGCCAGAATAGATTGTGCCACCTGCTGCTGAAAATGGCTGGTGCGCAGCTTGCGCTCTTCTTCCAGATTGCTGATAAACGCCGTTTCCACCAGGATCGACGGAATATCCGGGGCCTTCAATACGGCGAAGCCGGCCTGATCGACACGATTCTTATGCAGGCGGTTAATTTTACCCATCCGGTTCAGCACTTCCTTACCGAACTTCAGGCTGTCATTGACGGTGGCGGTCTGCAATAGATCGAACATGGTGTGATCCAGGTAGCGATCGCCACTCTTGCTGACCCCGCCGATGTCGTCGGCGGCGTTCTGGGTTTGCGCCAAAAACTTGGCGGCGTTGCTGGTGGCCCCTTTGGTAGAAAGCGCAAACACCGAGGAACCACGTGCCGAACGATTGCTGAAGGCATCGGCGTGGATCGAGACAAACAGATCGGCCCGCTGCTTACGAGCTTTGGCTACGCGCACCTTTAATGGGATAAACACGTCTTCATTGCGCGTCATAAACACTCTCATGTTGGGTTCGCGTTTGATCAGCGCACTGAGACGACGGGCAATCTGCAACACAATATCTTTTTCACGGGTTTTGTTTTTGCCAATAGCTCCCGGATCTTCACCGCCGTGCCCAGGATCGAGCATGATCACAATCGGCCGATCGCGCCCAGCCTTACCGGCCTGCGGAGCTTCTGCCGGTAACGTCCGCTCCAGATCGCCCTTGTTGTAATCTTCCAGTAACGCCAACAGCGGATCATATTCTTCACCGCTGCCCCCCTTGGTTGGATAAAGATCCATCACCAGGCGGTTGCGGTATTCGGAGACGGGTGTCAAGGTAAACATATTTGGGCTGACGCTTTGCTTGAGTTCCAGCACCAACCTGACGGTATTCTTGTCGAACTGGCCGACCCGCGCCTGCTTCAGATAGGGATCTTCTTTACGCACCTGCCCGGCAATCCCTTTAAGCACGCTATTCAGCTGTACCCCTTCCACATCCACCACGATGCGCTCTGGATTGGTCAGGGCAAACTGTTTGTATTTCAGTGGAACATTGGATTCCAGCGTGACTCGGGTATAGGTCGAGGAAGGCCAGACACGGACAGCAATCACATGAGAAGCAGCGGCGAAACCAACGCGACTCACACTCAGCAACCAGGTTGCGGCAACCCCCTGCAACAAACGACGGCGACCCGGATTGTGATTAGAGTTAGGCATGCGGCTCCGGTAAAAATAACGATTAAAAAAACAGCAAAAAAAAACAATGGCAAAAACTTTACCCAATCCATTCACCGCTGTCATCAGAAAATCTTTTTATGATCTTTCAATTTATTAATCAGTTAGCACATTTGTCAGAAAAATCACTCTCATTTCCTACTTGCCTTTGACGCGATAAAAGAATAAAAATACAAAAATACCGTATAAATATGCAAATGAGGTCTTGCCGTGAAGGAACGTAGTACAGAGCTGGTGCAAGGATTTCGTCACTCAGTACCCTATATCAATACTCACCGTGGCAAGACCTTTGTCGTCATGCTGGGTGGCGAAGCTATTGAACATGAAAACTTTTCCAGTATCGTCAACGATATCGGGCTGTTACATAGCCTGGGCATTCGTTTGGTGGTGGTCTACGGTGCGCGGCCGCAGATTGACGCCAATCTGGCGCAGCATAACTACGAGCCGATTTACCATAAGCATACCCGGGTGACCGACGCCCATACGCTAGAGTTGGTCAAGCAGGCCGCCGGCTTGTTACAACTGGATATTACCGCACGACTTTCCATGAGCCTGAATAACACCCCATTGCAAGGAGCGCACATCAATGTAGTGAGCGGCAACTTTATTATCGCTCAACCGCTGGGCGTGGATGACGGCGTCGATTATTGCCATAGCGGCCGTATACGCCGTATTGATGAAGAAGCCATTCATCGCCAACTCGACAGTAAGGCCATCGTGCTGATTGGCCCGGTGGCGGTATCGGTGACCGGCGAAAGCTTTAACCTGACCTCGGAAGAAGTCGCCACCCAGTTGGCAATCAAGCTGAAGGCCGAGAAAATGATCGGCTTCTGTTCATCACAAGGGGTGACCGATGCGGAAGGCAATATCCTTTCCGAACTGTTCCCCAATGATGCGCAAAAACGCATTGAGCAGTTGGAAGAGACTGGTGACTACCATTCCGGCACCGTGCGCTTCCTGCGCGGCGCGGTAAAGGCCTGCCGCAGCGGGGTACGCCGCAGCCACCTGATCAGCTATCAGGAGGATGGGGCACTGGTACAGGAGCTATTTTCACGCGACGGGATCGGTACCCAAATCGTCATGGAGAGCGCCGAGCAGGTACGCCGGGCGACCATCAATGATATCGGTGGGATACTCGAGCTGATCCGCCCATTGGAGCAACAAGGGATTTTAGTCCGCCGTTCGCGCGAACAGTTGGAAATGGAGATCGACAAGTTCACGATTATCGAACGCGATAACCTGACCATTGCCTGCGCGGCACTCTATCCGTTCCCGGAAGAGAAGATTGGTGAGATGGCCTGCGTGGCGGTGCATCCGGATTACCGCAGTTCGTCACGGGGCGAGATGCTGCTGCAGCGGGTAGAAAGCCAGGCGCGGCAGATGGGGCTACAGAAGCTGTTTGTGCTGACCACACGCAGCATCCACTGGTTCCAGGAGCGCGGTTTCACTCCGGCGGAAGTCGACGTGCTGCCGATGCAGAAGCAGGCTTTATATAACTACCAGCGCCGCTCGAAGATCCTGTTGGCCGATCTTTAACTCTCCCTAGCTAACCCATTGATTATCCAGACGGGCGCAGCATGCTGCGCCCCTACGTATTGAACCCGGCGAGGGTTTGTCAACGATATCAAACCCCATCACCTGTCGTTTTTTTATGTTTGATTGTATGGCGGCACTAGCAAGTGCCCACCCGTTGTTACTTCCCGATCTGCAAGCGTTCGGCTAACCCGCTACGGCGTTGCGTGGGGGTGCGGATAGCGCTTACCAACACCTTGTCTACCGCATAGAGCGACAACCGCTGGCGTGCGCGGGTAATGGCGGTATAAACCAACTCACGGGTCAGTACCGGCAGAAAATGATTCGGCAGCACCAGCGCCGTGTGGTCGAACTCCGAACCCTGTGATTTATGCACCGTCATCGCATAGGCGGTTTCATGCGCCGGTAAGCGGCTAGGCTGTACCGATTTGATGCTGCCGTCCGGTAATTGGAAATGCACGCGCAGCTCGCCGCCCTCACCGGGCAAGGCAATGCCAATATCGCCGTTAAACAGCCCCAGCGCGCTATCGTTGCGGCCAATCATCACCGGCCGCCCTAAATACCAGCGCCCGGCGGGGCCAGGATTACGCCGGATCAAACCGGCACGCTGCAGCCCGCTTTCGATACGCTCATTCAAGCCAGCAACGCCAAATGGCCCTTCGCGCAGGGCGCAGAGCAACTGGAAGCGGCCAAAGGCATCCAGGATCGTCACGGCCCCTGCCCCTTCGGCTACCAGCCGCAGATAGTCGCGATAACCGGCAACGCAGCTATCCAGCAGCCGTTGATAATCTTCAGTTTCTGCCAGTGGGTAACCCTCCACGTCAGAATAGCTGCCGTTCAACGCTGCCAGGGCGCGCTTGCTATCGCCAGCATTCACTGCCAAAGCCAACTGGCCAATGCCGGATTTGGCATCAAACCGGTAACTCTTGCGCAGCAGACACAGGCTGTCGCGCACCGCTGCCTCGGCCTGCGCTGGCTGCCCTTGCAAAGGGCAACCGGTCAGGCGCGCCAACTGCGCCGCACGGGCTTCGCTATATCCCTGCTCGGCAAACCGGCAGATATCCCCCAGCACGGCGCCAGCCTCCACTGAGGCCAGTTGATCGCGATCGCCAAGGAAGATGACTCGCGCCTTGGGGGGCAAGGCGGCAATCAACCTTGCCATCATGGGCAAATCCACCATCGAAGCCTCGTCTACGATCAGCACATCCAGATGCAGCGGGTTGCCCCGGTGATAGCGCATGCGCTGGCTGTTTGGCTGGGCCCCCAGCAAGCGGTGTAACGTTGCCGCTTCCGTAGGAAACAAGGCCCGTTGCTCCGGGGTTAAATCCAACTGACGGCTAGCGCTTCCCAAGGATTCGGTTAGACGAGCCGCTGCTTTACCGGTAGGTGCAGCAAGCTGAATACGCAGACGCTCACCGTCCGCCAACTGCACCAGCGCCGCCAACAGCTTGGCGACAGTGGTCGTTTTGCCTGTGCCGGGGCCGCCGGAAATAATCGCGATGCGGCGCGTGGCCGCTACCGCTGCGGCAATTTTTTGCCAATCAGGTTCGTCCGTGGCCGCGCCAAATAACCGATCGAGGATAGTGCGCAGCTGCGCCTCTTCAAGTTCCTGTGGCACGCTGTCGCTGCTGATAAAAGTGGCGACGTCACCTTCGCTCTGCCACATGCGTTGCAGATACAGCCGCTGCTGTTGCAGGACCATCGGCGTTGCCGTACTGCCATCGCTAATTGCAGGCGAGACCGCCAGACGCTGTTGCCAACTCGCCACGTCCGGTTGCCCACAAGCCTGCCACGCGGCCAAGGCCAACTCCGGCTGGCGGCCACCAAACAGATTCTCCGGCAATAGCTGTTCGAGCAACAGACAAACGTGGCCCGCACCGGCCTCCGAGCTCAAGCAGGCGGCGGCCAGCAGGATATCCGGCTCATCATCGTTGGCGACCACCTGGGCAAATTGCACGTCTAACGGTCGCAGGGCGTCCAGAGCCAACGCCTGATGCAAAATCTCAATCATTGCCCATCCTCAACGTTGGCCGTTTCACCGCTAAACAGGCGATCCATTCCTTCAACCAGAGCGAATTCCGGCCGACAGGCAAAAATACCGTTGCCCTCATGCTCGGCATCCACCCCGCGTAAAAACAGATAAATTACCCCGCCAAAATGGCGCTGGTAATCGTAATCCGCCAGACGATGCCCCAGATAGCGGTGCAGCGCCAAGGTATAGAGTTGGTATTGCAGATCGTAGCGGTGTTCCGCCATCGCCCGCGCCATCGCCTCTTGGGTATAGGCGCTGCTGTCTTCGCCCAGCCAGTTGGATTTGTAATCCAGCAGGTAGTATTTTCCCTGCCAGCAGAATACCAGATCGATAAAGCCTTTCAGCATGCCCTGAACCTGTTGAAAATCCAGCGCCGGGCAGCCAGCAGAAAGGGGATCGTAGCGTTTTACCAACTCATCCAGTTGCTGCGCTTGCAGCAGGCCGCCGATCGGCAGATAGAACTGTAACTCTGCCTGCCTGGCCCCCGACGGTAAGGCGGATAGCGCGACGCCGCTGCTATTAAGCGGCGCATTCAACAGCACCTGCATCCAGCCGGATAATACCGGCAACCAATGCTCCTCTAGCCCTTGCTGTTGCAACTGCTCCAACAGCCACTGTTCATCTAGAGGTTGGGTAAAGTCCAGCTCCTCAAACAGGCTGTGAAGGAAGGTGCCAGGAGCCGCGCCACGCGGGAAAGTATGAGGAGTAAATGCGGGTGGTATAGCCGTATCGCCCTCACCAACAGCATCAACGTCCAGGCGCGGCAACAGCTCCTGCATCCGGCTTGCGCCATGCTGTTGCAAGCCGGTATAGCTGGTTACTCGCCAGAAATCCTGCATCCTGCGTGGAAACTGCCTGGCCGTCAGTTCTGCAGCGTCGGCCATCTGGGGCTGCCAGCTCTGTTCACCCGGCGCATCCACCAGCGACAGCGCGATGCCTTGGGTTGCCAGCTGTTGCAGGCAGGTTTGCAGATAGGCCGCATCGCCCGCCTGCCCCGCCTGTACCAGATATCCCAGCGCGCTGCGGTGCAAATCCGTATCGCCCTGCTTCTTGCGCGTGCCGAGGAACAACGGCGCAATACCGATGCTGCAGTGATACACCGAACGGGTCAGCGCCACGTACAGCAGGCGCAAATCCTCTGCCAACCGTTCTTCTTCCGCCCAGGCCACGCTTTCTTCGTTGGCATTGAGATCCAGCAGGGCTTTAAAGGTCTGGCGATCGTGGTACAGCACCTGCTGCTGCTGGCGGAAATTCCCCACAAAAGGCAGCCACACCAGATCGAACTCCAACCCTTTCGACTTGTGGATGGTGATCACCTGCACCAGATGGCGGTCGCTTTCCAGCCGCAGTTGCTGATTGTCCGACTGGCGATTCGGCTGAGCGATCTGCTGCGCCAACCAACGTACCAGCGCGTGTTCACCATCCAGTTGCGCCGTGGCTTCCTGCAACAGCTCCCCCAGGTGCATGACATCGGTCAAACGGCGTTCGCCCCCTGGGCTGGCCAGCAGGTTTTCTGCCAGATGCCGCTTGGCCATCACCTCACGCAGCATAGGTAACACGCCACGGCGCAACCAATGGCTACGATATTCATCAAACTCGTTGACCAAATCATCCCAAGCAGACTCGTTATGGTTTAATCCATCCAGCGTCAAAGCATCCAACCCCAATAGCCCAGTGGCCAAAGCGCAGCGCAGGGTTCGCTCCTGTTCGGGAGCCAGCACCGCCTGTAGCAGCCACAGTAAATCTTTGGCTTCCGGCGTATCAAACACGCTGTCACGGTTGGAAAGGTAAACCGAGGGGATGGCCAGCGCGCTGAGTGCATCACGCACCAACGCCGCTTCGGCGCGGCTACGCACCAGAATGGTAATATCCGATGCCTGAACGTGGCGACGTTGATCCCCTTTGACCAGCCAGGCTTCTCCGGCCTGCCCGGCACTCAGCCAGTCGCGGATCTGGGCTGCACACAAGCGCGCCATTAATTGTTGGTAATCACTTACTCCGGCCCCATCCCCGGGTTGCAACCAAAATTGCATGGCCGGTTGCGGCTTATTCTGCCACTCGAAAACCAGTTCCTGGTTCTTCGCTGCGGCAGCCACCTCGATAAACGGGATTTGGCCAAACAGGAACGGCTTTTCCACCTGAGCAAACAGGCGGTTAACGCTGCCAACCATCGCCGGTGATGAGCGCCAGTTGGTCTCTAAGGTGTAGTGGGCACTTACCTCTGAACGAGCCTTCATATAAGTAAAAATGTCGGCCCCACGGAAGGCGTAAATCGCTTGTTTGGGATCGCCGATCAGCAGCAGGCCACACTCTTCCCGGCCAACATACAGTTTCTGGAAGATCCGGTACTGCTGTGGGTCGGTATCCTGAAACTCATCGATCATCGCCACCGGATAACGCTGGCGGATCGCCAGCGCCAATTGTTCACCACCGGCGCTTTGCAGTGCCGCATCCAGCCTGCTGAGCAGATCGTCAAAACCCAGTTCGGCACGCTGGCGTTTTTCCTGTTGAATAGAAAGGCGTATTTCACTCAACGCCCTTGCCATGATCAAGTCACGCAGGGTCAAGGGTTCGGCAAATAGCTCATCAACCGCCACAAACAGCGGATGCCGCGGAGCTTCACCTTTCTTGGTTTTCTCCAGCAGCACCGATTGGCGAAACTTCTCCAACTCTTTAGGTAACTGGTAATCTTCGGTTTCCTGCCCCGCCCATTCGCCCACCTTATTCAGCCAGTTGGGTAAATGCTTGCTGCTGTAGCTACGTTTGTCGACGCCAGACTGGCTGATGAGCGCCTCCAGATCGGCCGCCGCTGCCTGCCATTGCGCCTTGAGGGCATCGATCCGCGCAACTATCTGTTCATGGCGCATCAGCACCGTTTCTTCATCTTTCGGTGGCTGACGCAGAGTAGGAGCTTCGCCATGCAGATAGCCCGAGAGATCGCTCAACAAAGCCTCTGGACCGCTCCACTCCTGGCTAACCGCCCGGGCAACGCCCAGTGGCAATGGGTAGCAGTGGCGCCGCCAAAAATCGGCGCAGGCCTGACGGCGCAACGGCAGTTCGTCCTGCACCAGCGTTTGTTCAAACAGAATGCCCGACTCGAATGCGTTGTGAGTAAGCATTCGCTGACAAAAACCGTGGATAGTGTAGATCGCCGCTTCGTCCATCTGGCGCTCGGCAGCCAGCAGTTGCGCGGCGGCCTCTGGCAGATCGCCAATCTCCGCCATCAGCGCGGCAAACAGCGGGTCTGAGCTATGCCCGCGTACGCAGGCAATGCGTAATGCGTGGATATTGCTGCGAATGCGGCCCCGGAGTTCCTCCGTCGCCGCTTCGGTAAAGGTAACCACCAGGATCTCTTCTACCGTGAGCGGCCGTGGAAACGCCGCTGCCTGGCCTAAGCCAAGCAGCAAGCGCAGATACAAAGCGCCGATAGTGAAGGTCTTCCCTGTCCCTGCCGAGGCTTCGATCAGCCGTTCACCAAACAGCGGCAACGTCAGTGGATCAAGCCGCTGAGGAACGCCTTTCGTCATGGCGTCGCCACTTTACGAGGCAGCGTTTTTTGCAGGGACGAGGCGTTAGGATAGGTCACCCAACCCTCACCCGGCGCAGCAAAGTCGGCTTTCTGCTGGCTGCTGCCACTCACCTGAGACAACAGTGCCAGACCCTGTGGCTTAATCACCGCCTGATGGAAGTAATCCGCCAGTTTGGCAGGCGTTAGAGTCTGCACCTGAGCGATCAGCTTTTCACGGGTATCGAAGGCGAAATTACCGCGATCGAAATCGCTACTGAAGCGGCCCGCTTCTTCACCCAAGGTTTGTGGACGCTGTTGCAGCTCATTGATCATGGCCTGTTTGTATTGGGCAAAATCGGCATCGCTCAACTCACGCAGGCGCTTTTCCGTCTTCGGATAGAAATCCTGATAGCGCTGGTAGAGATAGGCTGGCTGCTTACTGTTGCTTTGCAGCAGGAAACCAATGCCCCACTGGCGGCCAACCGGCATCGCGAAGGAGAACACCGCATAGCCGAGCTGCTCTTGGGTACGCAATTGGCTGTAGAACCACGGTTGGATGATCTGCCCCAGCAATGAGCTATAGGCCATGCTGGTCACTTCGTCATACCCCGTTGGGACATATACCGCCGCCAGCGCCGAATCGGTGCTGCTGCCAGGACGCTGCAGGTTGGCGAACTGGTTCTTGGCAATCACGACGTTTTCACCGTGCCACCATTCCACACCGGTACAACCCAGGTTCTTCTTCAGTGAAGAGGCCAGCGTGTCCACCTGTTGCTTGCTCATATTACCCACTACCAGCAACTCCGGCGTGGCCCCGGCCATCAGGCTGTCGCGGTAAGCCAGCACGTCCTGCAACGTTATGGTTTTCAGCACTTCACGGCGTTCGCTGCGCTCGGAATAAGGCACGCGGGACAGCATCTGTACCGGCTGGATCGCCAGCTCAAAGGCTTTGCCCTTCTCGGCAGAATCCAACTGTTCCAGATACCAGGATTTCGCCTGTTCCAACTGCTCTTGCGTTGGGGTAAAGCTGGAGTAGCCTTCAATCAGCGAGGTCAACAGCTGCGGTAGGCGCTGGGTAAAGCCATTGGCGCTAAACATCAGGCCATTATTAGGTGAGGTAGAGAAGCTAATCCCGCCCACCGAGGCCTGATAGCTCAACTCATCGAGCGAGATCCCCGCCAGATAATCCATCAACGAGAACAGCACCTGATTACGCGCTGAATCCATGGTTTTGGCGTTACGCAAAGCGACCGTCACATCGGCCTTGGGTTCATCGGCAAAATAGCGGCTTGGCATATACAGCACCCGCAAGCCTGGCTGATTCACCACCATTTCCGGTTTGATGAACTCATGTGAAGGCTTGTTCAGGGTAAACTCATCCGGAATATAAGGGTTCAGCCCCGGCAGAGAAAGCGCGATATCTTTACCCAACTGTTGCCATTTCGCGAAGCGTTCCGCGCTGATTTTCTCGACCTGATAAGGTGCCTCAACAAAGTAAGCCGTTTTGTTGTGCGGCTCATTCGGGCTGACAAACCAGATACGCGCATTTTGTGGCGTCATCTGACCCAGACGTTCAGCAATGGCTTTAGGATCGTAGCGATCGGCCAGGTACGGCGCATCCAGCGTATGCTCTACCGGCACGCGCAGCATGGTATCCACCAGCCATTCGATGTAATTCATGTCGCGGGTAATCGACGGATAGCGGAAATCCAGATTCAGCACATGGGCGATCTCGTCAAAATAACTTTGTTTGATCCCTTCGCCCTGCAGCATTTTCAGATAGCTGAAGATCGCTGCCACCACCTGGTCACGCTCCGCCAGCCCCTTGTCGGTCAAGGAAACGCTGATTGAGAACACACCGCCGTTGCGATCGACCATCGGGTCGGCACCCGCATTGATGGCATCTGCCAGCCCCTGCTTCTGCAGCCAGTCGGAAAGCGTATTGGTGCTGCGGTTGCCAATCAGGTAGCTGATATAGGTATCGGTTTTGCTGCGGAACTCGGCGCTGTTGTTATCGATACGGAATTCGACCTTCAGCTGTTTGCGCGGCTGCGCCGGTACATAATGAATAATGATGCCCTGCTGCTCCGAGGTGACCGCAGGAACGGTGATCGGTGGCACTTTCGCATCGTGGTTAGGAATGCGGCCGAAGGTTTTGACCGCCAGCGCTCTCAATTCAGGCAGGGATTGGTTGCTATACAGCACGCCCTTCATCAGGTTGGCAGAATAGTAACGCTGATAAAAACCAACGAGTTCTTCATGCAGCTTACTGCCTGGCTTGTCCTGCAAAGTCTCGAGATTGCCGCCAGAAAAACGTGCGCTAGGGTGAGCCGGATTAAGGGTTTCTGCCCCAACCTGTGCCATGCGCATACCGTCACGGGAGCGCGCCATCGTCAACTCGGCATTCACCGCATTACGCTCACGGTCCGCGTTGCCAGGATCCAGAATAGGTTCGGCAATGGCATCGGCCATGCGGTCGACAGCGGGTTCTAAAGCATCGTTTTCCACTTCCAGATAGTATGCGGTGCGGTAAGATGCGGTGCTGGCATTGTGGCTACCACCGTGCTTTTTCAAAAACTCGGAGAGGTTCTCGGGTTCTGGATAGCGCTTGGAGCCCATCAGTACCATATGTTCCAGGTAGTGAGCCAAGCCAAGTTGGCTGTTGGGATCTTCCAGTGAGCCTACCGGCAGCGCCAGGGCAGCCAGTGACTTTGGTGCCAACGCGTCAGACACCAGCAGTACGGTCATGCCGTTATCCAGCTTGATAGCCTGATATTCACGCGGATCGTGATCGCTTTTGTTGATCTTTTCCGCCAGCGGTTGCCAGCCTTGTGCGGCCCAGCTTAACGGCGCCCAAAACATAACCAATAACATCAACCCGGTAATGCGGGTCAACAGTCTGCGCATATCCAAAATAAACCCCTGTTCTCTGGCTGTCACGCCAACTCCCTGACGGTGACAGCACGGTGCAAAATGACACAACCGAAAGCGATGCCCAATGAAATTCAATTTCTAACTCAAAGCATTACGGTTTTAAACACTCAACTCACTATAGCCCACATCGTTGGGGCGCAGCGTACGCCACTCTATAACGTATATGCCTATACGTTATGTAAGACCAGACTTAACCTCAATGGTTGAGTATAAAAGCGTAAAATTTTTATCACCTCACTGCGGCCTGTGCCACCGAGGGATTGTTACCCAAGATTATTACGGGCCACGGGCAGCAGGTAACGCTCTGTTTCTTTCAGGATTTGTTCAAGGCGAACATTATCCATTTGGCGGAAAACGCGCTGAGTATAAGGATCTGCCCCCTCGCCCGGGATCCGCTGATCGCCCTGCCAGGCTTGCAGCAGCTTGGCACGCGCCTTGACCTGGACTTCTTCATCCCAGTCTATCTGCTGCGTTTGCGCCTGATAACATTGGCTCAACCAGGCCCAGCCGCTTTTATTGAGCAGCATCAGCGGCTGCGACAGGCCACGGCGGTAGCCCGCCACCAGCTCCGCCAACTGCTCATGGGCCTCCTCGCTCGTCAGCGCAGCGAAGCGCCAGGCGGAATTCTTGCTGCCAAACATACGGCTTTCCCCGGCCCCCCCAACGCAGCAATACACCAGGTGTTCCAACCAAAGTAAGATGCCGTCTACGGCCGAAAGCGTTGCTGGCCGCCAGCGTAGCAAGCCATCCTGTTGCACTTGATGCAACCAGCCGGTAATGCGCATACCCGCAACGTCGATATCCAGCTCCAGGCTGCCATTCTCCTGGCGCTGTTCACGCACCCGTTCGGCCAGCTCCGCCATTTCTTCCTGCTGCTTTTGCCAGTAAATCTCACCAAAAGCTCCGTAAGGTAATCCCCCCGATGCACGCACCCGTTGGTACAACTTGCCTGCGTCCTCCCCTTCGATCAGCGTGTTCAGCAATTGGCTGTTGAACTGATAGCGGCTGAGGTTATCGAGCGTAAAAGGCTCGTCTTCCGGCAGATCGGTCTCTTCCAGAATGAAGTTAACGCCAAGACGTAGCTGGAAGAAGGCACGGATCGGATGGCGGTAAAAACGGAGCAGTTCATCAAGAGAAACCTGAGTTTTCTCTTCCACCACCAGCGGTTGATTAAATTCCGGATGTGCAGCGCCACGACCATCGGCAGCGGCCAACCATTCTGCCGCATAGCTTTGATCTTCACTCCCCGGCAGGAAGTTTTCCGCAGCAAACGGCATGCGGGCATGGCGTTTAAGCAAGTGCTCACCGACCCTGCGTGCGCTGCCGTCCGCATCCAGCCCTTCATCACCGGGCAGGCAATAGCTTTGCTGCAGATATTCCAACAGTTCAGTGACCAATACGGAAGGATAGCGCTCGCTGTTGTCCTGAATGGAACGGCCAATAAAGCTGATGTACAACTGCTGCTGGGCAGAGAGGATCGCCTCCAGGAACAGGTAGCGGTCATCGTCACGGCGGCTGCGATCGCCCCGCTTAATCTGCTGCGCCATCAGGTCAAAACCCAGCGGCGGCAAAGTGCGAGGGTAGACACCGTCGTTCATGCCCAGCAGGCAGACCACCTTGAACGGAATGGAACGCATGGGCATCAGGGTACAGAAGTTGATCTGACCGGCCAGGAAACGCTGGCTGATGCGTTGCTGATCGAGCCTTGCGGCCAGTTCATCGCGCAGCAGCGTCAACGGCACGGCATCGGGATAGCGCGCCGCCAGGCCAAAGCTGGCCACTTTCTGCCACTGCTCTTCGATCAGCGCCAACGCCTCTTCGGTTTCGCTGTCCGTCTCAAAGAAGCTACTAAGCAGTTGGCGGCACAGCGGTAACCATTCGGCTAACGGCCGCTCTTCACTGAGGATTTGTCGCCAACGGCTGAGTTGTGCCAGCAGATCGGCCAATTGCCCGGCCAGTTCGGCCACTAATCCACTCGACTCATCGTAAGGTAATACGCCCTGCCAATCTCCGGCGTTGCTGTCCATGGCGTAGCCCAGCAGCATCCGCGTCAGGCCAAACCGCCAGGTATGCTGCCCGGTTGCGGGCAGATCCAGCTCACGCACGTTGTCATCATCCAAGCCCCAACGTACCCCGGATTCGCCAGTCCAGTGGCGTAACAGGCTTAGCCCCTCTTCCTGAATCGAGAAACGCGCCGCTAGCGCGGGCACGTCCAACAGCGCCAATACCTGCTCTGAGGTAAAGCGGCTTTGGGGTAGATCCAGCAGGGAGATAAAGGCTTGTAGCGCAGGATGCGCTTGCCTGGCCTTGCGGTCGGAAATGGCAAACGGCAGATAGCGCCCGGCCGGGGCATTGCCAAACACCGCCTGAATATACGGGGTGTAGCTGTCGATATCCGCCACCATCACGATGATGTCGCGCGCGGTAAGTTGGGGATCTTCTGCCAGCATCGTCAGCAACCGATCGTGCAGCACCTCGACTTCGCGCTGCGGGCTGTGGCAGGCATGCAGACTGATGGAGCGATCCTGCGGATCGAGCTGGCGTTTATTGTCACTGCGCTCCAGGGTTTCCGGCGTGGTGCCGATCAGTGCGTAATCTTCCAGCTCCAGCATGTCGTGCTGAATGGCGTGCAGCAAGCTATCAGCCGGGATCTCGACAAAGGCATCCACCTCCTGCACCGCCTCCATCTGCGACAGTAAATACAGATGGTCGCGCCCAAGCTTGCCCCAGGAAGCTAACAGTGGGTTACTCAGCTGTTGTTCGCCCTCGGCATCAAATAGTTGGGCTGCCTGTTCCGGCTGGCGGAACAAGCCTTGCTCCCGCGCCTGGTGATAGTGGCGGCGTTTGCGGCTCTGTAAACGGGCCAGAAAGGCGTAGTCCTGAATGTCGCCCCAGTAATAGCGGCAGGGGTTGGTAAACATCAGATGGATATCAATATGTTTACCCAAGGCCTGCAGTGCTTCCAGGTAAATTGGCGGCAAGGCAGAAATCCCACAGATAAACACCCGTGGCGGCAACCCCGCAGGGCATTGAGTGGCATTCTCCAGCGCGCTGATAAACCGGCGATATAAGTTGGCACGGTGCCATTCAGGCTGACCCAGCTCGTGGGTATATTCCACCAGCCGATGCCACAGGGGGGCTTGCCAGCTTTGCGCCTCCGCCAGCCCTTCTACCACCTCCCCACGCTGCCAACTCTCCAGCCACTGCGGGCGATAAACCAGATATTGGTCAAACAGATCGGCAACGCGCCCGGCGAGCTGGTGGATCTTGCGCTTGTCGGCGTCATCGGTCAGGTAATGCTGTAGAGGAGCAAACTCGGGCCGGGTCAGCATGCCTGGCAGCAGCCACATCAGCTTCCAGGTCATGGCATCTTTGCTAAAGGCGCTCTCTTTGGGAATGCCTGGCAATACCTTGGTGAACATGTCCCAGATAAAGGTCGCCGGGAGCGGGAAAACGATATTTGCGGCAATGCCAAACTGCTCGGCCAGCTGCATCTGCAACCACTGCGCCATACCGGGGCTTTGCACCAGCACCACTTCCTGTTGAAACGGATCGGCCAAAGGTTCTCTGGCTATCAGCGCGCTGGTCAGCGTTTTCAGCAAGTCCAACTGATTGGAATGATAAACCGTAAACATGAGGCTCCTTGGAAGCGAAAAAGGGCATTACCGGAGATATAGTTTTCCCTCACCCTAACCCTCTCCCACAGGGCTGAGGAATCCCCAGAAAAATTGAGACGGGAAATAGGCTGCTTTTTACCCAAAAACGGGATGAAAAACAGCCTAAAGCAGGAGAAAAGAAGTCGTTCACAATTCTCTCACTGCCAATTTACGAACAAAATGGAACAAATTGCTCGTAAAACACTCGTTCTAATTCTCTGAAACCACTAAGAAAAAATTAGTGGGGATTCCTCAGCCCACAGGGAGAGGGAACCGATCGAGAACACCTCGACCAAAGGGAGAGGAACAGATCGAGAACACCTCGACCAATATACCGATCAAGACGACTGACAAACCTCACCGGCTCACTACGTAGGGGCGCTGCATGCTGCGCCCGCGCTACTGACCGCAATACCAGCGGCTGAGTTCAATCTGTTGGTGCAGCGGCGTTTGTATCTTCACCGTGCGCCGCAGGCATGATCCTTGCGCCTGGTGGGTTTCGACCTGGTAGTGCCAATTTGGCGGTAGCGATATGGCATGGGTTATTTCAGCACCGGCACTGAATATTTCCAGCTGTTGGTGCGCCAGCGACCAGGCCTGTCGATATTGCCACTGCCGTTGAAAAGCTTGCAACAGCACCTGCTGATATTGTAACAGCCCGAGCAGCGAGACGGCGAACAACAATGCCGCAATCAACACTTCGGGCAGGCTGAAACCCCGCTGAGTTCGCCGGCCAGCTGGTTTAATCAGCACAGTCGCTTTCCCGCTTTTCCGGACAAAAATCCAGCCAGCCGCCTTTTTGCGCTTTCAGCAGGTGGCTACCTGCCCCGCCTTGCTGTGTAGCCAGTTGGTATAGCCACAAAGGTTCCGCTCCCGCGAAATCCCCAGCCCCACGCACCATCACCAAACCGGTACGGGCCGAGAGCCGGGCGCAGGCTTGCAACGCCTCGCCGCTTATCTGCTGACAAGACCAGTGGCTCGCCTGTAGAGACTCCCGAGGCCACGGCTGCGCCAGCCCCCAACTTAGGGCCGAAGCCGCCTGGTTGTAAGCCCGCAGATAGCGCTGCTGATCGACGGCCAGCAGTAGCGCACTGTCCAATTGCCGCTGCTGGGCGGTGAGCAGCATCAGCCCCATTACCAGCAACAACATCACCGCAGCCAATGTGCTGCCCCCCTGCTGCCTATCCATCTCTAGGGTGCCTCCATGCTGACCGCCCACTCCAGGCGGCGTTCTATATTTGCCCGCACCGTTGAGCGGCCACTTAGGGCAAACAACATCAAGGATTTGCCATCGCGCCCTGCAATCTGGCTGACAGAAAAAGACTCAATCCGTACCTCTTCCTGATCGAGCAAGCGTTCCCAGCCGCTGCCCTGGCACTGGGTCACGCCGCTTTGCCCCTCCAGCCCACCGGCCCGCAGGCGGTAACCAAAATACTCGGCATCGCCACCGCTTTCCCAGTTGCCATTGCGGTTAAGATCGTAGGCCACGATCACACAGCTGCCCGGTGCTTCCCCCACCGCATGACCAATCAGCAGCGAGCGCCCCTGACACTGCCCGGCACAAAACCCGCTGCGGCGCAGATCCTTTTCAATCCCGAAAGCCAGCTGGCGTAACACCAGATCCAACCGATAATGACGGCCCATATCAACCGTCTGCTGACGCAGTATCGGTAAGGTTTTCGCCGCCGCCAATGCAATCAGGCTGCCGAATGTCATCGCCAGCAGTACCTCCGGCAGGGTAAAGCCTTGTTCTAAGGTGCGCATAAGGGCAGGCTCCGGATGGCGGTTTCTTCGCTGCACAGCCGCAGCCGCCCTTTGGCAGAGAGCACCAGACGTATGCGGCCAGCCGGATTGCCCAGCAAGATATGCCCGGCCTGCGCATTGTTGCGCACCCCATAAAATCCCATATCCTTTTGGGTATAACCTTGTAACTCCACATCCAGATGTTCTGGGGTAAAGGCCCGGTCCGTCAATGCAGTACAGGATGCCGCCTGCGGGCCGCTGCCTATGCACCAGATTTTCCCAGGCCGAAACCACAGTAAAACGTTGCGGTTATGCCAGTTGGCATCGGCCTGTAAGCGCGTCAGGAATGCCAGCAGTTGCTGGGCGGTCTGCTCCAGCCGCAGCGCCTGTTGATAGTGATACCACTGGCTAACCCCCCAAGAGGTCAGCATCCCTGCCAGTACCATGACGATCAACAGTTCGATCAGCGTCAGGCCTTGCTGGTGTTCGGGGCTATTTTTGTATCGGTTCATACGGCGAGTGTAATCAGCCAGAGGCACGATGAAAGGCACCTTTTCTCAGGCTGGCAAATGATGCGCAGAATTTTTACTTAGCAGGTAACAAGCTGGGGGAAATTGAGTACGGCTTCGCATTTTTGGCAATGCAGCACGGGCGCAGCATGCGGCGCGCCTACTTTCAGTGGGATTAAGAAAGAGGGCCGGATACGGCCCTCAGCAAATCAGATAGCGACAGGAGCCTTGATCGGCGGATGCGGATCGTAACCTTCAATCTCAAAATCTTCAAAGCGGTAATCAAACAGCGAGGCTGGTTTGCGTTTGATCACCAGCTTCGGCAACGCACGCGGCTCACGGGTTAATTGCAGCTGCGTCTGTTCCATGTGGTTGCTGTACAGATGGGTGTCACCACCGGTCCAGACGAAATCGCCCACTTCCAGATCGCACTGTTGCGCCATCATATGGACCAGCAACGCATAGCTGGCAATATTGAACGGCAGGCCGAGGAACACGTCGCACGAGCGCTGATACAGCTGGCAAGAGAGTTTGCCGTCCGCCACATAAAACTGGAAGAAGGCATGGCACGGTGCCAGAGCCATCTTATCCAGCTCACCCACGTTCCAGGCAGAAACAATAATACGGCGCGAGTCCGGGTCCTGTTTCAGTTGTTGCAACACGGTGCTTAGCTGGTCAATCTGGCGACCATCCGCCGCGCCCCAGGCACGCCATTGCTTGCCATAGACCGGGCCAAGATCGCCGTTTTCATCGGCCCATTCGTCCCAGATGCTGACGTTGTTTTCACGCAGATACGCCACGTTGGTATCGCCGTTCAGGAACCACAGCAGCTCATGAATAATCGACCGCAGGTGGCATTTCTTGGTGGTCACCAACGGGAAGCCTTCCTGCAGGTTGAAACGCATCTGGTGGCCGAAAATCGACAACGTGCCAGTGCCGGTACGGTCGGCTTTAGGGGTGCCCTCGGCGAGCACTTTGTTCATCAAATCCAGATACTGTTTCATTTTTCCTCACGACTGTTGTTGCTGTGGACGACGACGATACGCCCAGATCATCATAATAATACCGGCGAGCACCATCGGCACGGACAGGATTTGCCCCATGCTGATCACCCCGTCAAACAGGCCAAGCTGGGCATCCGGCTGGCGGAACGCTTCGACGATAATACGGAACGTGCCATAGCCAATCAGGAACAGGCCGGAAACGGCCCCCATCGGACGCGGCTTGCGGATGAACAGGTTCAGAATGATAAACAGTACGATACCTTCCAGCACCATTTCATACAGCTGCGACGGATGACGTGGCAACACGCCATATTGGTTAAGCAGCGGCAGCAGTTGAGGATTGGCGGCAGCGATGGCGATATCTTCCGGACGCGAGCTTGGGAACAGCATCGCCCAAGGTGTATTGGTAGTGACACGCCCCCACAGCTCACCGTTGATAAAGTTACCCAGGCGGCCAGCGCCCAGACCAAACGGGATCAGTGGGGCAATAAAATCAGAAACCTGGAAGAAGTTACGCTTGGTGCGGCGGGCAAACCACAGCATCACCGCGATCACGCCAATCAGGCCGCCGTGGAATGACATACCGCCATCCCAGACTTTGAACAGGTAGAGCGGGTTATCCAGGAACAACGGCAGGTTGTAGAACAGCACATAACCGACACGGCCACCGATAAAGACCCCAAGGAAACCGGCATACAGCATGTTTTCCACTTCGTCTTTGGTCCAACCGCTGCCGGGCTTGTTCGCGCGGCGTACCGCCAACCACATGGCAAAAACAAAGCCAACCAGGTACATCAAACCGTACCAGTGCAAAGAGACCGGGCCGATAGAGAAAATTACCGGATCAAATTTTGGAAACGCCAGATAGCTAGTGCTCATCTATCACCACAATATGTCTGTTATTCATCCCCAAGCGGGGGCGGCAGGTGCCAAACGCGGTGCAAAGCCCGTGCAACGGGAGCACCGCGTTGAGATGGCGCATCATAACATAGGCTTAACCACGTCCGGGCTTGCCGGCAGGGAAAAGTTCTGTAAAAAAATAGGTCAACGCTTAACGGGCTGGACAACGCCTAATCAACGGCCACCGCGGATCAACCCCCCCATGCCACGCCGTTCCATAAACGCCGCGACCTGGTGGCGAACCTCGGTGGTCATCTGGGCACTCAATACCCGCTGGGCCAGCCCTTGCGCATCTTCCAGTTCGATATGGCGCAACAGATATTTGATACGTGCGACGCTGCGCCCGTTCATGCTCAGATTACGGTAACCCATACCCACCAGCAGGAGAGCGCCCATCGGGTCTCCCGCCAGTTCACCGCACAGGCTGACCTGCAACCCAGCCGCCGTCCCCTGCTCGATGATCAATTTCAGCACCTGCAACATGGCTGGATGCAGGCTGTCGTACAGCGAAGCAACGCGGGTATTATTACGATCCACCGCCAGCAGGTACTGGGTTAAATCGTTGGTTCCTACCGAGATAAAATCGACGCGTGCGGCCAGATAAGGGATCAGGAAGATCATCGACGGCACTTCCAGCATGACGCCAATCCGCGGCTTGGGAATATCATATCCCAGCATCTCTTCCACTTCTCGCCCGGCGCGATCGATCAGGCGCTTGGCCTCGTCGATCTCTTCCAGGCTGGTGATCATCGGCAACAGGATCCCCAGATTGCCGGTTCCCGCATTGGCACGCAGCATGGCGCGCACCTGGATCAGGAAGATTTCTGGCTGATCCAGCGTAATGCGGATCCCCCGCCAACCGAGGCACGGGTTCTCCTCGCTGATCGGCATGTAGGGCAGTTGTTTATCAGCACCGATATCCAGCGTACGCAGCGTCACCGGCTTATGCGGATAGAAGAGTTGCAGCATGCCCTGATATTGCGCCACCTGCTCCTCTTCCGACGGAAAGCCGCTTTGCAGCATGAACGGGATCTCGGTGCGGTATAGGCCAACGCCGTCCACGCGCGCGCCCAGCAGTTGTTCATGTTCCGGGCTAAGGCCGGCGTTCAGCATCACCTGGATCCGCTCACCGCTTTTCAGCTCTGCGGGCTGTTCAACGTCGTCTTCTGCCAGCTTGCTGAGCTCCTGCTCTTCGCTGATCAGACGTTGATATTCCTTCACCAGCACCGGTTCCGGATCGACCAGCAGCTCGCCGCGATAGCCATCAACAATCAGCATTCGCTGGGCTAACAGCGCAGGCTGGATGTCTGCCCCCATCACCGTTGGCACGCCCATGGCCCGCACCAGGATCGCGGCATGGGAGTTGGCAGCACCGTCCCGTACTACCACGCCAGCCAGGCGATCCTGTGGCACTTCGGCCAACAGGGTAGCCGTCAGCTCATCGGCAACCAGCACAAAACGGGCTGGCCATTGGCTGGCCCCTTGGGTGGTATCGTCGAGGTGGAATAGTAGACGTTGGCCAAGCGCGCGCAGATCGCTGGCACGCTCACGCATATAGGTATCTTGCAAGGTCGCAAACTGGGCAGCGAAGGCTTCAATCACCTGTTTTACCGCCCATTCGGCCACCGAACCGGCATCGATCTCCGCGTACAGTTCACGTTTGAGGCGAGCATCGTTGAGCAGGTGGGAATAGAGATCGAAGATCGCCGCGCTCTCTTTTTGCGAGCTGGCGCTAAAACGCTTACTGAAGCGGCGGAACTCTGCCCCAGCCTCTTCCAACGCCTGTGTCAGGCGTTCGCGCTCGCTGACGGTATCCAGCGTGGAGGCTTTATACACCTGATCGAGTGAAGGTTGGCTGCTATCTAACCACCCCTCCGCCACTGCCACGCCAGGAGCCGCAGCCAGCGCCCGAATGCGGGTCTGGCGATACTGGCCAAAAATGGCGTTTAGCTGTGATAACGAGAGGATCCCGGCCATTTGGGTGGCCAGGGTAACCATGAAGGATTCTTCGCTTTCGTCAAACTGGCGCAGTTCACGTTGCTGCACCACCAACACGCCAAGCAGCTGGCGGCGATGAATGATCGGCACGCCAAGGAAGGATCGGAAACGATCCTCTTTGACCTGCGGAATATATTTGAAGCTGGGATGGCTTTGGGCATCCGCCAGGTTGATCGGCTCTGCCCGCCGCCCGACCAGGCCGACGATGCCTTCGTCAAAGGCCAGGGCGATAGTTCGCCCGCGGGGCTTTTTCAACCCGCGCGTCGCCATCAGGTAATAACAGCGGCGGTCGTTGTCTGCCAGATAGATGGAGCAGACTTCGGTGTCCATCGCCAGACAGGTTTCATTGACCAAAAGATCCAGCGCATCTGTCAGACTGGCCGCCGCGGCCACTTTCTCAACAATTTCTCGCAAGCGCGTGAGCATAGTCGGTTTGACTTAACCTCTCTTTCGGCGATAAGCAGGAGGCTGCCGCTGCGCTGCCAGTTCCTGCATTGGCATGACGGTTGCGGCAAACTCTTTCATAACCCGGCGGTACACGTCGCGTTTAAACGACACCACCTGGCGCACCGGATACCAAAAGCTCACCCAACGCCAGCCGTCAAACTCCGGCGTACTGCTGCGCTGCATGTTGATATCCGCGTCATTGCACATTAACTGCAGCAGAAACCATTTCTGCTTTTGGCCGATACAAACCGGCTTTGTGTCCCAACGCACCAAACGTTTTGGCAATTTATAGCGCAACCAGTTGCGGGTTGAGGCCAGGATACGCACATCCTTTTTACTCAGCCCCACTTCTTCGAACAGCTCACGGTACATCGCCTGCTCAGGCGTTTCGCCAGGGTTTATTCCCCCTTGGGGAAACTGCCAGGAGTGCTGACCGTAACGGCGGGCCCATAGGACCTGCCCCTGACGATTACAGATTACGATACCAACATTCGGGCGGTAGCCATCATCATCGATCACCGGACTACCTCGATAAGCATAAATTCGTATTGATAACCTGATTGTTTCACACAAGCCACAGGCGGTAAACCACTGCTTTGCAGCACCGTCGCTCGGATAACATTGGGATAACTCACAGATAATGGCAAAGTTATAAACATGTAACGAGGTTCGAGGGCGGTTTTATTCACTTTTTCTGTGGATAGGTGTGTGAAGAACTCTAGGGATAAGCCGGGAAAACTCGATTGAACTTAAAATCCTCCGTATTTTTAATTTTTTATTATTCCTTTAAATACAATGCAATAAACACTTAAACACAGTTATGAACAGGGTAAAAATGTGATCTATGCACGCTTTGGATCTTTCTCTGGCGAAAGATCCACCAATGCGGATTTTATCCACAGATTATTATACCCAGTGACCTATAAAACCGCCAAATTCGTAAAAAATGCCCCGCGTCAAGGCTGTAAATCAAACCAGTGATCGGCAAAAAGTTGGGTTATCCCAGAAATCTGTGGATAAATAGGTGTAAGATCCTGTTTATTGTCGGTGGCTACAGGTGCACAACCCCGCACTGAAAATTTTCTACCGCGATGGGGTAGCCAAAAAGTCATGCAAAATCATGCTACTATTGTTGTTTTCCCCAGCCTGCTTTTCCCTTTTAAGGCTGTGAGTAAATTCGGTACGTTTTTTAACCATAATGCATAGGTCTGATTTATGGCGTGTTTATCCCCGCTGCCACCAGAAAACGAGCAGCAATTATTAGCCCGTGCCCAGGCGCTGGCTGGCTTTAACCTTGGCGAACTGGCAGCCCGTGCGCAGGTCAGCATTCCCAAGGATCTCAAACGGGATAAAGGTTGGGTCGGCATGCTGCTGGAGCTCTATCTGGGGGCCATGGCGGGCAGCAAGCCTGAGCAGGATTTCCCAGAGCTGGGCATTGAGTTGAAAACCATCCCGGTCGACGCCACAGGTAACCCGCTGGAAACCACTTTCGTCTGCGTAGCTCCGCTGACAGGCAATAGCGGCGTCACTTGGGAAAGCAGCCACGTACGCCACAAACTGGCACGCGTGCTGTGGATCCCAGTGGAGGGTGAACGACAAATCCCATTGGCACAGCGCCGCGTAGGTTCCCCGCTGCTGTGGCAGCCCAATCAGGAAGAAACCGAGATGCTGCGCCGGGATTGGGAAGAGCTGATGGATCTTATCGTGCTCGGCCAGGTTGAGCGGATCACCGCCCGCCATGGCGAAGTGCTACAGCTGCGGCCAAAAGCGGCCAACAACAAGGCACTGACCGAAGCCACCGGCGAACAGGGCCAGCCGATCCTCACCTTGCCGCGCGGCTTCTATCTGAAGAAAAACTTCACCCGGGCGCTGCTGGCCAGGCACTTTACGCTTTGATTAGTCCTCCGCTCCTGCTTCACCGTCATTTCTCCTGACACAGATGGGATACGTCCGAAAGCCATGTTTGGCAGAGTTTGCTACTCTATTAAGACAATTATTCCTGGTATATAAGGTGTTCGGCATGAAAAAGTGGGTAATGGCTATTTCCGCCCTGATGATGGTCGCCGGATTAGCAGGCTGTTCCAGCGACTATGTGATGGCCACCAAAGACGGCAATATGATCCTCACGCAGGGTAAGCCTAAAATCGATAAGGATACCGGCCTGATCAGCTATCAGGACGAGCAAGGCAACCAGCGCCAGATTAACGGCGATCGGGTCTCGCAGGTTATCGAGCGTTAATCCCGGCCCCCGCATCATCCTGACCCCTGACGGATTATCAATCAGGGGTTTAGCCCTACCCCCGGCAGTTATATTCCTCTTTCACCATCTTCTTAGCTTGGTTATAGTCAAGTAAGGCGTGCTACGCCGTTGGATCTCTGGCTTCTGTTTTACCGGGCATCACGCCCGTAAGCGCTAACATTGAAGGAAGGCCGTTAATGCAATACCACCGTATTCCCCACAGTTCTTTAGAAGTGAGCGTGCTGGGACTGGGCACCATGACCTTTGGCGAACAAAACAGCGAAGCCGATGCCCACGCACAGCTGGATTATGCATTAGCCGCTGGCATCAACCTGATTGATACCGCAGAGATGTATCCAGTGCCGCCGCGCCCGGAAACCCAGGGGCTGACAGAACAGTACATTGGCAGTTGGATCAAGGCGCGCGGCAACCGCGAAAAAATCGTGCTGGCAAGCAAGGTCTCCGGGCCGATCCGGGGTAATGACGCGGGCATTCGCCCACAGCAGGCGTTGGATCGCAAAAATATCCGCGCCGCCCTGGACGCCAGCCTGAAACGGTTAAATACCGATTATCTGGATCTGTACCAGCTACACTGGCCGCAGCGCACCACCAACTGTTTCGGCAAGCTCAACTATCAGTACACCGATGAGAAAGCCACCATCCCGCTGTTGGAAACCCTGGAAGCGTTAACCGAGCAGGTCCGCGCCGGCAAAATTCGCTATATTGGCGTCTCTAACGAAACCCCTTGGGGTGTGATGCGCTACCTGCAACTGGCAGAAAAACACGAACTCCCGCGTATCGTCTCGATCCAGAATCCCTACAGTCTGTTAAACCGCAGCTTTGAGATTGGTTTGGCGGAGATTAGCCAACATGAAGGCATCGAGCTGTTAGCCTATTCCAGCCTGGCCTTCGGTACGCTGTCCGGTAAATACCTCAACGGGGCCAAACCGGCCGGGGCACGCAACACCCTGTTCAGCCGCTTTACCCGCTACTCTTCAGCACAGAGCCAGGCGGCGATCGCCGAATACGTGGCGCTGGCGAAAAAGCACGGTCTGGATCCTTCACAGATGGCATTGGCGTTCGTGCGCCAGCAGCCTTTTGTTGCCAGCACCTTGCTGGGCGCCACCACGCTGGAGCAGTTGAAGATAAATATCGACAGTTTTGACGTGATGCTGAACGAGGAGGTGTTGCAGGCCCTGGAAGAGATCCACAGCCGCTTCACCATTCCAGCACCATAAATGCCCCCTCACCCTAACCCTCTCCCACAGGGAGAGGGGACCGATCGAGTTCAATTTCGGTTGCAGAAATCTACCTGACCACCGCACCGAATCAGCTCTCTTTTATTGAACACGCTATCTGACTAGACACTGCACCTGCCCCTTTGCGGAGGTAGTAGAGTGATCACGTTACCTGATTACGACACCATTCCAGCTCCCTCTCCCTGTGGGAGAGGGTTGGGGTGAGGGGACTATTGTTAGGCTTTCGAGCGGAACTGAGATATCCACAATACGGTGATGGCAAGGCCAAACACGACGCCAAAACCGATCCCGACGCCGATCACCGGCACGCCTAATTTGACCACCAAAGAGTAGAGGCCAAGCATCAGCAGCATGGCGGTGTTTTCACCCAGGTTCTGTACCGCAATGGCGTTCCCCGCCCCAACTGAGCGTTTGCCTCGCTCTTGCAACAGCGCATTCAGCGGCACCACAAAGAAGCCACCCAGCACACCAATCACCAGCAGTACGCCATAAGCATTCAGCATGCTGGTTTGCACGGCAAAGAAGGCCACGGCGATGCCGATCAGGATCCCGGCAGGCATACAACGCTTAACCGTTTCCAGCGTCACAAAGCGGGCTGCCGCCCCGGCCCCGACCACGATACCTATTGCCACCATCGCGTTGAGCATGGTTGGCGTGGCGTTATCGCTAATGCCCAGCGCTACCGGTACCCACAGCACCAGCAGGAAGCGCAGGGTAACCCCAGCGCCCCAGAACAGGCTGGTACCAATCAATGAGAAACGGGTTTGCCCATCGCGCCACAGCACCACGCAAGCGTTGAAGAAAGTGCTCCCCATAACGCGTGGGTGCCAGGAGGCTACCTTATGGGCAACCGGCAAGCGCGGGATATAGAGGTTAGCGACGACTGCCGCGCCGTAAACCACGGCACACACCGCCAGTGCGGCCACGATATGCCAGTCTGCCAACATGCCACCGGCTACCGAACCCACCAGGATGGCGGCAATGGTGGAAGCTTCCATCAGCCCGTTGGCCTTCACCAGCTTATCGCCGCTGGTGATCTCACCCAGGATGCCGTACTTCGCCGGTGAATAAGCCGCAGCCCCAATGCCGACCAGGGTATAGCCCAGGAACGGGTTCAGCCCAAAGCAGATCACCAGCGCACCGGCCAGTTTCAAGCCATTGGCGACCATCATCACCCGGCCTTTGGAGAAACTGTCGGCGATTTGGCCCACAAACGGAGCCAGGATGATATAGGTAGCCACGAAGGCCATTTGCAGTATCGGTTGGCTCCAATCGGGGTACATTTGCTGTTTGATCAGCGCCAGGGTAGCAAACAGCAAGGCGTTATCGCCGAAGGCCGAGAGAAACTGGGCACAGATCACCGCGATCATTGAACGTGACAGCAGTGGGGAATCAGTTGCATTCATTATGCCTTCTCCGGCTGTTCAGCCATTTGGCGCAAAGTAACGAAATCCGGTTTGCCGCTGCCCAGTAACGGCAACGCCTTCACCAGGCGAATATCACGTGGCACCGCCAGCTCAGGGGTGCCCTGCTCACGAGCCACCCGCAGCAAGCTATCACGGGTAATGCTGGCGTCGTTGGTGAACAACACCAGCGCTTCGCCTTTGCTGCTGTCGCTTTTCACCGTGGCCGCATGCAGCCCTTCCGGTGACAGGCGCACGGCCAACTGTTCCACGCTCTCCAGCGAGATCATTTCCCCCGCCAGTTTGGCAAAGCGCTTCACACGGCCACGAATGGTGCAATAGCCCTGTTCATCGAAGCTGACAATGTCACCGGTATCGTACCAGCCAGCTTGCAGCACGCCGTTTTCGTCCTCGGCTGCCGGAGCTTCCAGTTCGCCTGGGCGCTCAACCCGCAGGTAGCCCTTCATGATGTTCGGGCCTTTCAATTGCAGACGGCCGCCGTTATCGATGCCGGCCATCTTGATCAAACGTGCTTCCATCTGCGGCATAATGCGGCCTACGGTGCCAACTTTGGCCGCCAGGGGCACGTTGATCGACACCACCGGAGCGCACTCCGTGACGCCATAGCCTTCTAAAATGCGGATGCCGTATTTATCCTGATAAATCTGTTTGGTGCTCTCGGCCAGCTTCTCGGCCCCGGCCACCACATAGCGCAGGCGGGCAAAATCGTAAGGATGGGCGAAGCGGGCATAGTTGTTGAGGAAGGTTGCCGTACCAAACAGCACGGTGCAGTTACGGTCATAGACCAGTTCCGGCACCACGCGATAATGCAGCGGGCTTGGGTAGAGGAATACCCGGCTACCGGTCATCAACGGGGTGATCAACCCGACTGTCAGGCCGAAAGAGTGGAACAACGGCAGCGAGGACATAAAGCGATCGCGCGGGGTGAAATCCGCAATGGTTCGGATCTGCTCCACGTTGGCCAGCAAGCTGGCATGGGAATGCACTACGCCCTTCGGATGGCCTTCCGAGCCGGAGGTAAACAGGATCAGTGCTGCATCCTCTGGCTGCTGTGGCACCATTGCCTTATGTGGCTGGAGCAGGTGACGCAGGATCCACAGCTTATCGTCCCGGGTGACGGTATCTTTCAAATCTTCCAGATAGACCCAGTTAGCTTCCGGCACCTGCTCTGGCAGATGCGTCAATTTGCCCTTTTCCAGGAACTGGCGCGAGGTGACGATGGTTTTAATGGTGGCCGCGGTCATCGCGCTTTTCAGCCCATTCACACCGGCGGTGTAATTGAGCATGGCCGGAATACGGCCCCGCAATGAAGCGCCAAAGATGGCGGCAGCGGTAATAGTGGCATTCGGCAACAGCAGGCCAACATGCTCTTTCGGCGCGGTAAAGCGTTCCAGGATGCGGCTGACGCCCAGCGATTTTTTGAGCAGCGTATGATAGCTGTCTTCCTTGAAGCCCACGTCTTCGATGCAGGGCTTGAAGCGGCCATAACGATGCTGCGCGGCCAACAGCGCGCCGAACAGGGTTTGCGGTTTGAGGGTATCCATGCGCGCCTGCATCATGATCTGATGCAGCCTGTCACCGGCCAACTGCCGGCGTTGACTGGCTTTTGGCGCCTCTGGCATCGGTAAAGTGGTTGGCGGCAGAATGCTGATGGTGGTCTGTGGGAAGGCGCGGAGTTTATACACCCCGGCCATACGGCCAAACACGCTGAACTCCGGGCCATCGATACGTACCGGCACGATGGTGGCACCAGATTTGGCGGCGATAAAGGCCGCCCCGTCGTAGACCTTCATCAATGAGCCGGTCACCGTAATGCGCCCTTCCGGGAACACCACGATCGGCCTGCCCTGCTCAACCATGCGCACCAGATGCTTGATGGCCATCGGTTTGGTGGGATCCAGTGGCACGAAGTCGATATAAGGCTTCAGCCAGCGCATAAACCAACGATCGGAAATGCTGGAGTAAACGGCAAACACCGGTTTGATCGGTAAGAACAACGCCAGCAGCGCGCCATCCATGAAAGAAACGTGATTCGGGGTGATCAGCAGTTTCTGCTGCTCAAAATGCTTGGCGTCGCCTTCGACACGAACACGAAACATCAGGCGAAACAGTGCACGTAACACGGTATATATCATCCCACTCTCCCTCGGGGTTGATGGCCTTAAAAATTGTCTGAGGGAAGAATACTATACGGCAGGCAAAAAAAAACCTACGCATCCGCGTAGGTTGGTGCAATTGAAAATGGCTTCAACATACAGAGTATGTCGATTGCTCACCAATCAATACCTCTGGGACAGTCAATTTACCCCGCCACGCCAAACTCTCGCCAGCGGCCAATCGCAACAGTCAGGCGCAAAGTGTAACCAGCGATGTAGTTTTGCCTTTGATAGACATGGTTATTCTTGTTGCTTGCTCAATGGCCATACCATGCAATGTAAGGACGCTGCGCCCGCTTAACCGCATGCAGCCCCCGTTAACCCGGGATCCGCTTGGGGCGAAAAGGTGAATTTAAAAACCATAAATGCAACGCTCACCACAAGTTAACGATACCAGCCCTTGCGGCGCGCGATTTTTTCCGCAAAACTGAGGAATGTAAGCGATTACCCAGGAAGTGTTGCAGATATGGCCACGATTAAGGATGTTGCCAGGCTGGCGGGTGTTTCCGTCGCCACGGTGTCCCGCGTAATAAATAACTCCCCGAAAGCCAGTGAAAGTTCACGGACCGCCGTGCTGGCCGCCATGGAAGGATTGCAGTATCACCCCAACGCCAATGCCCGTGCGCTGGCACAACAATCCACCGAAACCCTGGGCCTGATTGTCTCTGACGTTTCCGATCCCTTCTTTGGTGCCATGGTAAAAGCCGTGGAGCAGGTGGCCTACGCCACGCATAATTTTCTGCTGATTGGTAACGGTTACCACAATGCCGAAAAAGAGCGCCAGGCCATTGAGCAACTGGTGCGCCATCGCTGTGCGGCCTTGGTGGTGCATGCCAAGAAGCTGACCGACGATGAGCTGACCGTCTGGATGCGCCAGATCCCAGGCATGGTACTGATCAACCGTACGTTGCCTGGCTTTGAGCCCCGCTGCGTAGCGCTTGACGATCGCTACGGTGCCTGGCTGGCCACCCGCCATCTGATCCAACAAGGCCACCAACGGATCGCATTCATCTGCTCTAACCATCAGATTTCAGATGCTACCGATCGATTGCAGGGCTACCTGGATGCATTGGAAGAACACGGTATTGCGGTGGATGAGAAGCTGGTTGCCTACGGCAAGCCGGATGAGATTGGCGGCGAGCAGGCCATGACCGAGTTGCTGGGCCGTGGTAAGCAGTTCACCGCCATCACCTGCTATAACGATCCGATGGCCGCCGGGGCGCTTTCGGTGCTCAGTGATAACAGTGTGGACGTTCCAGGCCAGATTTCGCTGATTGGTTTTGACGACGTGCTGATTTCGCGCTATCTGCGCCCACGCCTGACCACTATCCGCTACCCGGTGGTGGCGATGGCGACGCAGGCTGCTGAGCTGGCACTAGCGTTGGCCAACAACCAGCCGCTACCGGAGATCACCAATATGTTCAGCCCGACGCTGGTACGCCGCCATTCGGTCGCCAGCATCAATAACGCTTTCGAGCAGAACTAATCTAGCAGGCGGTGGTAGAGGCGCACGGGGCGATCCGGGTACTCCAGCGCCTCGCCGATGTGCTGCCAGCCATGGCGTTCGTAATAACCGCTAAACTCGGCATACAGATACAGCTCCTTGAACCCGGCCCGGCGGCTGTATTCCTGCACATATTGCTGGAGCTGCAATCCCAGCCCGCTGCCGCGCTGGCTCTCTTCAACGTAAAGCGCGGCCAGCCACGGCGTTAAATCCTGGCGGCTGATCAGATCACAGCGCCACAGCCCCACGGTGCCTACCGGCTTGTCATCCAACAGGGCGATAAAGGTGATCGGCAAACCTTGATGTCGCAGGCTGCTGGCCACCACGCTGGCAAAGAATTCCCGACTGTTTTCGCTGCCAAACGCCTGCCACTGCCAGTCGATAACCTGTTGCTGATGCTGCGGATAGTCCGCCAGATGCACGATACGAAACACGCTAATCCCCTCTGAAAAACACCTTAATGCCAGCACCGTCAGTTTACGCCAATCAATGGATAGGCGCCCCAACAACATAGGTTGCTGAATTTGTAGGGGTCGAACATGTTCGAGCCGATCTAACCCTATGCTAGACTCTGCACTATTTACCGCAGCGGACGTTAAAAGAGGGTAGCCATTGATGATCACCATGTTGGATGTTTCCATGCGCGCAGGGGTGTCCAAAGCCACGGTTTCCCGCGTTTTAAATGGCACCGGCCAGGTGAAGAAGAGCACGCGTGATGCGGTGTTCAAGGCAATGGATGAGCTGGGCTACCGGCCAAACTTTCTCGCCCAATCGCTGGCCAATAAAAGCTCCAACAGCATTGGGCTGGTAGTGTCCAATTTTGATGGCCCCTACTTTGGTCGTTTGCTGCGCCAGGCCGCCAAACTTGTCGAGGCCAGCGGTAAGCACCTGATCGTCACCGACGGCCACGACACGCCAGAAGATGAATTACAGGCGGTACGGCTGCTGGCGGATCGCCGCTGCGACGCGATTATCCTGTACACCCGCTTTATGAGCGAAAACGCCCTGATGGAGTTGCTGGAAGACTTGCCGGTTCCGGTGATGGTCATTAACCGCGATCTGCCGCAGGCCCGTGAACGCTGCGTGTTCTTCGAACAGCAACAGGCCGCTTTCAACGTGGTGGATTATCTGATCCGTCAAGGACACCGGGAGATCGCCTGCATCACCGGGCCGATCGATACACCCACTGCCCAATCCCGCTTGGCGGGTTATCGTCAGGCGTTGGAACACCACCAGGTTGCGTTCAATGATGCCTTGATCACCAACGGTGATAGCAGCGTACCTGGCGGATACCTAAGCTGTAAGGCCCTGCTGGCTAGCGGCAACTCATTCAGCGCGCTGTTTGCCAGCAACGATGATATGGCTATCGGCGCGATGAAGGCCCTGCACCAGGCTGGCAAACGCCTGCCTGAGGACGTTTCGCTGTTTGGTTTCGACGATGAGCCAAGCGCCGCCTATCTGCAACCGGCGTTGTCCACCGTCTACCTGCCGATCGACGCGATGATCGAAGCGGCGATCGCCCAAGCCCTGCGTCTGATCAACGGCGAAGCGCTACAACCGCTAACGCCGTTTGTCGGGGAGTTAAAACTGCGCGAGTCCGTGGTACCAGGCCCCTACGCGCGTTAATTTCAACTTAAAGCAGTTCCAGCCCGATCAATTCTTCAATCGTCTGGCGGCGACGGATCAGCCGAGATTCACCGTTTTCAAACAACACTTCCGGCAGCAGCGGGCGGCTGTTGTAGTTGGAGGACATCGACGAGCCATAGGCCCCGGTGTCATGGAATACCAGATAATCCCCGACCCGCACCTGCGGCAACGGACGGGTTTCAATACCGCCACCCGCTTGCTGGGTAAACACATCACCTGACTCACACAGCGGCCCGGCAATCACGGTGTCTTGCAGCGGTTGGTTATCAGTATTGCGGCCGTCGGCAGGCAGCAGGGAGATATGGTGATAGCTGCCGTACATCGCCGGACGCATCAGATCGTTGAACCCAGCGTCCACCAGGACAAAGTGGCGGCTGCCCATCTGTTTTACCGAACGCACTTCGGCCACCAGCACACCTGCTTCCGCCATCAGGAAACGCCCCGGCTCGATTTCCAACTTCACCGGATGGCCCAGATGTGCGGCAACTCGCTCACGTGCACGGTTCCACAGGCCGTAATAGTGTTCGGTATTGATCGCCTCTTCCCCTTGCTGATAAGGGATAGAAAGGCCGCCACCGGCGGAAATCGCCGTAATGTCCTGCCCCAGAGCAATCACCTGCTGCACCATGGCGTCACACACGCGTTCCAGATGCTGATAATCCACCCCGGAACCGATGTGCATATGCAGCCCGATCAGTTTCAGGCCGTATTGCTGCACCTTGGCGACCGCCTGCGGCAGATCGGCGTACCAGATACCGTGCTTGCTGTTTTCACCGCCGGTATTGGTTTTCTGGCTATGGCCGTGGCCAAAACCAGGGTTGATACGTAGCCATACCGGATGCCCGGCAGACACCTGGCCAAGCTGTTCCAACATATCGATAGAACCGGCGTTGACCGGGATTTTCAATTCGCTGACGCGCGCCAGCGTAGCGTGATCCAGCACATCGGCGGTAAACACGATATCTTCGCCGCCCGGCTCAAAACCGGCTTTTAACGCGCGCTCGATTTCCCCCAGCGACACCGAATCCACCTTAACGCCCTGCTCACGCATCAGGCGCAGAATATGGATATTCGAGCAGGCTTTCTGGGCAAAACGGATCACATCAAAATGCTGTAACTGGCTGATACGCTCGCTGATGATAGCTGCATCATAGGCCCAGACCGGGCAACCAAAACGTGGGGGCAGCGCCAGCAGATTGGCGGCGTTCAGGGCGGTAGAGGTGTCGTTCAAGGCGCGTGGCATGGTTCGGTTCCCATAATCAAATTTTCCACCATCATGCCGCAGCGGCCTTGGTGTGAAAAATATCTATTTCGCCATAGTCTATTCATTTATGATATGGCTTTCCCTCTCCGTGGAGTTTCGCCATGTACGCTATTACCCTGCGCCAGATTGAGATTTTCCACGCGGTGATGACCACCGGCAATCTGACCGAAGCGGCGGCGCTGCTGCAAACTTCACAACCGACCGTCAGCCGCGAACTGGCCCGCTTCGAGAAGCTGATCCAGCTGCAATTGTTTGACCGCGTACGTGGCCGCCTTTACCCGACGGTGCAAGGCTTACGGCTGTTTGAAGAAGTGCAGCGCTCTTATTACGGCCTGGATCGCATCAAGAATGCGGCCGCCGGTATCCGGCAATTCCAGCAGGCGCAGCTTTCCATTGCCTGCCTGCCGGTGTTTTCCCAATCGCTGCTACCTGCCGTGTGCAAACCTTTTGTCGATCGTTATCCGGAAGTGAGCTTCAGCGTGATCCCGCAGGAGTCGCCGTTGCTGGAAGAGTGGCTTTCGGCACAGCGCCACGATCTGGGCCTGACGGAAAATACCCTGACGCCCGCTGGCACCGAGCGCATGACGCTGATGACGATGAATGAAGTGTGTGTGCTGCCTGCCGGGCACCCAATGCTTGCGAAAAGCACGCTGACGCCGCAGGACTTCAACGCAGAAAACTTTATCAGCCTGTCGAGCACCGACAGCTATCGGCAACTGCTGGATGCGCTGTTCCATGAACAAGGCATCGAGCGCCGGATGGTGATGGAGACCCACAGCGCCGCTTCGGTGTGTGCGATGGTCAAGGCCGGAGTCGGTATCTCTATCGTCAACCCGCTGACCGCGTTGGATTACGCCAATAATGGCGTTCATGTGCGGCCCTTCAGCGTCGAGGTGCCGTTTACCGTGAGCCTGATCCGCCCGCTGCACCGCCCCTCTTCCGCGCTGGTCAACGCCTTTGTGCAGCACTTGCAACAGCAGGCGCAACAGTTGCCTGCCCGCCTGGCTTCGGTGATCCAACGCTAGCGCAGCGTGGCACGCCAGCCAGGATCGGTGGCAAACCATTCCACCAGGAAGTCCAGCATGGTACGCAACGTGGCGGGCATTTGGCGGCGCGAGGTGTAGATGCCGTAGATCCCCATCGTCTGTGACAGATACCCCGGTAACAGTTCCACCAACTCCCCCTTTGCCAACAATGGCGCAGCGGAATAGTAAGGCTGCATGGAGATCCCCGCCCCTTGCAGCGTTCCTGCCAACAACACCACCGACTCATTGGCACTGAGGTTGCCACTGACCGCCACCGCCGACTTCACGCCTTGCTCATCAAAATGCCACAGGCTTTTACCAAAGTAGGAATAGGTGAGGCAGTTGTGCAGAGCTAAATCTTGCGGGTGGCGCGGGGTACCATGAGCGGCCAGATAGGCTGGAGACGCACAGATCACCGAAGCGCAGTTGGAAAGCGGCCGGGCAATTAGATTGGGATCCAACTCATTGGTGATGCGTAGTGCCAGATCGATCCGCTCCTCCACCAGATTGACCGCCCGGTTATTCATTTGCAGATCCACCGCAACCTGAGGATGGCGCTTCAGGTACTGCGCCACCGCCCCCACCAGCGCCGTTTGGCCAAGCGATTGCGAACAGGTGATTCGTAGCAGGCCACGTAAATCGTCACTCTGCTCGTTTTCCACCAGATCGATATCTTTCGCTACCGCCAGCATTTGGCGGCAGCGCTCCAGGGTGCGTTCCCCGGCATCGGTCAGGCTGAGCCTGCGCGTAGTACGGTGCAACAACCGCGCCCCGGCCCACTGTTCCATTTGTGCCAGATAGCGCGTCACCATAGCCCGCGACATCGCCAGGGTATCCGCTGCCGCAATCATGCTGCCGCGTTCGACGATGGTGACAAAAACCTCTGCGGCGGTAATGCGATCCATGATTCGCTCGATTTACGCAATGAATAATTGCTTATTATCCGGTTTTTCTCCCGTTCTATGCAACCTATCATCTGGCCAACGATAACAAACACCCAAAAGGCACCTGCACATGTTTAAGAAATCATTACTGACCCTGGCCGTAACCGGCTTCGTTTCATTCAGCACCTTCGCCAATGCGGCTAATACGTTGACCCTGGAAGTGTACAACCCAGGCGAAAAGAGCGTATTCCCGGTCTCTTCCGAGATTGTCAGCGGCCCACACGAAGTGGCGCTGATCGATGCCCAATTCCAGCGTAACGACGCGCAGGAGCTGGTGAAAAAGATCAAGGCCACCGGTAAGAAGCTGACCACGGTCTATATCAGCCATTCGGATCCGGATTTCTATTTCGGCCTGGACGTGATCAAAGCCGCCTTCCCAGAGGCAAACATCATTGCTTCACCGGAAACGATCAAAGCGATCAATGCGACCCAAGTAGGTAAACTCGCCTATTGGGGGCCGATCCTGAAGGAGAATGCACCGCAGACCGTGATCGTACCGCAGCCGTTGCAGGGCAGCAGCTTTAGCATTGATGGCCAACAGGTCGAAGTGAAAGGCCTCAATGGCCCAACGCCGGATCGCACCTTTGTGTGGATCCCATCGTTGAAAGCCGTGGTGGGGGGTGTGCCGGTAGCCGGTGACAATATTCATCCGTGGATTGCGGATAATCAGACTGTCGAGTCACGTGCGCATTGGCAGCAAACGCTGGAAAGCATCAAGGCGTTGAAACCGCAGGTAGTGGTTCCGGGGCACTTCCTGCCAGGAGCGGCACAAACGCTGGAGTCGGTAACCTTTACCCACAATTACCTGACCACGCTGGAAAGCGAGTTGCCAAAAGCCAAGAACTCCGCTGAACTGATCGCGGCCATGCAGCAGCACTATCCAAAGCTGCAAGATGGTTCCAGCCTGGAACTGAGCGCCAAGGTGCTGAAAGGCGAAATGAAGTGGCCGCAGTAAAACGGTAGGAGCAAAAACATGACGACCCTGCATTACATTTTCGATCCGCTGTGCGGTTGGTGCTACGGAGCGGCACCGCTGGCCAAGGCCGCGCAGGCTATCCCGGGCCTGACCGTTGCCCTGCACGCCGGTGGCATGATGACCGGCAATGCCCGCCGAACCATCAACGAGGAATGGCGCAATTACGTGATGCCCCATGATAAGCGGATTGCCGAGCTAACCGGCCAGCCCTTCGGCGACGGTTATTTCAACGGACTGCTGCGTGACACCACGGCGGTGATGGACTCTGAGCCGCCGATCGTCGCGATCCTGGCCGCTGAACAACTCGCCGGAAGGGGCCTGGATATGCTGCACCGCATTCAGGAAGCTCACTACCGGGAAGGACGACGTATTGCCGATACGCCGGTGTTGGAAGCGCTGGCGAGTGAGCTGGGCCTGGATCCTGCTGCCTTTATTGCCGAGATGCGTTTGAACAGCGGCGCGCCAACGGCACAGCATATTGCCGACAGCCGTGCACTGCTCGCCAAAGTCCGTGGGCATGGCTTCCCAACCTTTGCCCTGGAGGATAATCAAGGGCGGCTATCCCAGATCCCCGTGCAGGAGTATTTGGGGAATGTTGAAGGCTGGAAAGCCTTGCTGAAAGATGCCGTGAAATAAATCTGTCGGGGCGAGCACATGTTCGCCCCGGACATAGTTGTAACAATTTCATTTTGTGTTGTGATTTGCCGCCGCGCCAAAGACGCCCTCGCCTTACGCTACTCAACGTTACTTGCGCTCGTTTTATCTCCGCTGTATTGCAAATAATGAGCCACGTCAAAACTGCTTACATGTGGCGGTTTGTTTGTTACCAGCCTCGTGCCCATGCTAGAAGAAAACGATACCTTCTGGATTTTTATGAACACGAGCACCACACAAAAACGGGCCGTCTGGCAGTTGATCAAACCCTTTTGGGTTTCGGAAGAAAAATGGCGCGCCTGGGCGATGCTGATCGCCATCGTGGGCCTATCTCTGGGGCTGGTTTATATCAGCGTGCTGATCAACCAGTGGAACCAGGTGTTCTACGATGCCCTGCAGAATAAGAACTACCCGGTATTCAAAGCCCAGCTGTGGCGCTTTACCTATCTGGCGTTGGCTTTCATCGTGCTGGCGGTCTACAAGATCTACCTGACCCAGGGCCTACAGATGCGCTGGCGGCGCTGGATGACGGAAAAATTTATGGGTAAGTGGCTGGCACATCAAGCCTATTACCATACCGAACAACAGCAGATTATCGATAACCCCGATCAGCGTATCTCTGACGATCTCAACGTCCTGACCCAGTACACCTTATCTTTGACGCTCGGCCTGCTCTCCAGCCTGGTGACGCTCTGTTCGTTTATTACCATTCTCTGGCATATCAGCGGGCCGATGACCTTTGTGATCGCCCAACATACCATTACCCTGCCCGGCTATATGGTGTGGTTCGCCCTGCTGTACGCGGTACTGGGTTCGTTGCTGATCTGGTGGGTCGGCAAGCCGCTGGTTATGCTCGGCTTTAATCAGGAACGCTATGAGGCGAACTTCCGTTTCGGGCTGATCCGTATCCGCGAAAATAACGATGCCATCGCGCTGTATCACGGTGAACCACGAGAGAAGCAGCAGCTAAGTAACCGCTTTGAAGCCATCCGCAGCAACTGGTGGTCGATCATGCGCATCACCCGGCGGCTGAATATCGCCAGTAACTTCTACGGCCAGTTTGCCATTGTCTTTCCGCTGCTGGTGGCGGCACCACGCTATTTCTCCGGTGCGATCCAGATGGGCGGGCTGATGCAGATCTCCTCCGCGTTTGGCCAGGTGCAAGGCTCGCTGTCGTGGTTTATCGACGCGTTTTCCAATCTGGCCACCTGGAAAGCCTGCGTTAACCGTCTGGCTGGCTTTAACGCGGCGGTGGACGAAGTCCATAACCAAACCCGCGGTATCAGCCTGCAACAGGAAGACCACTCGCCGCTAATGCTGCGCGATGTTGGCCTGACGCTGCCCGATGGACAGCCGCTGTTAAGTGCGGCAACCATGACGCTGCAACGCGGTGAGCGCGTGCTGGTCGTCGGCCCTTCTGGCTGTGGTAAATCCACACTGTTGCGGGCCATTGCCGGGATCTGGCCTTACGGTTCCGGTGAGATCGGCCTGGATAAACATCTCACTACGCTGTTCCTGCCGCAGCGCAGCTATATCCCGATCGGTACGCTACGTGAAGCGCTGAGCTATCCGCATCAGGATAAAGACTACAGCGATGAGCAGTTGTTGAAAGTCCTGGAAAACTGCCGGCTGAAGCACCTGCAACGCTGGTTGGATACCAGCGCCAACTGGAGCCATCGCCTTTCACCGGGTGAGCAGCAGCGGTTGGCGTTTGCTCGTGCGATCCTGACCCGCCCGGATGTGCTGTTCCTGGATGAAGCCACCAGCGCGTTGGATGATGAAACCGAGCAGTTGATGTATTGCCTGCTGGTTGATGAATTACCCGAAGTCACGCTGGTCAGCGTGGCACACCGCAACAGCGTGGCGAAATATCACCAGACCTGCTGGCGTTTCAGCCGTGATGAAAATGGCCCGGCCCAGATGGCGCTTAGCCCGTTGCCGATACCGAGTTAGCCTCAACATACAAGGGGATTCCATTCCCATAGAGAACCGGGTCCCCTTGATTAAATCCCATCCGCCTCGGCGTTGGCGCATTTCACCTTACGCCGTTCGTGCCACAGGCTGGTCAAGCCGCGTTTGCCGCAGGCCAGCGCCATGTCGCGGAACTCAGTCAGGCTCAGCCCTTCGCGCTCCAGCATCATTTCGGCAGCCAACTGCATATTCACCCCGGTCAGCACCTCACAGTTGCCATGCGCATCGGCCAACTCGCAGGCACTACGGAAAGGCGATCCCCCCAGCATATCGGTAAGGAACACCACGCCGTCCGCTTGCTCTACCGCTTGCAGCGCGGCACTCAACGCCACTTTCAGTTCCGCCGTGCCCATATGGACAGGGAAATCCACCGCGATACAGGCGGGTTGTTCCCCCACCACCTGCTCTACCGCCTGTAGCAGGCCGCTGGCGAAACCGCCGTGGCCGGTAATGACAATTCCTGGCATGTTCTCTTCCTCACAGCAAACCGATAAATTTACCCACTACGCCAATCACCACCGTCACACCGATCAGTTTCACCGGTGAGAAACCGCGCTTCATCAGGAAGAACACCAGCAACGTGAAACACAGCGGCAACAGGTTGGGCATCAACTTATCGAGCACGTCCGTTTGCAACGCCACGGTGGCCTTACCGGCATGCATGATCAGCGGCGTAGAAAGATGCACATAAGAGGCCACCAGCGCACCGATGACCGTCATGCCCACGATCGACGCCGCATGGGATATTCGTTTGGTATGGGTTTTCAACAGCGTCAGCGCACTGGTGCCCGCCTGATAGCCATAGTGCGCCAGCCCAAAGCGCAGCCCGAAGTGGAACACGTTGAACAACAGCAGGAACACTATCGGCCCAAACAGGCTGCCCTCCAGCGCCAGGGATGCCCCGATGCCCGCACAGATCGGCAACAGCGTCAGCCAGAACAGCGCATCGCCAATGCCTCCCAACGGCCCCATCAGCGCCACTTTCACCGCTCGAATGGTGGAGACTTTTTCCTTGTTTTGCTCCATCGCCAGCACCAACCCCGAAAGGAAGGTGACGTCGAAGGGATGCACGTTGATAAACTCCATATGCATCTTCATCGAATTCGCCAGATCCTGAGGATTGCGGTGGATCTTGCGCAAGCCAGGGATCAGGGTGTACAGCCAGCCACCGGCCTGCATACGTTCATAGTTGAACGATGCCTGCAGCAGCAGCGAGCGCCAGGCCATGCGGTTGATATCGCTGCGCGTCAGCGCTTCTGCCGGGCGGCTATCAACGTAGTCGTCCTGCTCTACCTGGCTGGTGGCCAATGCCTGTTCCAGGCGTTTTGCGGCCTTTTGCGCCAGCAGATCGTCAGAATCATCAAATGCCATCTTCGGCGTCCTCCGGTTGAACAGGCTTTCTGGTCACGTCTGCATCTGCCCGTTGACTGTTAAAGAAATCGATCAGCGCGATCGCCAATGCCCCCAGCGCCACCGCCAGGATCGGCAGCTTAAGGAAAGTCACCGAAATAAAACCGAGGATGAAATACGCCACGTAGGTTTTCTTCATCATCACTTTCATCAGCAGTGAGAAGCCGATTGCCGGCATCATGCCGCCCGCTACCGCCAGCCCATCCAGCAGCCAGGTCGGCGCTTTCTGCACCATGGCGCTGGCCGCATCGGCACCGAAGTAGATCGGCAAGAACGCCACCACAAAGTAGAAAACAAACAGAATGCTGATGCCGAGGTAGTTCACCCGCTCAACGCCGCGCCAGTTCAGTTCCTGCACCATGCGATCGCAGCGGTGCATCATGGGTGAAAACGCGGTGAACAGCAGCGTGATGCAGCCCTGTACCGCAATGGCGAACGGCACCGCCACGCCAATGGCCACCTTGGGATCGGCCTTGGTGAGGATGGCAAACGCCGTGCCGACCACCCCGCCGATAACCACGTTAGGCGGTTGTGCACCGGCCAATGGCACCATGCCCATCCATACCAACTCCAGCGTCCCGCCCACCAATAAGCCGGTGGTGACATCCCCCAGGATCAGGCCAACCAGTGGCCCCATCACTACCGGGCGATGGAAGTGGGTCAGGCCGTCGAACAAATCGACCCCGGCCAACCCCGCCAGCAATGCAATCAATAACGCGTCAGTTAACATGCTTCCCCCTGCGCTCAAGCGAGCAGTTTGCCTATCGCTTCACCGGCTTCATCCGGCACCCGGCGCACCTCGCAGGCTACGCCCAACGCCGCCAGCTCACGAAAGGCGGCAATATCATCGTCATCCACCGAGACCGTTTTGTGGATTTGCCGTTTCCCTGCGGCGAAGAGCATATTGCCGACGTTGACGAAGGTGATGGGTACCCCGCCTAGCACCAGCGTCAACACGTCCTGCGGCGTTTTGCACACCAGAAAAATCTTTTGCCGATCCGCCGCCTTATGGATCACGTCGATGGTTTTTTGCAGGGTGAAGTAACGGGTCTGCACGCCTTCCGCGACCACCATGTCCATCAGGTTTTGCTGTACCGGATCGGCGGCGGCATCATCGTTGGCCACTACCACCAGATTGGCGCCCAGCGTGTTGGTCCAGGTCACCCCGACCTGGCCATGCACCAGGCGGTTATCGATACGGGTCATCAGAATATTGGGCATATCAGCGCACCTCCGGGTAACAGGCTGAGTGGTAGTCGTCGAGCACCTGGGTAATTTTGTGGATCACCCAATCTTGCGGATCCTGGCTCAGCTCACCGGCATTCAAGGCCCGCGCCTGATCGGGTAAATACTGGCTGAGTAAGGCCAGCGGGATTGGGTTGCTCCGTAGATTGTCCATCAGCGCATCCACTGCCTGCTGAACCTGTGGCTGCGGCCAGTAATAGCGCACGCGATCGCTCAGGCTGTAGTGCCGATCCAGATACTGTTGATGCGGGCTGCCGTGATAATAGCGGCTCCACTGCTGCGGCTGTTCGCGCATCACCTGCTCAAGCGTGGCGCACAGCTGGGCCGAACGATGCTCCCCCAACCATTCACGCTCGATACGATCGAGGGCAAACAGCGCCTCACGCAGCGCAAAGGTGAGCGCCGGGCCAACTTTCAGAATGGCGAAATGGTCACGCACCAGCTGCGAATAGGCCTTGGGTGCCTGGTAATCGGTCGAATGGGCCTCATACAGCAGCCCCGGCTGGCGTTCGATAAAGCGGCTTAACTCCTGCGCCGCCTGCGGTTGGTAATGTTCGACGCTGTGATGGTCGAACTCGACGCCGGGTTGCACTACCAAGGCGATCACTCGAGACCAGGCGCTGCTCAGCTCTGCCTGCTGCCAGGCATGACGGTGCGCCTCTAACGTGACGGAGACTGCCTGTGGCGTAGTCACCTGGATGCCTTGCAGCGTTTCCTGCGCTCCACCCGGTACCGGAACTTCGGTTCCGATCACATACACCGGAGCTTCACCACCCGCTTGCTGCCAGGCTCGTTCCGCCACCGCGCACAGGCGCGCCGCACGCTGTGCCACCACTTCATCTCCCAACGGGGTAGGATCGTCAGCGCAGGACATGGAGCAGTCGAGGTGGATTTTGCGAAATCCGGCGCGCACATAGTCGTCAATCAGGGTTTCGGATAGCGCCATCGCCTCTGATGCCGGGCGGTCTTGCCAGGCGTTGGGGCCAAGATGATCGCCCCCCAGCCAAATAGCGCTCCTTGGCAACCCAATGTCATCCGCCATCTGCCACAGTGCGTCACGAAACTGTGCGGCGGTCTGGCCGGTATAGCCGCCAAACTGGTTAACCTGGTTTGACGTCGCCTCGATCAATACCGGTGTGCCACGTGCCTTTGCTTGCCGCAAGGCGGCCTGCAATACCCAAGGATGCGCGGAGCAAACGGAAAATATCCCCACCGGCTGGCCGGTCTTGTGCTGTGCTACCAGTTGTAACCACTGCTGCATGAATCCCCCATGAGGGCGCCCTAGTCGCGATCGGCTATCACCACATCTACGCCTAAATCGCTGAGCGCCTGCTGATAATCTTGTGGAAGACGGCTATCTGTGATCAGCCGATGAATTTGCCCGACTTCGCGGATCATGCAAAAGCTCTTGCGACCAAACTTGCTGGCATCCGCTACCGCGATAATTTCGCGTGCCACCTCGCACATCACACGATTGAGGTGTGCCTCACCGGGGTGAGGCGTAGTGATCCCCGCAACCAGATCGAAACCGTCGACGCCCAGAAACAGTTTGTCGAAGCGGTACTGGCGCAATTGCTGCTCGGCAGCCGGGCCATAGAGCGAATAGGAGTTCTGCCGGACGCTTCCCCCCAACACCATTACTTCCACCCCGTCGTAACCTGAAAGCTCATAGGCAATGTTCAGCGCATTGGTCATCACCACCAGATCGCGGCGCGGTTTCAACCAGGGCACGATCTGGGCCGTGGTGGAACCGGAGTCCAGGATCAGCGCATCGCCGTCCCGCACATAGCTTGCCGCTCGACAGGCAATCTGTGATTTCACATCGCGGTTCAAACGCCCTTTGTCATGTAACGGGCGGTCAAAGGCAAACTGCTGGTTGAGCATTGCCCCACCATAGGCACGCAGCGCACAGCCTTTACGTTCCAGAAAGCGCAGATCGTTGCGGATCGTCACCGTGGAAACGGCAAACTGTTTGCTGAGCTGTTCCACCCGCACGCTTCCGTGCTCGCAGAGCAGATCGATGATGTGTTCACGTCGTTTAGCGGTGTTCACTGGCATGAGCAATAGGTCCTCAGGTTTCCGGTTTTGGCCGGGAGATGATGGCTTTCGCTCTACTGCGGCGGTATTACAACAAAGCGAAAGCAATGAAATTGTGATCGGGGTTACAGGGCAGTTTTAGCAGCAAATGGGGGTAAAAAGCTTTCGGATCGAAACGAAATGAAACTATTTCCTCGGCGGGCGCGAGAAAAGTGAAATCTGCCGCAGGCCGATAGGGCGGCAGGTTAAGAGTATGTGAAAAATAGCACAGTGAAAGCGGCTTTGGCGGGCAGCAGCGGAAAGGCTTTTCTTTCCTTAGGTGATCAACATCACAAAACTGTTAATTGGCTCAGTTTAGCCAACCGACACCCAGGTGGGTCACCAGACCGACAATCACCAAAATCACGATCACGGCGATGGTGTAAAGCACAATACGGCGGGGGCTGTAGAAAGAAGACATAGAGATTCCTCACAATAAGTTTACTGCTGTTACTATCCGTTATGGCGAGCAATGCTGCCAGCAATAGTTTCCCTAGCGTTGATCAAAGTCACTTGGTGGTTGCCAAGCGCGGTTTCCTTAACCTCTTGTCAGGCGAGGCGATCTTTCCTAAACTGGCACGCAGATACTGGCAGCCCTGCCAGTACGTAAGCGTTAACGTCAATCAACGCATCCCGTCGTGCAGTAATGATTGGCTGCATGCCTGATGCGAGGATCTCATGCCCCAACCCGAACCATCCGCAAATTGTGTTGTTAAACGCAGTCGTTTGACGCGTTTCTTATTGCTGGCCGGCATCATGCTGGTGGCCGCTAACCTGCGCGCGCCTTTAACCAGCGTAGGCCCGTTACTGGAACAGATCCAGCACCAGCTGATGCTTTCTGCCACCGCCGCCGGGTTACTCAACTCCCTGCCGCTGATCCTGTTTGCGGTGTTATCGCCATTAACACCATCGCTGGCCAAGCGCATCGGGATTGAGCGCACGCTTGGGCTGGCGCTGGTGCTGCTGGTCGCCGGGATCGTGCTGCGTTCACAACCGTGGGATGGCATGCTGTGGTTGGGCACGGTGTTGATCGGCGCGGCCATCGCCTTTGCCAACGTGGTGCTACCAACGCTGGTAAAACGCGATTTTCCCCATCGGGCTGCGGTGATGATCAGTACCTATGCGGCCGTGATGTCACTGGTGGCCGCTATCGCCTCCGGCATGGCGGTGCCGTTAGCGGCATTCAACGATAACGGCTGGCGTTTTTCACTGCTGTGCTGGAGCCTGCCGGCGTTTATTGCGCTGGTGATCTGGCTACCCCAACTGAAATGCAAGCCCACTCCGGTAACCCGAACCGGCACGCCGATGGCCGCAGAAACCTTTCGCTCCCCCTGGAGCAGCGCCCTGGGTTGGCAGGTAGCCTTGTTCATGGGGCTGCAATCCATCACCTTCTACACCATTATCGGTTGGTTCAGCACCTTTGCCGCCAGCCACGGCACCTCACCGCAGCAGGCGGGGTTCGAGCTGTTTGTTTATCAGATCGTGGCAATCGCCGCCAACTTTGTGATGGTGTTTGCACTGCCACGCGCACGCGACCAGCGGGGGATCGCCCTGGTCAGTTCGCTGTTGATCTTTATTGGCGTCGGCGGATTGCTGTTGCTGCCTGCCCACTCGCTTATCTGGCTGATATTTGCCGGGCTGGGGGCGGGGAGTTCGTTGGTGCTGGCGCTGTCATTCTTTGGTCTGCGCAGCCAGCACCATCATCAGGCAACGGTGCTGTCAGGAATGGCGCAGTCCATCGGCTATCTACTGGCCGCTTTGGGGCCGACCTTGTTTGGCCTGGTGCATGATTTGACGCAAGGCTGGACGGTGCCATTGACGATTTTGCTGGGGTTAACGCTGCTGCAGATGCTATTCGGCATCCTGGCCGGGCGTCGCAAGATTATCGGCTGAACCGGTCACGGCAGGATCTTCCACCATCCAAAGATCTTCGATAAAGCGCTGTTGCCGCTCATTGAGATTCCAGGATGGCGGAAATCTTAGCGTTTCCGCTAGTGGAGCCTCTGTGGTGGGAATAAGTGATTGATTGTCCATCGGCGCGTTCCTGCTCCCCCTGGCTACCCTGTTGCCCATTGAAATCGGTACCACGGGCGCAAGGCCATGTACCGTTTTCCCCTAGACACAGAGTAAATCATTGGCGGCGATTTTGATTATCGATATAAGCAATCACTCAACAAGCCCTGGCCTATGGGACGACAGATATTTCTCAACCGGCTAGCCATGTCGGGGCGAACATGTGCGCCCCGACAAATTCAGCAATTCAATCAAGCTGGCTAACGGAGTCTCGGCTCGCCTGATGGCGCTCATCCCCAATCAGTTCGCTCAGATGGCCATCTCGCATTTGCAGCAGGCGATCTGCATGTTCAAAGTAATGGTCGTCATGGCTGATGGCAAACACGGTTTTTCCCATTTCGCGCAGCTGAGGCAGTAACTCGCGGTAGAAAGTACGGCGGAACTGGGGATCCTGATCCGCCGCCCACTCATCCAGCAGTAAAATATCCCGCTTTTCAGCCACCGCCAGCAGCAGGGCCAGGCGCTTGCGCTGCCCTTGTGACAGTTGCGGATTGGTGACGCGCGTACCGTCGAACTCCAATTTGCTTTTCATTTTCAGGCGCTGCAACCAGGTTTCCACCAGTTCGGCGTCCGGTTGTTCCCCTTGCGGCCCCAACAGATGATGAAACTGGTAGAAATCCGTAAAGATGGCGGAGAACAGGCGGCGATAATCCTCACGATCGGCAACCGTAATCGGTTGACCATCCAGCAGGATCTGCCCACTAACGGGCACATACAGCCCAGTGAGCAGCATGGCCAGCGTCGATTTACCGCTGCCGTTGCCGCCAATCAGGAATACCAGTTCGCCCCGCCGTAACGTCAAATTGATCGGTCCAACCGCAAACCCTGATTGCTGTTCACCCGCCGCATAGTGGAATGCCACGTCGCGCAGTTCCAGCGTTTGCCACGCGCGAGTCTGTGGGGCCGGAAATGCCGGATCATAGTCCGCCAGTTTGAGCGCCTTCACTTTATTGAAGGCCACTTCGGCCGCAATCAGCGTCGGGAATGCCCCAACCGCCTGTAATAAGGGGGTACGCAGGAACAATAATGTCAGGGAATAGGTCGCCGCCACCGTAGTGTTCGCCCAGCCAAGGCTGTTTGCCATATAGAACACCAGGCCGATGGCGCCCAGCATCATGATATTCGACCAGTTCACGGCACTAAGGTGGAAAGTATCTGCACGGATAATATGGTAACGGTAGTCACCGGCATCGGGCTGGTAAGCCTGCTGGAATAGCATTTTTGCCCGATCTCGGTTCAGCGCCAATTCTTTGCGCCCGTCGATCGCCGCTTGATAATGCAGATAGAGCCGCTCTTCCGCTTCGCGCACACTGCTCAGATGGCTATAAACCCGCGAGACCAGATACCAACTGCCCAAAATGGTGATCGTCACCCATATCGCGGTCACGCCCAGCATGGCAGGTGACAGCCAACCCAGATAAGCAGCCGATCCCAGCGTCAGGATCACCCCTTGAACCAACTCCGGTAGGCGGACAAAAGCAATGGTGATATTGCGGATATCGCTCGACAGGCTAGCCAGCAGCGAGGCACTGCCCAACTGCTCCAACCGTTCAATATGGGTATCCAATATGCGCTTCACCAGTTGACCACGCAGCCGGTAAACAAAATAGTGCCCCAAAGTGGTCAACGCCAACTGAGAGCCGAGCGTAACCGCCATCAACAGAGCCAACAGGCCGAGAAACTGTGGCAACACCACTAGCGGGTTACCCGCCGCGCCCATCAATTGCACGTTAATAAATGCAATGATGCCAATCCCCAACGCCGCACTGGCCATGGTTAACGCCATTACCGTCAGAAACGGCCAGCGATACTGCTGGAACACCACCCGTAACAACTCCATCAGAAACCCTATTCAAAAATCATGCACTGGCGGGCATTGTAGTGGGCGAAAGCGTGATATCAATAACAATTCTCATTTTGTTGGGTGAGAAGATGCTGGCCCTGACCTGGCCGTACAGACTAAACGCGGGGCGATGACTAAAGAAAATAGAGGGCAAGCAGCTGCTTATCGGGCTAAGAAATATTATTAACACAATAATAAAAATCTCAAAATTAGGTATAAACCCAAAGATGTTCAAGTCGTTTTAGATAAACAATTAAAACAGTTAGATTAGGCCAATCATTTCTAAACATACGATTTTCAATCCATTAAGCAGGATTTCCTGATGATCAAGTGAGTTGATTTTTTCTTAATAAATAACCACTAACCCCCCTTCAACCCTAGTAATAAGATAATACCGCAGGATTAACCCCGCATTCACACTGCTATTTTTATTGCTGATAAGGGTATTCAATGTTTAAATGAATAAACCACCCGCCATATTTGCTTTATTTAACTTAGGGATAAGAGAATGACAAAACGCAAATATCTCAGCCATATTGAAATTGAGAGAATGATCTCCGCCGTCCCGGACGGCGCCAACGGTTGCCGCGATCGCTGTATGTTGTTGATGTGCTTTATTCATGGATTACGCGTCAGCGAACTACGGGGCCTGCGGCTGGAGGATATTGACCTGGCCACCAACCGCTTACACGTATCCCGCCTAAAGAACGGTTTTTCGGTCCAGCATCCTATTCAAATCCGTGAGCGTATCGCGCTGAGCCGCTGGCTGGCAAAACGCCCAAGCTACCTGGAACCTGATAGCCCCTGGCTGTTTCTTTCTCGCCACGGTGGGCAAATTTCACGCCAACAACTTTACCGATTAATAAAGTCCTACGGTGAATTAGCCGGTATCGACGTCCAGGTCCATCCCCATATGCTACGCCACTCCTGCGGCTATGCCCTGGCAGATAGAGGGATCGACACCAGACTCATTCAAGATTACCTGGGCCATCGCAACATTCAGAACACCGTTATTTATACTGCCAGCAATGTTGAACGCTTTCGGGTAATACATATTTAACCCAGCGCAGGCCACCGATTCAAACTGGCGCCGCATTCTTTACTTCGCAAGTGTAGCTAGCTGTGCAACAGCCAATATTCTTACGCTATATATCATAGTCGATCACGATGGGATATCAGGGGCTGGCCTTTATTGCCATAAGCCAAACTTGACGGCACGATCATCATGATACTGCCGAGATTTGGCCGCTTCGAGAACGCCGTTCTGAATATCTATGGATAGCGGCTCAGTAACTGGATGATCGAGGTACCGTTCCGTCAGCTCTGCTGTATGCCCCGCCATACTTGATGACAGCACGGCGGGGCATCAAGCGATTTCCAGCCATCAATCACAGGCAAACTGCTGGCTAATGTTTTTTCTCAGCGAGAACAGCTCGCTGTCGTTTTTAACCTGCAGTTTGCGCATGGCATTACATTTGTGCGCGCTGATGGTCTTGATACTGCGTTGTTGCAGTTCAGCAATTTCCCGCAGGCTCATCCCGTTGAACAAGAACGACAGGACATCATTTTCGCAACGGGTCAGATGATGCAGGCTGGAAACATCTTCAGGATCTGTACGCGCCAGATAAGAGCCGATCAACGGGCTCAGTACGCGCTCACCGTTAAATACCCGGTGAAAGAACTCCCCGACCAGCGGCAATTCATCCCCACGGGACACCACGCTGATATTGACCACATCAAGCAGCTTGCACAGCTCCTCCCCTGTCTGGCTGCGGGTGTAAACAATGACCCGTAACTCAGGCTGCTGCGCGCACAAATTAAGGAGAACTTCACGACACTGTGCGATGGTTTCATTCAGGCCATTGAGTTCGGTGATGAGAATATCGACGGGTTGGTACAGCAACCTTTCGGCAACCCCAGCCATGCTGGTTTCCTGCACGATAATCTCATTGGCGACGTTAAGCGTACCAAGAAAGCAAGACAGCCCAGTAAGTGTGAGTGGGCTGCGATCCATTAACGCCAAGCCAAGCGGCTTTTGTGACAACGGTTGCATAGACGACTCCTGTATAAATATCTCGTTGATTCCATCCAGAGAATAAGTGTATAGCGGTATCAAGGGTTAGCGGGCAAACACCGGGCCGGTCTTTGCCATCCACTTGCCTTGCAAATAAAGTTCACCATCATTCTGAAAGCCCAACTTGTGCATCGCATTACGCTTGTGGGTGCTGACGGTGCGGACATCACGGTGCATCATCAACGCCGCGGTGGTCACGCTTTTGCCGGAAAACAGGTGCGTCAACACATCCAGCTCACGGGACGTCAAGGCTTTGCCAATGGCGGACTGACTGCTCAGCAATTGCCTTACCTTATGGCTATAGCTGCGACAACCCGATAAAACCTGCTTTACGCATTGCGCCAGCGCAACGCCAGGCTCCTGTTTGAGCACCAGCCCTTTGATGCCTGATGCGGTCAGCAATTGCAGCACCCGAGGATCGTCAAGAGCGGTACACACGATCATCGCCGTGGTTGGCCAATGCTCCAGGCACTGTGCAATCAGCCTTAAACCATCCAGAACCGACTCTTCTTCACCACACAGTTCCATAATCAACAGCCGGGCCGGGCGGTGGCGCATCAATCCTGGGATTTGCTCCAGATTACTGACTCGTTGTACCTCGTCCGTCAAGCCACAGGACTGGGCCAAAATATTACGCATTCCAAGTGCCGTGATGGGGCAAGATTCCATTACAATCACACCGTCCCCTTTTAACCCATAAGGGCTGGGGGAATGCGCACTCCCTCTCTGATAAGTATGAACCATTGTCATATTAAACCTCCCATTTCTGCTAAATACCCTTTTTTACTTCCTTGATAAATTGGTGTGCAAAAATGTCATTCCCTCTCATCGTTATGAGGGCTATCTTTTCTTGTTTTTATTGATCAAACAACACATTGAAAATAAAGTCAGCTACCAATAATTAATAAGCCCCAGGCAATTAACCCAACAGACACAGCTAAAACTACCATAAAAAAGTGGGGCCAGGCTTTCTTATGGCTTGAGGGTATTACTGGTGATTACTGATAGGTGAGAGCCACCTGCACAACGCCCTCAATACTGCCTGGGGTTGCCCCACCTTTAGTGCTAAAAGCGCGCGCCTTCAGCGGGAAGCTCGCCTTACTGGTTGAGTGATCGACAGCCACGGTCATATCACTGCCAGTGCCTAACCGGCGATTAGCTGATGAACTGCCATCAACCATTTCAATCTGCACGGCACCGGCAGGATTAGCCGCCTCGTTCTTATACAAATCCGTGCTTTCATCCGCTGCCGTACCGGTGAAAGTCGCAATAACGTTAGTGGTTGAAGCTGGGCAGTCACTCAGATCCAGACTAAAATTCTCCCAATCGCTCCCCGCACCCGCGGTCAGAGTATGTGCCTTGATCTCCCCCAAATTCACGTTTACATCGCCCCCTACGGCATCGACCGTACACGGCGAAGCTTTAACCGTACCGGTGATCTTTATGCGTGCATCGACCGCCAAAGCCGAGTAACTGATCCCCATACCACCGAGAGCCAGGCATAATGCAGTCGTTTTAAAAATTGCTTTCATATCCATAATAAATATCCTTCTCCATTTTAGTTAAACTTACTTTCACATAAAGCCCGAGATTTCCGAGGCAAACGGGATTATTCCATTTTTACCGTAATAGTCGCGGTTGCCTCAAAGTCTCCAACTTTCGGTGCTTTGCCGGTCGTGCTAATAGGGTAGATGTTCAATGTCGTCTGACTATCACTATTAATATTACCCAAGCCATTCATTTCCATTGATAGTCGGTCCCCAGGCGAAATAACCTGAGTATTCCCGCCACGTTTTTCTTCAATTCTGATCGCAATATCATCATTATTCGACGTCACCGAACCATTAGTGGTGGTGGTCTTCAGGGCAGTAGGATCATGAGGGTTCACCTCGCCCTCAAACAGCAAGCTGATTTTTGCGCGCGTCGACAGGTTGGTGCACTCCAGATACAGGGTTTCTTCATGTATCTGGACGGTACTTGGCTTTTGACCTTTAACGTTAAAATCGGTGGACATAATGCTGCCAAAGGGCACGGTAATCATTGGGTTTTTAAGTTCGCATTTTTGAGGCACGGTGATCTTACCGCTCATGCTCACTGACGCCGTTGGTCTGCTCCCCCGGCCTACATTGGGATCCGAATTAATATAGACATCCAACAGGGGAGAATGCGTTATTGTCGACGTGCCAATAACCGCCTGCCTGAAATAGAGATGAACTAATCCTTGTGCACCACTATCATAGAGTACGCCCTTACAATCCTGAGGCCGGTTAAAAAAGCCATTCCCCCGCCATCCGTTACCAGGGAAAGGCACAGGGAAATATTTATTGACCGCACCGGCAATATACACCTCCATAGCGGCAGAAAAATCCTCGCTACCGCTCAACGAATAGAACTGCCTACTACCATCCCCATCCGGCAGAGCCGCCCCCCTTGGGACAGCCATAATAAACGACTCTTTCATCCGAGTTTCGCTACCGCAGTCGCAGTTGACCAGATACCCGTCCCCCTCGTTCTGCCACACATTTTCGGCCTTATTCACCTCATAAAACGTCTTGCCAGCCGTGTTCTTATCCGGATGGTCGAACAGCTGATTAAACGTAAAGTGATAACCCATAGTCGAACCTGCAGGTTCGCACTGCCCGATGGCGGCCTGCGCCGATGGCAGGCTCCCCAACCCCAAGGCAATAACTCCCCCGATGGCTGAATAATGCACTAACGATTTCCATTTATTCATCATTAAAGCCTTTATAAACATTGGCCATTCATCAAACGGATCCCGGTGCTATCTTTTTGCTCCGGCACACTGTAAGACACTTGGCATTGTTGCGACGCGGCGTTGCCCCACTTGACCTGCAACTTGCCGCTACCGGCCATCCCAGAGAGGAATACCTGACCACCGTCACCGACAATGCTGCCGTTGTCACCCCCATTGCTATCGGTTACGGTGGCACCGAACGGTACTGGCGCCCCCTGCCTCAACAGGGTCATCAATACCCGCTGACCGACATTAGGTTTGAACTCGGCGCGCACGATGGCACCACGGGTTGGGATCACCGTCTGACTGGTTATCGTCATATCGACATCATCTGGCAGAGTAGTGGTGTTTATCGCAATATTGTTTTTGCGATAGACCGTGGCGTAAGGCACCACGGCATAGCCACGCCAGTCGGTAGTCACCCCAGGTTGGTTGGCTATATTGACACCCTTGGCTCCCGGTGCTTTTACCAGCACCGCCGTCTCATTCATCTGTTGCGAGAGTGTCAAACCGTCTTCGTGCAAGAGGATCCCGCCCTGTACACCGTAGTTGAGGCGTTGATCGGAACGGTTATAGCCATACCCCACGTTGACTCTGCCCAAGCCGCCACGATAGCCAAGGCTGCTATTGCCGTAAGCCCCGACGCCCTGGCTGGTGTATCCCTGGCTGACGTTGTAGCTCAGGTTATTACTGGGTAATGCGGTACCGTTAAGGCCGACGGAGTTACTGGTGGTGCCTTTGCGGCTGGTATTGAGGTTGTAGCTTGCATAGCTGTCAGACAGCCTTCCGCCCAATGGCATACTGATATTAAAGGCGAGAATATGGTCGTCATAGTTGACGCGTTCGCCGCTGCTGTCATAACCATCTCTGCTGAAGGTGTAGTTCAGGCCATAGCTGATACTGTTCCAGCTATTGTTATACCCGACGCTCACCGACTGGTTACGGCGCCGATCGTTCCAATAATCTTCGTTGTACAGACTGAGCGATAGTGAACCGGCACCTTCCCATAGCGCCTGGCTCATCGACAGTTCAGCACGACTCTTCTTGTGAATCTGACTTTGTGATGTTTTGCCGCCGGTATAGGTATTTAACGTTTCCTGCAGCGTATAGAACCCCGCTGTAGAGTAACGATAGCTGGCCAAGGTGAAGCTGGTGCCCGTTTCGACAAAGTTCTTGCCGTAACGCATACGCCACGACTGGCCGCGCTCTTTGGCAGAAAATTCAGGTTTAGACCAAGCCTGGGTAACATCGGTAGAAAACGCGCCGATAATCCCCATGTTTTGCCCCCAGCCGAAAGCCAGTGCCTGATATTTGCTGGCGGCCTGCACACCGCCGTAAAGGGTGGCCCCCCTCGGCAAGCCGTAGATCGCCGTGCCTTGAGTAAACAACGTATCATCCACGTTACTGTTGGATGAACGATATTGGCCGCTGGTCAGGCTGTATTTGAAACGCCCCTGTCGCTGTAACACCGGGACGGAAGCAAACGGCACCACTAACCTTTGCTCACTGCCATCGCTCTCTTTAATGCTCACTAGCAGATCGCCGCTGCCCGCCGTCGGATACAGATCGCTGATTTCAAAGGCCCCAGGTGGCACATAGCTCTGATAAATGACATAGCCGTTCTGGCGAACTGTGACCTGAGCGTTACTGCGGGCAATGCCGCGCACCGTTGGTGCATAACCTCTTAAACTCTCTGGCAGCATGTCATCATCCGAGGCTAACTGACCGCCACGGAAAGGCACACTGTCAAACACTTCACTTTGAGAGGAGCTATCACCCAGTATCAACTGGCTCTTCAGCGCTACGATGTCGCGCTGTAAATAGGTATTGATGGAATCCCAGTGGCTTTCACCATCAGAGTCACGATTCCAGGTTGAGTAGTTACGCAGACGCCAGGCGCCGAGGTTGATCCCTGAACGCAGGTTGAGATAATAGCTATTGCTGTCCGAGCTCTTACTGTTTCGTGCCCAGCTATTGGCACCGCTAAAGTTATAGTTGACCAACAGCGCCGGTATTCCCTGATCCCACTGATCTGGTGAAACATAGCCACGGACGGTCGAGTTCAATGCCGCCTGGGGGATACTGATATCCAACCGCTGTTGATTAAAACGGAACGTGGCCGATGCCTGGGGAATGATCTGCGCCAGATTAACGCACTGCCCCGAGGCCGGGATAGCGGGGAAAGAAGCGATCTTCACCCCCATTGCCTCAAGCATATCGCTGCTTAGGCAAGGCTGCAGGCTATCCTCACCTGCCGGGCTCCGTTGCAAGGAGAAATCAAGATCCTGGGTATCGATCATCGCCCCATTAAGATAGATATCAACCCGGTACGTACCTGGGGCCTGACTCCGACCATCTTCAAACACCGTCAGATCAGCCCCTCGCTGAGACGGATTATCAAGCTCCAGCAGTGCCGGGTTAAAGTAATCGCGGGCCTGTGCGCTACCGGACATTCCCATTAACATGGCAACCTGGCATGGGATTAACCACGCCAGCTGGGTACGGTTAAATCCGCGCGAGCCTATACGCTTCGGGTTTTTCATCCATTTAACTCCATTTATCAGCCGCGCCAGTAAATTCCGGCAAGCCGCGTCCCTTCCCTGTACTACCTGTGCAGGGATTAGCAGTATTTAATCTGGTGAATGCCTTTATAGATTCCCGATAAACGGTTTAGTAATACCGCCGTAATCGTTAATAACTTCCCAGCTCAATGCCCCACCAGAGCTACCTTCGGGTAGTTCAAAGCGTGCACTGGACTTCGGTGCAACCATGCTGACACTTTTCAGCGGGCTACCATTAACCTTGACTGAGAATAGAGTGATAAAATAGGGCGATGCATTAGTCACCTGAACCGCGTTACCGCTACGCTGCCAGGTCAATGTCTTGGCGGCGTCCTCTAACGTACCGGGTAACCCCTGAGGGCGATAAATCAGCTTGATGCGCGTCTTGACCGCAATTTGCAAACTGTTTTCCTGTTTCTTGGCCGAAGGAATAGATTTGATGTTCAGCCAATAGAGAGATTCTTTATCGGTCGGTAAATTCCCCCCTGCACGCACTACGCGTAGGATATTATTCTGCTCGCCATCCAAACGGAATAAAGGGGGGGTAATGATAAATGGTGCCTTGGAGGTATCCCCTTCGTTTGTGTCAACCCAGGACTGAATGAGATAAGGCACCTTATCCGGGTTATTGACCCCCAGGGAGGCTTCTTTTTTACCACCGTCATAAACCAGGCGCGTTCCGCCGACAATAATGCCCGCCTGTACCTGCGCACCAAAGGTTAGTAACAGCGCTGCGACTATTGTGCTCCGCCAGACTTTCATTTCTTATTCACCACTTCAGCCATTGAGAGAAAGGCCAGGGGGTGACTTTCGCTCCCCTGACCAGCCTTATACCGCTCGTATCAGCCGAGCGGATAAAACTTACTGATAGATAATGGTAAAGTTGCTCACTGCGTTAGCCTTGCCAGCCGTTACGGTGGCTGAAGTCGCGTAATAACGTGCAACAAACCCGAGCACGTTATCTTCGGTATTGCTCAGCGGGTAAACGCTTGAATCCGTGTGCAGGTTAATCACTTTGTTGTTGTTGTCAGCAATCTGAACACCAACGCCGGTGGCAACACCTGGCTCATCGGTCAGCGCCAGAACGGCATCGTTACCCGCGACCTGGATACCATCAAAACGCACTGTCGCCGCTTTAACCGTATCTGGGCAGTTCTGCAGGATCAGGGAGAAATCCTTAGAAGCAGCAGTGACACCCGCGCCACCCTTGAATGCACCGACATACACTTTACCCAGAGTAACGGTCTGGTTTTCTGAGTCAGAATGCACGGTACAAGCTTGATCGATGATTTCACCAGCGAAGTTGACTTTGCCGTCTGCAGCGAACGCAGCGGTGGAAAACGCGGAGGCAGCCAATACAGCTACGGCGAGCAGATTCTTGTTCATATACTACTTTCCTTTTAAATAATGCACTTCAAATACGCACATTTGTTTATTTTTGACATAACCCTATGTCATTCCTTTTTATTTAGTTCATCGACTGAAACACGCCTCCGCAAATAGCAATGGGGCAGCAATACCTTTCCAGCCAAACGATTCATTTTGAACTAAAGTGACTCCTTTGGTTTAACGTGCCACGGATGGCCTTAAAACAAACAATTGGCGGGTTAATGCTCTAAAAATAACAAATATAAAAGGATTATGAACTGGTTATAAAACGGACGGGTTTCGCTCTTGGCTTTTTTTAGGTGGTTACGTAAGAAAACACTTAAGGCTGGGTGAGGGTTTTTTATGGCGAAAACTATTTAACTCATTGTTATTTAATGCATTTACCAATCAGGATGAATTATTGAATAGTTAGTGTTGACATTATTTTTGAGTATCCTTAGAGTATGTTGCAATTTAGTTCAAAGTGACTCATTAGACATATTTTCCTTACTCAAATCACCATACTTCCTTGAACCGCCTGGCATTGCTTGCCGTATATAACACCGTATTCTGAATATTCCTATGGCCAAGAAAATCCTGAATCAAGCGCGTATCTATTCCCCGGTCCGCCAAGGCAAAACCGCAGCCATGACGCAGCATATGGGGATGTGCATTGACCTCCAGATTGGCCGCTTCACTGTAATTACGAATTAGCCAATAAATACGCTGGCGTGATAAACGAGATCCCCGGTTAGAAAGAAACAACCACTCGCTATCCGCGCCACGGTACTGTTTTCTCTTGGCCATCCAACGCTGTAAACATTTCCGCTCGCGCACATACAAAGGATGAACCGTTGAGAAGCCGTTCTTCAATCGATGAATATAAATATTGCCACCTTCAAGGTCGATATCTGACAGCCGCCAGCTATTGATTTCACTCACGCGGCAACCATGAATAAAGCACATATAAATCAAACAGTAATCTCTCTCTGGGTTCTTGCCTTTCAGCGTTGCCTCTAGCAGCTTTTCCACTTCGGAAGGCGTTAAATGTTTACGACTGGTCATAGTACCTCTTTGACTTTTCACCAAAAGTATGTGGATTTTTCCTCCCTTTTATTTCCACAACAACGCTCAGGAGCATTTGCCCCTGCCTTCGGATAACATCCTGGATCCTCAGCGGAGTATAGCCGATAAGTAATCACGAAACAGCCAGGTCATGGAACAATGCTAATTACCCATGATCTAACGCAACTTAGCTAACACTTAGATTAAAATCAGTAATTCAGCTCAGTTATAGGTTAATAAAACAGCAGGGTTGAGTTATGCAACATAACAACAACATAATGAAAGCAAGAAATACAACATAAATGCACCTTGATGGAAAATGGAATAATACCCACCCCCGACAATCAATAGGACATTAAACGGAGAGGCGTCCTACAACGGATCGGTCAGAGAATCATCCCAAAATAAAAGCACATAAAATAAGTGGAAAACATAACCACCACCTATATAAAAAGGTGATCATATCGGAAAATACGCATATAGAGTGGGTTGGCAATCAAACGGATAAAAATAAATTCGCAGGAACGTACGGCAATAAAAAAGGGGCACCGATAGACAGTGCCCCGACTTGATACAGGAGGTATTAACGCGATCAGACGGTCAAACCACCGTCTAGCACCAAAATTTGCCCCGTCATGTAACGGCTGTCATCACCGATGAGAAACGCGGTGGTACGTGCTACCTCGCTGGCTTTGCCCAGACGACGCAGAGGAATTTGCTTGCGCAGCGCTTTCAGCGCCTCCGGCGGAATGGCCTGCGTCATCTCGCTTTCGATAATCCCGGGCA
>ENA-OFCE01000015-OFCE01000015.1-metagenomes-genome-assembly--contig:-NODE-15-length-150623-cov-7.128626_pt1 | contig 150623 bp, 101 predicted proteins | sample MGYA00153388_OFCE01 | MGnify analysis MGYA00153388
CCTTCATTGAGACAATGGCGGGCCCGCAAAAAAGATGAAGTAATATTTTCACTCTTCCTCACTTTGTACGACACTATGGAGGAATCGCTATGCGAATTTTACATACTTCAGACTGGCATCTGGGAAAGATGCTGGAGAACATAAATAGAATTGAGGAACAGAAGGAATTTATTAACTACCTGTGTGAACTTGTAGAGCAGGAAAACATTGATCTGGTGCTGATAGCAGGAGACATATTCGATACCTATAACCCATCTTCTGCCGCAGAAGAGTTATTCTATGATGCCATGGACAGGCTGGGAGGCAAAGGGAGAAGAGCCGTGGTAGTCATTGCCGGGAATCATGACAACCCGGAAAGACTCTGTGCTGCAAGCCCTCTTGCCTATAAGCACGGGATTCTGCTCCTGGGGTACCCTTCCAGCAATGCAGGGGAGTATGATATAAAGCAAAACAGCATAAAGCTTGTGCGTTCAGGTCCCGGATGGCTGGAGCTCCGTGTGGAAGGCTGCAGTCATCCGGCTGTCATTATAACACTGCCCTACCCATCGGAGGCACGACTGGAAGAGGTGTTGTCAAAGGATGCGGATGAAGGAAGCATCCAGGCAGCGTATTCGGAGAAAATAGGCCGTATTTTGGGTGAATTAAGCAAAAACTTCAGAGAAGATACAGTAAATCTGGTGGTATCCCACCTGTATGTGCAGGGAGGGAAAACCTCCGATTCCGAAAGAGTCATTCAGGTAGGAGGAGCTATGACGGTATATCCGGAAGCTTTGCCCGGTAACGCTCATTTTATTGCGCTAGGACACCTTCACAGACCTCAGGAGGTAAAAGGGTCTCCTTCGCCCGCTTTTTATTCCGGGTCGCCGCTGGCCTATAGCTTTTCCGAGGTGGATTACAGCAAATCCCTGTACATTGTGGATGTAGTTCCCGGGGAGGCGGCAAAAGTTATCCCGGTGCTCTTAAGCTGTGGAAGACCCCTAAAAAAATGGGTTGCAAAGGGTGGATATGAAGAAGCACTTCAATGGTGCGAGGAAGGCCGAGACCAGGGAGCTTGGATTGACGTTGAAATCCATACGGACCGGATTATTACCGCTGAGGAGCAAAAGAAGCTGCGGGAATTAAACCGGGGAATTTTGAATATACGTCCCCTGCTGATGGCAGAAGACATAGAGACTCCCCTGGGGGAAAACAGGGAAACGAGAAGGGTGGATGAACTTTTCCGGGAGTTTTACAGGCATAGGCTGGGAATTGAGGCTTCGGAGGAATTGATGGGAACCTTTTTGGAGATTTTGAATTCCGAAGAGGAAGCGAAAGAAGAAATCATCACAGGAGGTGAGGACGTTGAGACCAAGATATCTTGAGATTGAGGGCCTTCAAAGCTTTAAGGACGTACAGGTGATTGATTTTGATAAATTAGGGGAAACGGGACTCTTCGGTATTTTCGGACCTACGGGAAGCGGGAAGTCTACCATTCTGGATGCCATCACGCTGGCGTTATATGGTAATGTCCAGAGGGCCAGCAGGGGAACCCAGGGAATTGCCAATACCGGGATGAATACGGTGAAAGTTTCCTTTACCTTCGACCTCCTGAAAGAGGGAGAACGAAAAAGCTACCGGGTTGAGAGATCCTACAGGAGGAAAAAATCCTCGGACAATTCTGTGGAAATCAAAGTAGCACGGCTTTTTGAGGTACTAGAAGAGGAAGACCGTGTCATCGCGGACAAGCCGGGAGAGGTAAACCAGAAAGTTATCGAACTCATAGGGCTGCAGGATGACGACTTTACCCGTTCGGTGGTACTGCCGCAAAATAAGTTCCAGGAATTTTTGCTCATGGACAAGGCCCGTAAAAGGGATATGATGGAGAGAATCTTCTATCTGGAGGAGTATGGGAGAAACTTGACGGAGAAGGCGTCCAGAAAGCTCTCCTCCATAAAATATAAATTATCCGGAATCGAAGGAGCCGTGTCCACCCTGGGGGAGATGTCGGAAATTGCCCTGATCGAAGCGGAAAGCGCCCTCCAAAAAGCAAGGGAGTCCAGGGAACGTACTGATGCAGAACTGAAGCTGGCAGAGGCCGGTTTCAACCAAGCCAGGGAGGTGTGGGGACTGATCACGGACCTGGAAGTGGTTTCAGGAAGGGAAGAAGAGTATTTGCAAGGGATGGAGGAATTTCAGCTGAAGAAATATCTTCACGACCGAGCCTGTAAAGCGGAGAGTATAGCAGCTCTCATAGAAAAGTACCAGGAATCGGAGAAGAGTCTGAAAGACACCTTACAGCAGTTGGAAGAGGTAAATGCCCGGATTCCCGGTATAGAAGAACAACTTTCCAAAGTTCGTCAGGAACAGGGGGACTTCCGCAGGGAAGTGGAACTCCAAAAGCCGCTGCTCATTGAACGAAAATCCAGACTGATGGAAGCTGTAGATACGACCAAGGAAGTCAAGGTGCTGGAAAGTACTTTAAACGAACTGCGGGAAAGCTATAAAAAGTTGAAGGGCAGGCTGGATTTACAGGTAAAGGAAATAGAAGCAAAAAAGCTGGAACTGGAAAAGGGGGAAAGCGTCATACATTTGTCCAGGCAGGAGTTGGATAAATGCAAAGTGAATCCTGATTACAGGCAGCAGGTACAGGCCTGTGTCCGCCTGGAAGAGGAATTGGGAAAGGTAGAGGGAGATCGGGAAACCCATAGGGCAAAGATAGAAGAGCTTCTTCGAAGAGTGACCGTTGCAGAGAATGGGTTGCAGCAGCTTGGAAACCGGCGGATACAGTGGGAAAAAGAACTGGAAGAACTACGGCTCCGGCTTGGGAAGATCAACGATAGAAACCCCGGAGAACGGGATAAGCTCCTAAAAGAGGGGGAGCAATATCACAAGCTGACAGTGGCCTGCGATGCTCTGAAGTTTATACAGGGAGAAATAGAAGGAATCTGTACCAGAAAGAGAGAACTGGAGGAGCGCATTAAAGCTCAGGGAGAAGAACTTCACCGGAGAGAAGAGCACAGAAGCCGGGTTGAAGCGGAATATGTAAAGGCTAAAGCAGAACTGGAGGAGACCCGAAAGCAAAAGGAATTGGATACTGCGGTTGCGCTTGCGAAGCTGCTGGCGGAGGGAGCCCCTTGTCCGGTGTGTGGTTCTACCAGCCACCCGATGCCTGCATATGCTCATAGCACGGATCGGGATGAGGTGGATGCCCTTTTTGTCCAGGCTCAGAAAGCCATGGACCATTGGGAAAAAAGTTTGAGAGATGCCGAAGGCAGTGTTATAAAGAGTATGGAGCAGGTGAAAAACTCCGAAAGTCAGTATAACCAGCTTTTGCAAGATCTGCTGGTCAAGGAGGACGCCTATGCTGGCCGCTGTAGTGAGCTTCCGGAAGATATGAGGAAGATGGGAGTAAAGGAGCTGGGAGAGTATATCGGAAACCTTAATGAGCAGCGCCTCCAACGGCTGGAGGAGCTGGATACCTGGGAAAAAAGCAAAAGTGAGGTAGAAGCGGAAATCAACCGAATCCAGAGCCATATTTCGGGACAAAAAGCGGAGGAAGCCAGCGGGCAGGGGGAAGTAAGAGTAAACCGGGAAAACCTGCACCAGTTACAGCAGGAACTGGAGACTATAAACCTCCGGTTTGAGCAGCTCTCTACTGAATACCATTCGCTTTTACAGCTTCTGAACATTGCCAGCGCTGCACAGGAACTTCACAGGCTGGATGCAAACCAAAAAAGAGCAGACCAGCTTCAAAAGGAAATTGACAGCAGTGAAAGCAGTTTGAAAACCATACGGACCTCGTTGGAGAAATTGGAGGAGCAACGAAGGAGTTTGGTGGATGAACTGGGAGAAGTGAAGACTCAGGGCGAGATCGCAAGAGTTCGCAAAGAGGAGACCGAAAAGAAACTGGTACAACTGACAAGGGGAAATGACATAGAAGCCGAGCAGAAGAGAATCGAGAATCTGCTGTCAGAGTATGAACAGAGGGAGATGGATATAGAGACGCGGGTGAAGGTTCTGGATGCGGAATACAATTCTACCGAAAGCCGAAAGCAGATGCTGGAAAACCAAAAGTCCATTTACAGTAAGGCCCAGGACCAGGAGCGGATACGACTGGATGATGCTGTAAAGGAAAAAGGCTTCAGCGGAATGGAGGAAGTCCAGCGTCATCGTCTTTCGGAGATGGAGAGGGAAAAACTTCAACAGGAGATGGGCCAATATGAGGAGTTAGGCAATAACATCCAGGCACAGAAAAAGCTTCTGATGGCTAAATTACAGGGAAGAAGCCTTTCGGAAGAGCAGTGGCTCAAGATCAACCAGGATTTCGAGGCGTTGAGGCAGCAGAAGGAGGCGATTATATCCACCTTTGAAAATGCTCGAAGTACTTATCTGAATTATAAGAAAAACTTTGAGCAGTGGGTGATTTTAGAGCGGGAGCGGCAGCTCTACAGCAGGAAGAAAGAAATGCTGGAACAGATTCAGAAGCTTTTGAAGGGAAACAGCTTCATCGAATATATTTCAGAGGAGCGCCTGCGATACATTGCCAAGGAGGCATCCGAAACGCTGGGAGTCTTAACAAAATACCGGTATTCCCTGGAGCTGGATACGGAGAATGGCTTTGTCATACGGGATAATGCCAATGGCGGTGTTCACCGGATGGTCTCCAGTCTTTCCGGCGGAGAAACCTTTTTAACTTCTCTTTCCCTGGCCCTGGCACTGTCCTCACAAATCCAGCTAAAGGGACAGAGCCCCCTGGAGTTCTTCTTCCTGGATGAGGGGTTCGGAACTTTGGATGAGGAATTGTTAAATACAGTTGTTGATTCTCTGGAAAGGCTTAGTTCCACTAAAAAAGTCATAGGGCTTATCAGCCATGTACCCGAATTGAAGAACCGGATTTCGCGAAGGTTGGTGGTAGAACCCCCATCCTCTGACGGACAAGGAAGCAAAGTTAGACTGGAAAAAGCATAAAAAATGCAGCTCACGAAGGTGAGCTGCATTTTTTATGCTTTTATTTAATTCGATTTAGTACTTTTATCATCTTTTTTATCCGTGCTGTCGGATCCCTTTATCTTGTCGAAGAAGTCCTTTAGAGGATTGTTACCGGGCGTCGCAGACGGATTCGGTGTTGCCGAAGGCTTCGGAGTTGCTTTTAAAGTACCGTCAGGGTTCAATGTAGCAGGGTCATTATGAATCTGACAGTATTTACCCTCCGGATATTCATAGATCCAATCCTTCGGATATGGACCATCTTCATTCTTTATCACGGACTCCTTGCGTTTCACAAAAACTCGTTCTTCAATGGAAGACGGGGGACAATTCGGTCCTGCCAGTAGGGGTCTTCCATGACCATCCCTGCTGTCTTTATCTACCTTGGCAAGGACATGTACATCACACTTGTCTTCGTCTCGAGGCTCTGTGCCCTTGATAAATAGCTCGCCATAACGGATTGTTTCCTGTCCTCGTGGGTCACGTGCACAAAGATCCGAAACAGACTTGCCGGACTTCAGACAGAAATTCTTTTCAACAATGCCGTTCGGCCTTTCAAAGTCTTCCGGCTTCAAATCCTTATGAACCTTTGTCATAACGGCATTCCAGATCTTTAGTGCATTACTTCTTTCTGCTTCAGGAATGACGGTGGGAGTTTTGCCGGTATTGGCATATCCATACCAGGTTGCCCCTACGTAATACTTTGAGAAACCGACAAACCATTTATCGATATTATCACTGGTGGTACCTGTTTTTCCCCCTGCAGGGATCAGTTCACCTTTGCCATTTTTGATTCCGTAGCCGGCAGCGGTTCCGTTGGATAAAACATCCTTCATCATATCCGTCATGATGTAGGCCGTACGCTCGTCATCATATACCACAGTGCTTTTAGGCTTGTTTTCCAGCAGCACCTTATCGTCTTTGTCAAGAACCTTTGTATAGGTAGTGGGCTGTGTATACATTCCTTTGTTTACAAAGGGAGTATAAGCAGCAGCCAGCTGGTAGGTGTTTATCCCGTTTGTAAGGGCACCCAGAGCCAGCGGCGCCAGGTAGCCGTCTTTATTCTTATCCAGGTCGATTCCTGCTCTTTTCAGGTATTTCAGTGATTGGTCCGCGCCCAGGTTCATCCATACCTTGGTTGCTACGACGTTGATGGACTGTCGAATGGCATCCCGGATCGCCATCAGACCTTTGTAATCGAAGTCGTAATTCTGGGGATATAATTTGTTTGGGTTCGCTTTGTCCATGTAGATCGGCGCATCATCAAAAACCGTGCCGGCTGTAATTTGCTTCAAGTCCAAAGCAGGTCCATAAATGGCAATAGGTTTTATTGTAGATCCGGGCTGTCGCTTTGCCTGCGTTGCGTAGTTAAATATCATATCGCCTTTTTTCTCGCCGGACCCGCCGTACATACCCCTAGCCTGGCCTGTCATAGGATCTAAAATGACCATGGCAGCTTGTGCCGCAAATTCCGGAGATTTATCCTTATTCCCCTTCGGAAAATACTTCTCATCCTTGAACACTTCATCCATTGCATTCTGGACGGTAGGGTCCATGGTGGTATAAATTTTGACGCCACCGCTGTAAATGATCCGATAGGCGGCTTGCTCCGAGTAATTGTATTTTGCCATCAGGTCTTTTTTAACATCATTGATGACCTGATCTACAAAGTAGCTCTGCTTACTGGTATTTTTAATATTTCCTTCAACGAACTGCAATTCCTGGTTGATGGCTTCATCGTACTGTGCTTGTGAGATCATTCCCAGACGCAGCATATTATTCAAGCAATCCTTCTGGCGTTTTTTGTTGTTTTCTCTGCCCTTGGTTGTTATGGGGCTGTAAATGGAAGGATTGTTAGTAATACCTGCGATACAGGCTGCTTCTGCGATGGTTAAATCCTTTGCTTCCTTGTTAAAATAATATTTTGCTGCAGTCTGTACTCCATAGATATTGGGACCCATGGTAACCAGATTCATATACAACTCAAGGATTTGCCACTTTTCAAGAGACCGTTCCAACATCACAGCATTATATTGTTCCTGGATCTTTCTCTTCAAGCTTCTCTCATCTTTACCGGTGGAAACCTTGATGACCTGCTGCGTAATGGTACTGGCGCCTCGCATGGGGGCGCCGGGATTTGTAAGTTTTTTAAAGGCAGCGGAAGCAAGCCCCCAGACATCTACTCCCGGATGTTTCAAAAACCTTTCATCTTCCAATGCTACAAAAGAATCCTTTACATGCTGCGGAATATCCTTGTCATCTACCCAAACACGATTCTCTTCGCCTCGTAACTGCGAAATTTCAGTTCCATTTGCATCATACACAAAAGATGAAAACTTACTGATCTGCAGGTCGGAGGGCGATATGGGACTGGCAGTCCGTATGTAGCCAAAAGCGAGCCCACTGAGGGAACCAACCACAACACATGAAACGACAAGTAAAGTGATCAGCAGTATTTTTCCTATACGTAAAGTTAATTTTTTTCCTGATGAAGGCTGCTTCTTTTGCTTTGCAGTATTCTTGGAAACAGCTTTTGTATTTGGATCCATAATTTCCTCCTTGCAATTGCTAAATTTCAATACAATTTTTAATTTTACTCATAAATTTTATTATAACGCGTAGGAAAGGCTTATTCTACCTTAGTTTATACTTTCCGTTAAGCGCGTTTCAATAAAACTTACCTTAAAATATTTTTCAACAACCTTTATTATACCATAAATATTCGAGCAATGTTTACGAATTTATGTCGCATTCTGCATTAAGTCTTGCCACTTATGCCGATACTATATACTTTTTAATACTAGATAAACATTCACACAATTCTATAGGTCCACCATATAATAATCCGAGGGGATTGTTATGATGAGGAGTTCCAGAGTCTACAGGCGATATGGGCGTAGAATCGGGCAGAAAAAAGGAAGTATGCGGATTGGTGCTGTTATACTCTCTATTTTTATTTTATTAGCACTGCTGGCGACCTATGCACAGAAAAAAGTTTTTCCCTACATCATGGAAGTGTCGGAGATGAAAACCCGGAGCCTGATAACTGAAATGGTGGAATCGGTGATAAACGATGAATTTGGGAGAAGTCCAAACTATGATGATATTGCCTTTGTAGGAAGAGATTCTCTGAATAGAGTTACATCCATCCAGATTAATGCAAACCGTCTCACCATGTTATCTGCTAAAATTGCGGGGCAAATACAGGAGAAACTGTTTGCGGAGGGTAAAAAGGAAATCGGAGTTCCTATGGGAACTTTGCTGGGAAGCGCTGTTTTTTCAGCCGAAGGGCCCGATATTTATGTGAAATTTATCCCTGTTGGGCAGGTGGAAGCCTGTTATAAATCGGAGTTTTCCAATGCAGGGAGTAACCAAACCCGGCACTGGGTGAGCCTGGAGGTGAAAGCCACCATCGGGGTGGCAGTGCCTCTCATAGAAAACCGCAGGGAGATCACAGTAGAGGTTCCTCTGGCAGAAACCGTAGTGATTGGAAATGTACCTGATATCGTAAATAATAATGTACATAAAACGAACAAAACCACCCATTGAGTTGAGTGGTTTTGTTTGACTGTATTAATTGTTTTTCACTGTGTTAGTATCCTCATTGAGTACTGCACTTTTTTTATAATCTTTCCCTGATTTTTTATGGGACTCGCTGCGTGACTCTCCAGGTGCGGTATTCGCCTCAAACATGCTGCATTTTCCCTGAAAAACACCACCTTCGTCAGCAACAAAGCTGTTGACCTGAATGTCTCCGTACAATCTTGCTGTTGCCATCAGGCGCAAGATGCCCTTGGCACGGATATTTCCCTCTACGCTGCCGGATAAATGAACGTTGCCTGCAGTGATATTTCCTGTAACGGACGCAGTGCTGCCAATAAAAACATCACCCTGGACCGTCAGATCGCCCTTCACCTTGCCGTCCACCCGCAGTGTCCCTTCGGACTGAATGTTTCCTTCAAATACTGTATTAACCCCGACCAGGGTATCGCAATCGGAACTGAAAGCTTTTTTTTTCTTAGTAAACATACTGTACCCCCAAAAAATAGTTTATGTTGCATGTTGAGCATGTCTCAACATTTTATTTCTTATCCAGGTATTTCAACGGGTCGACGACATTGCCATCCAGCCGTACTTCAAAATGGAGATGCGGACCTGTGCTTCGGCCTGTACTGCCGACCTTTGCGATTACATCCCCCTTCCTTACTGTCTGTCCTTCCTTGACAAGGTACTGGGAAGCGTGACCGTATACCGTGGTTAGACCATGGCCGTGATCAATGAAAACACATTTTCCGTAGTCGCCTTTAGTTCCAGCAAAGGTAACCGTCCCATTGCCGGAGGCTTTGATATCTTCTCCGTAGTTGGCAGCAATATCAAGCCCTGAGTGAAACTTCGAATTAATGAGGAAAGGATCCTCCCTATCACCGAAGTTGGAACTGATTTTACCCGTAGCAGGCCACAGCGTCGGAATTGCAGCAATATATTCTTTCAGCTTGCTTTCGGTTTCGGATAACTTTTCAACGGAGAAATTGCTATCTGTAGTAAACTGACCGATATTATTCAGTAATTCTTTCAACTCACTCACATCCTGGATAAAGGTGCTTTCATTCCGGTCTCCCGATCGATTGGCCCGGGGAGATATATATTTTTCCAGAATCTCCTTATATTTCTCAACATATTCACTGGCGCTTTTATCCGCTTGTACTTTCTTTTGTTTCAGTTCCTCGATTTCTTCCGACTTCTCGTTAATCAAATTTTTTTGTTCCACATTCAGTTCCGATAGTTTCAGCACGCTTTTCTGCAGCTTTTGATTTTGATTTACAGTATATATGGACAGAAAGCACATACAGAGCAGTGAGATAAGGGCCACCGCTACCATGCCCACCAGACGGGAGTAAGGGGTCGATAATTTCAGAACCTTCATTTTCCCCGAAAAATGAGGGACCAGCATTATAGAGAGATACTTTTTTTCTTCTTTTACTTTTCCTTTTTCCATTCCATCACCACGCATTTTTTTGTACCTACCAACTCCTGAAAAGGAGTTGGGTGACAGGCATAGGTTGTAAAATTTTGCAAATATCCTGTCTCACTAAAATGTAGCATATTACCACCAGATTGAAAAGGGGTAAATTTTTTGGGAAATAAAATGCGAGCCTATGTATAACCTATGATAAATAATGGTACAATTACCAATAACGGCTAACTGATATAATACTTTGTCCCTCAGGGGACTATTTTTTTGCCTTAAAACAGCGTATAATAAAACAATGAAAAATTCTAACTCATCCCCTAGCCCCTTCTCTTTCAAAAAAGAAGGGGAACAGTGTCTTTTTCCCCTCTCTTTTGCAAAGAAAGGGGTCGGGAGTGAGTTAGGACGTACTTTGATTAAAATGCGAGTAAAATGGATATTTCAATTATTTATAAAGGGTGATTATAATTTGGTTGACATAAGAAAAAATGAGAATTATACAGTGGAAATCAGCGGTATGACCCATGAGGGACAGGGTGTCGGAAAAATTAACGGTTTTACGGTCTTTATTGATGGAGCCCTCAGGGGAGAGACCGTAAGTATTAAGATCATTAAAATAAATAAAACCTATGCGGTGGGGAAGCTTCTGCACATTATAAAGGAAGCTCCGGGAAGAGTAACGCCTTTTTGCGAAAGTTACAAACGCTGCGGAGGATGCAACCTTCAGCATCTGTCCTATCCGGAGCAGTTAAAGTTCAAGACGGAGCTGGTGGAAGAAAGCATCCGGAGAATCGGCAAACTGGAGGATGTGCGGGTATTGCCGACCCTCGGAATGGAGAATCCGCTGTATTACCGGAACAAAGCGCAGTATCCTGTAGGCTTGGTCAATGGCAGAGCCGCCATGGGGTTTTATGCGGCGCGCAGCCATGAAATTATCGATAACTCGGCCTGTGGCATTCAGAGTGAAACCAGTGACCGTATTCGCTCGGTAGTACGAGACTTTATTCTCCAAAATAACATCAGTGTTTATGAAGAGGCCACAGGCAGCGGCCTTCTGCGTCACCTCATGGTCCGTACCGGCTTTCAGACCGGAGAAGTCATGGTGGTTCTGGTGATTAACGGCAGGGAACTGCCACATCGGGAAAAGCTGGTAGACAGGCTTTTGTCCAGGGTTCCCGAAATCAAGAGTATCGTGCTGAATGTAAATACGAGAAATACAAATGTAATCCTGGGGGATACAAACATTAGAATCTACGGAAAGGATACCATCACAGACTATATAGGAAGGTTCCGGTTCGAGATTTCTCCCATGTCCTTTTACCAGGTAAATCCGGTGCAAACCCGGATTCTGTATGGAAAAGCGTTGGAATATGCCGGACTGACCGGGGAAGAAACCGTTTTTGACCTGTACTGCGGGATTGGTACGATTTCCCTTTTTCTTTCCGACAAAGCGAAGAAGGTGTACGGTGTTGAAGTAGTCGAGGAGGCCATACTGGACGCCAGAAGGAATGCCGATGTGAATGGAGTTGGAAATACGGAGTTCCTGGTTGGAGAAGCAGAGAAGGTGATTCCCGAGATGTACAGCCAAGGGGTGCGTGCAGATGTGGTGGTGGTGGATCCTCCGCGAAAGGGCTGCGATGAGGCGCTGTTGAAAACTCTTGTGGACATGGAACCCAAAAGGATTGTTTATGTATCTTGTAAACCGTCTACGCTGGCCAGGGACCTGAAGTATTTGGAGGAAAACGGATACCGGACGGTAGAGGTTCAACCGGTGGATATGTTTCCGCAGACGGCGCACGTGGAGTGCGTAGTCCGGATAAATCGTGCTTAAGCCTACATGACAAAAGGGTTTCCGGCGATGTGGTTTGCGGTCTGGAAAATGAAAAAACCATTAGTAAAAATAAATTCTGAGCTGAATTTGATAAAAGTGGGGCGGTTTCGTTCAAAAAGGGATGGAGCCGCCTTATTATTTCTGAAGTATTTCCAGGCTTTCAAATGAGAAAAAAGGGTAGAGGGTGAAAAAAGTATCAAGGAAAATTCCTTGACAAACTTACATATAAGCTCACATCGATGAGTCTCACTGTTGGGGTACTATCAAATAACAACTTACCAGTTCTTATAGATGAAACAAAAACTGGGGCAAAGGACCTCTCCCTTTGCCCCAAATTACACAGTGGTTTGATTTAAAAATTTATTATGATGGCTTCTTCCTCACTCCCGTTATACTCCAGGTCTACAACCAGGTCTTTAGGCAGAACGATGGTATATCTACCGCTATAGATATCAAGGCCTTCCGCTATACGGAAAATAGCCTTTCTATCTTTACCGGGTATATCTGTAGAAACGCAGAAAATCTTCATGGGCTGGACAGGCTTGCCATTCTCATCAAAAAGAACCGGATCGCCGTTTTCATCCGTGCCCTGCACTTCAGCATAGACAGGCTTGTGATTGCTGTCAAAAGCTGTGATATGTCCGCTAGGAACCCACGGCTGCAGATCCTCGCCATATGCGAGTATGATGCTGTCGACCCTTCCGTCCGCATCTTTGGTAAATGCGACATTTTTAATTGCAGGTGGAACCGTGTCAGTTCCGGACGGGTCATATATCTGTGCCATACTTTTGACGGTGCTGCTTTTGTTGGTATTGACACCATCGGATATATTGGATACTTTTATATTATGTGATGATGCTCCGTCAAGCTTCAATCCCGATATTGTTGTAATCTCACCCTTTGCAGTTCCTGCGGGAACATTGTCGATCATAACCGTCCCCGATGCTACGGGCTCATTGAACATAAGAGAAACTGACGTAATGTACTTGCCGTCGTCGGTAAACTTAACCTGTTCAATATCCGGCGTGGTACGGTCATCTACTGTGATGGTAGATGAATAAGGTAAAAATATCCTTCCGTCGGAAAACAGCTTTATACCTTCTTTAACATGCACAGTAATTTTTGTTCTTTTTGTCAGAGGCTCCAAAAGGTTGATAATGGCATATTTCGTATCGTTTTTGGAATTTGCAACAGTTATGCCGCCGATGGGAATAGGCTTTCCATTTTCATCAAGCAAAGCATAATTGTCCGGGTTTTTTGCACTCTCAACATCAGCTCCGTCGCTAAACCTTACCCTGATCTGGTTCGCATTTAACGGCATCACGTATTTCACGAAGGGGTCACTTCCGGATATGGAAACAGTTCTTTCACAGTTAATGATTTCGCCGTTTCCTTCCTTGAACCTGAATGAAAATCTTACTTTACAGGTCTCCCCATTGTCCGAATTTACAGCAGGATAAAAGGATACCTCTGCGGCCACATACTCTCCGTCCACAGCCAACCATTTTCTATAGCTTTCGCTTACATCCAGATTTTTGTTGGACACTTCGTGTTCGGACGGGGTTTTTTGACCCGAAATGCTCCTGATACCCAGTGCTTCAATAGGCCTGGGAAATGCGAAATACAAGCTGCTCTGCCCGCCGGTGACCTGAATATTTGAAATGGCGTCAAGCTTTTCCTGTATTTTAACTTTTTCAGTTATAAACCGGTCCGTCACCACGGCCATCTGTTCTTTTGTTGCATACTCAGCAGGACTAAAGGTTTTACTGCCTGTCCCTTTCATTATTCCGCAGTATACCGCCAGATTTACGGCGTCCCTGGCCCATCCTGATATTTTTCCGTAGTCATTGAACCGCTCAATCCCCGATTGCTCATCGCTTTCTAAGCTAAATGCAGTCTGGACAAGCTTCATACTGTTGATAAACATTTTTGCCAGCTGCTCCCTGGTACATTTTTCATCCGGTGCAAATAATCCGGAAGCCACACCATTGATAATACCCTCTTTATAAGCCGCTTCTACGTACCTGTACGCCCAATGATTCTTTGGAACATCGTCAAAGGTAGGTTTTTCAGGAACTGATTCCGTATCCAGCCCCAGAGACATTACCAGTATTTTTACCATTATCAAATATTGTATTTTTAATGTTTCATACTTTGACAGAAGAAAATACTTTTTAACGTAAATATATTTTACGGCAAAATGTCAATATAATTATTGGTTTATGGTTAGGACTTGGGCTTGAAACCTTGGCAAGATGGCTTCAAGCTGTTCCCTTTTCGTATAAACACTGTTGGTCGCTGGTAATTCATTAATCCTTGACTTTTTATTCCACTATCTTTATCATTCTTTTTTACATTTTACAATTATAAATTCCAATGGAGGTTTATTTTCCATGCTCTTAACCGGTTCATCAATTTCTGAACATTCTATCAATCCATATTTTCCAAATTCCTGCTTTACTGAATCAGAGTCATAAAAGAACATTTTTACGCCATTCATTATCCCGAATCGATCTTTACTCAGTTGTTTGCCTTTTCCAAACATCGGGGCTTTTTTTGAAACAGCTGTAAAAATCATATATCCGTTTGGTTTTAGCTGACTATAACAATCCTTAATCAATTTTTTTCTTTCACGATTACTTAATAAATGAATAAGTGCATAACAAAATATACCGTCATAAAGTTTGTTATCAAAAGGCATGTCAGTTACTGAACCATGATAGATTTTAAAATCAAGCCCATTTTGTCTTGCCAAATCAATGGCTGTTTTTGAAATTTCAATACCTGTTACATTAATTCCGTTGTCATAAAAAATCTTTGCATTTCTGCCGTATCCAATGCCCGGGATCAAGATATCCTTAACTTTCTTCTCAAGGAAAAAGTCCTTTGTCAAGATTGCTGAGTCTGAAGGTTGAAATCCCCACATCATCTGTTTTTCTATAAAACTTGATTCCCAGAACTCTGTCATATCTTTATCTCCTTTTAAAAAATATATCTTTATAATATACACATTAAAGACTCATAATATCTATAATTGAAGTTTGATATAAAAGCAGTAGAGCTATTTTGAAATTTTAACATACGGAATAATAATGATATATGCTTTGAAGAGGATGCAGAAATATCAAAGAGTGTGATAGACAGAACTTAGGGACAAGGTACCTGTCCCTAAGTTTTATCTAGTTATTTCTACAATAAATTTATTTCTCTCTCCTGGGTATATGCTTTCAGCGTATTCAATAACAGAACCATCTTCCAAATATCCAAAAGAGGATATAAAATGTATAGGAGAACCTTCATTAATTTTTAATAATTTGCTGGTTTCTTTATTGGAAAGCTTTGCTTCTATTTCCCTTAATGCTTTTTTAATATAAACATTATTTTCTTCAAAAACCTCGTAAAGGGAACGCTTTTCAAAATCATACATTATAAGATTAGGGAACTTTTTATAAGGTATATAAACCGTAGTCAAGAGAATAGGCTTGTTATCTTCTTCCTCTCCACCATAAGCATACCTAAGTCTTTTAAGCTTTATAATTTTATCCCCTTCTTCAACTCCAAGCTTATCAACCAAGAAATCCGGACAAATTTTAATTGATATTTCTAACACCTTGGTTTCTGGAATCAATCCTTTTTTGTGCATCTCTCTATTGTAACTTTCTATAAAACGGGTATTTTCCTGAAGAATTTTGGGTTTGGTAACAAAAGTTCCTTTGCCCTTTATTCTTTTTAAATATCCTTTTGAAACCAAAGTATTTAATCCCTGTCTTACAGTAGGACGGCTCATATTAAACGTGTTGCTAAGCTCTATTTCTGTGGGGATTAAATCTCCTTCTTTTAGCTTATTATTTTTTATAAGATCTAATATATAGTTTTGTACTTTATAGTATAAAGGCATGTTTGAATCAGGCTCCATATCTTTGACCATTAAAATCCTCCTTTCTATATAAGAAAAACCTTATTAAATCTTACACTAAAATCTATTCCAGGTAAATGTTTATAAAATCTATTCCTCTACTTTTCATTGATCATAAAAGTTACAACACCATAACCTTCGTCTTTCATTGTTTTAAAGCTTTGCTCTGCATCTATTGTTTTAATAAGGTCTAGTGTATAGCAGAACTCTGTGATACCTGATAAATCCATCTTAAAGTTTGTCTCCCATGTATTATGCATAATCCATGAGTACACATCTCTTTTATTGTTTTCTTCCTTGTTATCACAAAGCAATATTGGATGATGTTTTAATTCTCCCATATAGATAAGTGGTGCATCTTTTGTTTGAATTAAGATTGTATTTTCTTTTGTTTCATAAACCAACCCATTATCTACAAGGTAATATTCCATACAAGTACCTGGTATTTGATCAATACCCGGTCTCATAACTGCATCACTTTTATCTATATATAATGTTGCATCAGGATTGTTTAATGTCAGTGGCAGATAAATGCTTTCAATATCAGTAGATAAAGTCTTAGCGATTTTATACTTAAATTCTAATTTTGGAAGTGTGTTATAGAGTTTGATAACTATTGAGCTAAAATAAGTACCTTCCAATTCATAAATGAGCTCTATTGTTGTAAATATATCTCCATTATCAATAGTTTTTACTTCTACTAATTCACCGATATATTTTTTCGCATGAAGACCTCTTATATTTCTTCCTAAAAGTCGTCTTTCTTCATAAACATTTGTTCTGATTTTAGTATTTTCATATATGGGCGTAAAGAATCTGGCATCTCCTTCTTTTAACATTTCTACATTATCTGCTTTATTGTAAAAAGAAGTTATGCCTTTGCCTATTTCATAAGCTATTTTAAAATAGTCGTTTTCTATTTGGTAAGGTAGTTTATAGCTTTTTGTATCATAGTTATTCACCACGTCCTTTACTCTTTCTGATCCAACATAAGCTACTCTTGAATTAGCTACTTCTATTTTTGCATCTGCTTCTTCATATCTGTATACTTTTTCTTCATTAGCTTCAAAAGTATCTACGAAGCTGATAAGGACACCTCTTGGATGTGAAGACATTTGAGTAGTCATTTCCCGTCCTGTTGTTTCACAAATTACTTTTACTCCTGAGTATTTCCATACTTCTATATAGAATTCTACTACTTTTTCGCCTTTTTTATCTGATACGTTGATTGCTTTTATTTTACCGTTCAAATCATAATATCTAAGTTTATCTCCTCTGCTATGTGTTATACGGTTTAAGTTTTTAGCGGAGGCTTCATGTGCCTTTGAAGCATAGCTTGTTTTTCTGATATCCAGGTTTTGCACCATGGTATCATAAGGGTTTGTAATGGTCGCTGAATGCCCCCAAGTATGTTCCGCATATAACAATATATTGTCTTCAGCTTCTCTCGTTAATTCTTTTTTACTTGCATGGCCGTGATTATCTAATCTTTCACATAAGTGATACATTCTTTGAGCCTCTTTGTAGTGTTTAACCGCATAAGGCGTACTTCCTACACCATTTGCCCACCAGTCATTCAGGTCACCTTTGTAAACTGGTGCATCTTTTACTTGATTTTTAATTTTATCATAAAATTCCTGAACAGTTACCATTTCTAAACGTATTTCATCACTGTAAGCTTCATTAAAGGCTGCAATGGTTCTTATTATATCTGTGTTCGGTGGTGCATTGTCACTAAATACTCCTGATACACAGGTGGGAATAAAGTCATAATCATAGCTGTTTTCTTCAACAGATGTCAAGTACTTAACTATATTTTCTTTAAGAGTCTCAAGATGAGTTTTCGGTTTAGCATTTTTCCCAAGGTAATTCTCTGTCATGAAATTGATATTTTTGTTATAGATCAATCCTAATGCATTACCTAGGTTATAATGTTCTCCACTAAATACTAAAAGCCTTTTTCCATCCTTGTTTTCCCAGTAGTAAGGTTTTTGGTTCTGGTAAAGTGGATACATTCCGTGATGCGTATGAATGTTTGTAAATAAGAACTCTACTCCATTATCCAAAAGCACATCAAATGTTCCTAAAGATACGCCATTAACATCTGCATTCATAGCTACTTTAACATCTATTCCTTGTGCTTTAAAGCGTTCGACCATTTCTTTTGTTCTTTTATTAAGTACCTTTTTATCTACTAAATCGGTAAAGTTAAGGTAAGTTGCTGATAACCCTACATTGTTTGATTTAATCATTGCATAAAAGTCCTGTTTTTCTTCTTCTGTTGCTTCTTCCAGGAATCTTTCCACACAGTAATAAGTTTCACAGTTCCATTTGAAATTTTTATCGATTGTCCCGGCTTTGTGTCCTTCTTTTGTGGTATTTACTACAGTTCTGATATAGTCAATGTGGTTGTAAACTATTTTTTCCTGTAAATCTGTATAACCTATATCTGTATGTGAATGATGTAATATATACAGGGTCCATTTTCTATTTAGCATAATTTTAATCCTCCCTAATAAAGTCTGTATTTTTAATACATATTCTGTTCATTAACCTTTCACATACCTCACCCCCAAAAAGCATGGCAACACCTCTTAAAGTAGATCCGGATGTGTCCTTTGAAACATACAAATTGATTCTTCTATCCCGACATTCCTTTGAAATTTCTTCTCCAAAGAATATAAAGCTTTTCGAAATTTGTCCTCCGATAACAAAGGTGTCCGGTTTGAATTCATTAAAAAAAGATATCATTACCTCTCTAAGTCTTTTTCCAAACTCTTTAAAAACTTCCTTTGCTTCGTAGTTATCTGACATTGCCAAGTCGTATAATTGACTTACTTCTTTTATATCTTTTAAAGATTCTGTATCCTTACTTATGCTTAATATTCCCCTGGCAGATATATAATCATCCACAATTCCTTCTCTATAGGGAGTATGAAATATCCATCCTTCTTTTGGAACATTAATTGCCTCCTTTATAAGGTTACCTTTTTCTAAAAAGGAAGATCCTACTCCTGTTCCAATGCATATACAAATTGTTCTGATAGAATCTTTAGCATAACCATTTAAGTACTCTCCCAGGGAAAATAAATCTCCATCATTAGAAAAACTTATTTTAAAATCCTTTTCAAAGTTTTTTTCAAGTTCTATGTTGTTTTCTATAGCTGTTTTTAATTCCTCTTTAAGTTTTATTTCATATATGTGCTCATACTTATTTAAACCTTTAATATAACTTACACCCTTCCCATAATCAAAAGGACCGGGAAACGCCAAGCCTACGCCACTCAACTTGATACCATATAAGGTGTTTTTTGCAACTAATTCATTCATTATAAATTTAAAATTGTTTATTATATTTTCCTTACTTTCTTTGCTTTTTGAATCAAAAACCTTTATATTATCTAAAATATCTCCTTTAGAAGATATAATAGCAGCTTTAATTTTTGTTCCACCTACATCCATTCCAATATAATGTTTCAGACCTGCCACCTCCCTTATATTATGAATATTATCAAAATTGTACAAGTTAAGGTATGTTATATAAACCCTGTATGTATTTACATTTATGTTTTGAGTAAATTATAAACTTATTTTTATCTAATGTAAATATGCTTTTTAAATAAAACTTGAAATATGTATATACATATTGTAAGATGAAATCACAATATGTATATACATATGGAGGGGAAGATTTGATTAATAAATATAACAACTATGATAAATATCCGGAAGTTACCATAAAAGGCTATGACAATTCTTCTTGGGAAGGCTATGAAAATATACTAAAAGAAATAAAAAAATCATTTTGTACTTTAAAAAAAGAAAAAGTAATAGTAGTATTGGATTTTTACCCGGGAGTTGGAGAAGAAGAAATTTTACAAGCTTTTACCAAACTTAATCCTTCTTTAATGATTAAATCAGAAGATTGCACCTATAGTGATGATACAATAAACTACATGATAAAAGACTATTTAACAGAGGACAGAGTTTTTGGAGTGCTTACTGCTAAAAAACTTCAAGATTTTTTTATACAAGAAAAAATAGAAGAAGCAAAAAAGACTATAAATAGCTTAAAGGAAGGGTTAGTTTTAGTTTATGGAATGGGTGCCTCTCTTATAACTAAAGGAGATATACTTTTATACTTTGATTTAGCTAGATGGGAAATTCAACTTAGGTTTAGGTCCGGTATGGGAAATTGGAAAACTAATAATTGTAAAGATCCTATCCTTTCAAAATATAAGAGAGGGTATTTTATAGAATGGAGATTGGCTGATAAGCATAAAAAGGCTGTCTTTTCTCAAATAAATTATTTAATAGACACAAACCAAAAGGATAATCCAAAGATGGTAACAGGAGAAGCTATAAGAGGAGGTCTTAAGCAAGTAGTAGAAAAACCCTTTAGGGTTGTTCCTTACTTTGACCCGGGAGTATGGGGTGGTCAGTGGATGAAAGAGGTTTGTGATTTGGATAAAAACTCTCCAAACTTTGCCTGGAGCTTTGATGGAGTTCCTGAAGAAAACAGTCTTTATCTGAGATATGGAGAAGTAAAAGTAGAAATTCCTTCAATAAACGCTGTATTTTTTGAACCAAAAAAGCTTTTAGGTGAAAAAGTCCACGGTAGATTTGGAACGGAATTTCCTATAAGATTTGACTTTTTAGACACCATAGGAGGAGGCAATCTCTCTCTTCAAGTACATCCTCTTACAGAATACATTCAAGAAACCTTTGGAATGCACTATACTCAAGATGAAAGCTACTATATGCTAGACTGTGAAGAAGATGCCTGTGTATATCTGGGAGTAAAAGAAGGTATAAATAAAGACGAGATGATTGAAGACTTAAAGAGGGCAGAAAAAGGAGAAATTTCTTTCCCTGACCATAAATATATAAATAAGTTTCCTGCAAAAAAACATGACCATTTTCTAATTCCTGGAGGTACAATACACTGCTCTGGTAAAAATTCCATGGTTCTAGAGATAAGCTCTACTCCCTATATTTTTACCTTTAAGTTATGGGATTGGGACAGATTGGGCTTAGATGGCCTTCCAAGACCAATTCATTTAAATCATGGAGAAAAAGCTATCCAGTGGGACAGAGATACAAAATGGGTAAGAGAAAATCTGATAGATCAAGTAGAGCTTCTAACAGAAGAAGATGGAGTAAGAATTGAAAGAACCGGACTCCACGAAAGAGAATTTATTGAAACTATACGACACTGGTTTTCAAAGCCTGTACTTCATAAAACCCAAGGAAGTGTTAATGTACTAAATCTGATAGAAGGAGCAGAAGCTATGGTAGAAAGCCCTTCTGGGAAATTTGAACCCTTTATAGTACACTATGCAGAAACCTTTATAATCCCTGCATGTGTAGAAGAATATACCGTAAGACCCTATGGGAAATCCGAAGGAAAAGAAATCGCTACTATAAAAGCTTACGTTAGATAGGAGTTTTGGTTAGTTAGGAGTGTAGAAACTTCTAATTAACCAAAACTTCCAACTCAAAGCGGGGACGATTCTAGTGCTTCCTTTCCACGCTAAAAGATCCTCCGCACCGCCTTAAATGCCATCCCTGGCATATCCGGCTAAAAACTGTCTCCGTGCAGCTTTTGCTCTCCGGGTAGAATTAATAAAAGCCAACCCGGAGGTAGTCTGTCTAGCTTAAGAACCGTTGGCAGGGGTTTAGGGAACATGGGACAAGAGCTGTTCTTCAAGAAGACCGTTGTGATACATGAAATGAATGCCAAAATCATTGTTGTCAGCAATCTCGTCCCCTTGGCACCATGAAGTGCCTGAATGAGAATGGGTACAGGGTGGTAGAAATGTAGCTGGTGGATATGTTCCCGCATATGGCACATGTGGAAAGCGTCGCGAGGATTGAACAGGTGAAACACTGATAAATATTGGGCTGCAGGAGGTTAAGTGTTATAGAGATGAGGGGGTAGCCCTTTGAATATACAAAAAAGATGTAGATCAATATTGGAATGGAAAATAAAGCCCAAGGCTTAACCCCTAAATAGGATTATATGTCTGCCTTTCAAAAATGTAAGGTGAAATATGCGATATTGTAAGCATATTCGATGGCAATATAAAAATTTGTATAGTAAACTCTTTTTGAAGTAGATCATCAGGAGGTTTTACTATGCCAGTATTAAAAGTTAGTGACGTAAGAAAGGTGTATAGGTCAAAACAGGGTGGTAGTACATCTATCGCTTTAAATCGGGCGAGTTTTGAAATTGAAAAGGTGAATTTGTAGGCATTATGGGTCCGTCTGGCGCTGGGAAATCAACGCTTTTTCCGCTGTCGTTATTTACACACACCGTCCAGATATGTCTGCCAGGCAAACATTGAATAAATCCTGGAAAAATCAATTTAATTATGAGGAGGGGTCAAAATGAGACTTTTTGAAATGTTGCTTTTCTTTTTAAGTGCAGGTTTGTTAGTATTATTGCTATTTTTAAATAATAGTATCCGAAGAATTGCTTTGCTCATAACAAGTGGAGTAAGTTCCACTTGTTTAATCATTCATTTGCTGGTCGAAGGATACAGAGTGCAGCTTCTATTTCCCTATTGCTTTACAGTCCTGATGTTAATCCTTTCACTTAAAAACTATTTTAAAGCGCCTGCCCCCCGGACTGGCTCACGTGTCAGACGGGTACTTGGCAGTACTCTTATAGTTATGGCACTATTCATAACTGCAGGCTTAATGTATATCTTTCCTATATCCAAGCTGCCGGTACCAACAGGCAATTTTAAGGTAGGCACGCAGGCCTTTCATTTTGTAGATAGGGGAAGGGATGAGATTTTCAGCAAGACTGCAAACGGTAAGAGAGAATTGATGGTTCAGGTATGGTATCCAGCTCAAAATATCAGCGGGAAACCAGCTTCCTTTATACCTGACGCTCAAATTTTGAAACCAATGGCTAGAAATTATGGCCTTCCCAGTTTTACATTTGAACACCTGAGGTATATTCTCAGTCATTCCTATAAAGGGGCTGATATCTCCTCTGCAAACGGTTCATACCCTCTTGTTATTATTAATCCCGGCTATGGTTCTTCCAGATTCCTTCATACGTCACAAGCCGAGAACCTCGCCAGTCATGGCTACATAGTCGTAGCGATCGACCATACTTATAATACATTTGCAACAGTGTTTCCGGATGGACGAATAACGACGTGTAAAACTGATGAATATTTTTCAGCTAAAAATGACTATCAGACTGAAACCGGTAATCGTGACAAGGTAGGAAAAGTTTTGACTGATGATGTGGCGTTCACTATTGATCAATTTGAACAAATCAATTCAGGACAAATTCCAAACAATCTGAAGGGAAAACTTGATCTGAGCCATATCGGTGTATTAGGCCATTCCATTGGTGGAGCTACAGCCTATGATTCTTCTTATGATAACAGAATTACGGCAGGAATAGATCTGGATGGCGGGTTATACAACTTGCGCTCTAGAGCAGGCCTGGATAAGCCTTTTATGTTCATTTGCTCGGAAGGTGGATTTGAAAAACTCAAAATGGCTATGAACGGTTATGCCTATACAGAGGAAGAACTCAAGGAAATGGGAGTTTCAAAAGAATGGAAGGATAAAGAAACAGAAGACAAGAAAGTTGAGCTTGAACATATGAGAAAAGTGGCTAATATTGGGGGGCAAATCGTATATATTGAAAATTCGGGGCATTTAAATTTTGCCGATGTACAATTCATTTCACCGATTTTCAAAATGTTTGGAATGACGGGGAAGATCGATCCAGGAAGAGCTGATTCCATTATTAACGCATATACACTTGATTTCTTCGACAGGTTTTTGAAAAATAAGGGTGGAAGCTTATTTAAAGAACCTAATAGCAAGTACCCAGAGGTAAAGTTTGTTACTTCACTATTTACCAACAAGAATAAGTAAGGATGAGGCTAATTGCTCAAACTCTGGTTGAGAGCTAAAAAACAGGATATAAGTATCACCTTTCTGACTAAACACATGTGGAAGGTGTTGTGAGGAGTGAAAGGCTGATGAATAGTAATTTTCAGCCTTTTACTATATTAGCTTCGTCTTCGTGTATGATTCATATAATCAGTCAAACGATGATCTTCCATTAATCGCTAACCTAAGTATCAGCACAGCCATTTCTTTGGGTGACTTTTTCATGCCGTCTTTCAACCATTTTTGAATAACGCCGACACTGCCGCTGGCTAAAAAATGGAATATATATTCTGAGTCTTCCTTGCTTAAGGAATTGCTTTCCAGCATGGACGAAAAATGCTGTTGGCCGATAATGTTTGTGATTTCCTGCTGAAACTGCATATCCCCGTTTGAATTAAGCAGCAGGTCAAAAAGTTCTGAATTTTCCCTGATATATTCCAGAATTTTTTCAATCAGATCCACCGGCACATCCTTTTCACTTTTAAAGTCATAGCTGCTCAGATACCGATTAATATCCGTAATGATTTCATTTTCTATCTGCTGGAGCAAATCATACTGGTCCAGATAATGGGCATAAAAAGTCGCACGGTTAATATCCGCATCATCGCAGATTTCCTTTATAGAGATTTTTGAAATAGGTTTTTGTTTTAAAATTTTTACAAAGCTTTCCTTTATAACCATTTTAGTGTATTTCACTCGTCGATCCATTTTCTTTATTTCCATACCAACCTCCTGCAGGTAAAAATAGTATTGTTGTTTATTAAACACTTTTTGAAAATCTGTTGACTAACCATCATTTTTTAACGATCTGATTGTTGTATTTATTTCACGATGTTAGTATACTTTGTTAAAGATAAATAGTCAACACGATGTTCGTTAAAATTTGGAGGTATACTCATGGCATTTATAGAATTCAAAAAAATTAAGAAAGAATATATTATTGGAGATGTGACCATTACAGCCGTCCAAAACTGTTCTTTTTCAATAGAAAAAGGGGAATTAGTTGTCATCCTGGGTCCCTCCGGGGCAGGTAAAACCACTGTTTTAAATTTGCTGGGCGGAATGGACAGTCCAAGTGATGGTACTATTCGGGTAGATAATAAGGAAATTCATCAGTACAACAAAAAAGAACTTGTAAATTACAGGCGTAATGACATTGGATTTGTCTTTCAATTCTATAATCTTGTAGGAAATCTGACGGCACTTGAAAATATTGAGCTTGCCTGTCAAATATGTCCGGATTCACTGGATCCGAGAACCATTTTAGATCAGGTTGGGTTATCCGAGCGCAGAAGTAATTTTCCATCCCAGTTATCCGGAGGAGAGCAGCAGCGTGTTGCCATAGCAAGAGCCATCGCCAAAAATCCCAAGCTGCTTTTGTGTGATGAGCCGACGGGTGCCCTTGACAGTGTGACAGGGCAGCGAATTATTGAACTTTTGCAAAGAACTTGCAGAGAAATGGGCATGACCACTATTCTAATTACACACAATGCCGTTATCGCAGAAATAGCAGATAAAGTCATAAAAATCAAGAACGGAACAGTGAACGATATTATAATCAATAAAAATCCTAAAAAAGTGAATGAGATTGTGTGGTGATCAAATTGATATACAAAAATACCCTGGTAAAAATAAAAAAGTCATTGGGAAGATATATATCGCTGTTTGTTATCGTTATGGTGGGGGTCGGCGTTTTTTCAGGGTTAAAGGCAAGTGCGCCGGATATCATCACAGCTGTAGATCAATATTATAAAGAGCATCATTTAATGGATTTTAAAATTGTCGGCTCCCTGGGATTGACGGAGGACGACGTGGATACGCTAAAGAAATTGGAGAATGTAAAAACAGTGGTTCCCAGCTATTCTTTGGATGTTTTGGATCAGGGCAAAGCGATCCGGATCCATGCAATCGAAGAATCCCTCAATACGGTTAAACTGATGGAAGGCAGGATGCCTGAAACAGAGATGGAATGTTTGGCCGATAGCAATAAATATAAAATCGGCGACAAGATCAGGATCAACAGTGATGTAAGTGACAAATTGAAAAACACGGAATTTACCGTTGCCGGAACGGTAGGATCCCCTTTATATATGGCACATGATTATGGAAACACCACAGTCGGTGACGGAAGCCTATCCTCCTTCATTTATGTCAATAAAAACAATTTCATTATGGAAGCCTATACAGAAATCTATATGACCGCTTCCAATACGCAGAACACTGTGGCATATTCAAACGAATATAAAGATATCCTATCCCGGATGAAGGCTGAAATAACCCGGATAAAGCCTGAAAGAGAGGATGCACGGTATCAGGAGATTTATAACAAAGCCAATAATGAAATCAATGAGAACGAAAGAAAACTCAACGATGAAAAAGAAAAGAACGAAAAAAAGCTGGCCGATGCAAAAATCCAGTTGGATGAAAACGCCATGAAACTGAAAAATGCAAAGGAAGAGCTTACTAAAAACGAAGCCCAGTTGCAGAAAAACATTGAAACACAGAACGCAGATTTTCAAACCGCGAAAAATAAAATTGCCAATGGTTGGAGTGAAATCAATTCCGCATTAGAGAACAACGGCATCAAAAAGGAAGAGCTAGGTGCCAAAATCAATGAACTGAACACCGCCATTGAAGCAATGAAGGCGCAGATGAACCAGCTTCCTGCCGGCAGTCCGGAACATGCACAGCTCAGCGCAACAATAAGTCAGTATTCTGCTTCCTATGAAGGCTTGCATAAACTCAAAACATCGGTGGATACATTAGCTGCGCAAGAAGAACAATTAAACAAAGGAATTGAAACCTTTAACACTGAAATTACAAAAGCAAAAAATGAAATTGAAAAAGGCAAAAGCGAAATCGCAGAAAATGAAAAGAGATTGGAAGACGGGTATAAAGAATATAATGAAAATTTGGCAAAATTTAATTCAGAGATGGCCGATGCCTACGCAAAGATTGAAGATGCCAAAAGGGATATTTCAGAAATAAACAAGGCGAAATGGTATGTTTATGACAGAGATGCCGTTATCGGGTACAATGATCTTAAATTCGGCACAGAGGCCATAGATTCCGTGGCGGCTGTTTTACCTCTGTTTTTCATACTCATCGTTCTGCTGATGACATCCAATACGATGGCCCGGATGATTGTGGAAGAACGAAGCGAACTTGGAACATTGACATCATTGGGATATAAAGACGGCAGAATTATGTCCACCTACCTGCTTTATGTGCTGTCTGCTACCGTATTAGGGGCTATCACCGGTTTTTATATAGGAAGCAGTGTGATTCCGCATATTGTCTATGCGGCTTTTAATCAATTTATTTTACCGCCGCTGGTGATCCAATATGACATGATACATCTATTGCTGATTTCCGGGGTAGCTGTACTGCTGATGATCGGTGTAACGGTTTTCTTCTGCAATATGGAATTGAAACATAAACCTGCAGCTCTGTTGCGTCCGGTTCCACCCAAGGGTGGACAAACCATCCTGCTTGAAAGAATAGGTTTTCTATGGGACCGACTCTCCTTCACCTGGAAAGTAACCATGCGAAACATATTCCGCTATAAGCAAAGAGTATGTATGACGATTGTCGGTGTAGCGGGGTGTACGGCGCTATTGCTTACGGGATTCGGATTGCAGGACAGCATTAACGGCGTTGCAGAAAGGCAATATGGTGAAATCTTTAAATATAATGCCTTGATGGTGCTGAAAAGCGAAACCGGGAAAATCGGCGGAGAATTGGAAAGCCTGCTGGCAGAGGAAAAAGTCGAAGACCCGGCTTTAATCAAGCAAACCACCTTTGAAGCCGGATCCGGTGACAAATTACTGGACACTTATTTGATCGTACCTGAAAATAAAGCGCTGTTTGCGAAATATTTTAATCTGACAAGTCCGGTAACAGAAACCGGTATTCAGTTGGAGGACAGCGGTGTTATTATTACGCAGAAGCTGGCTGAAGTTTTAAACAAAAGCAAGGGGGATACCATCACTATCAAGGATGCGGATAATCGTTCGTATTCATTGCCTGTTACGGATGTTGCAGAGAACTATATAAAGAATTACATCTATGTTAGCAAAGAGCTGTACCGTACAGTATTCGGAGAAGATGCCGCCTATAATATGATTGTATCCGATTACAATCAGGATGAAACGACACTGGCTAAACATTTGCTGGAAAGCGATTCCCTGGTCAATGTGACCTTCCGGGAGGATATTGTGCAAAGAGCAGTGGAGGGAAATGCCAGCTTAAATGATGTGGTGGTTATGCTGGTTATTATTGCTTCACTTTTGGTAACCATTGTACTGTATAATTTAACATCCATCAATATAAGTGAAAGAAAGCGGGAAATAGCTACACTGAAAGTACTGGGATTTACCGATCAGGAATCGAATCAATATATTTACCGTGAGGCTTTTCTACTGACCTTAATCAGTACGGGTGTGGGCCTGTTGCTGGGAATACTGCTTCACCGATTTGTAATCGGAGTTATAGAAGGCGATGCAAGTGTGTATTTCAAAAAGATACATGGCGTCAGTTTCCTATGGGCTTCTCTGATCATCATCCTGGTTTCTGCCATTATGCAAATGGTTACCTATTTTAAAATGCAGACAATCAACATGATTGAATCATTGAAGTCTGTTGAATAGAGGCAGGAATTTTGATGCGGAATGTCGAATAATGCAGGGTAACATCCTACGGGTGCGAGCCCGCTGTACGAAGGAGAAAAAGTGCCAAAGATCATTAGATATTATCTTAAGAAGCGGGTTGCCTCATAAAAACTGATTTTGTCAGGTCAATCTGATCTGGATGAGGGTAGAATATGAATGAGCTAAAGTATGAAAAATATCTACAAATACTCAAGGAGGAATTAGCTCCGGCTCTTGGATGTACGGAACCGATTGCGATTGCTTATGCGGCAGCGACGGCAAGAGACGTTTTGGGTGATTTCCCTTCGAGGGTAAAAATTTACTGCAGCGGAAATATTATAAAGAATGTAAGAAGTGTGGTCGTACCTAACACAGGAGGCCTTAAAGGGATTGAGGCCAGTACTCTGGCAGGGATTGTCGGAGGGAATGCCGAAGACAAAATGGAGGTTTTGTCCCAGTTGGACAAGCGGCATGCCTCGAAAGTGTCAGAACTTTTGGAAAAGGGTATCTGCCAGGTTTGTGCGCTGGATTCGGAAAAATCCTTGCATATTATTATAGAAGTTTCAGCCGGTCGGGATTCTGTCAATGTGGAAATACAGGACTTCCATACAAATATAGTGAAAATAGAAAAGAACGGGCAGGCAGTGTATGAAAAACCTGTTTCGGATAAAAGCTATCTTGGAACATTGACCGATCGCAGCATTCTGAATGTTGAGGATATTTTTCATTTTGCTGAAACCGTTGACATCGAAAAGGTCAAGGGTTTGGTTGAACGGCAGATAAAGTATAACATGGCAATTGCCGGGGAAGGTCTTAAAGGTTATTATGGAGTCAATATCGGCAATACATTGTTAAATTACGGGCCGGCCGGTATTTTCAACAAAATGAAGGCTTATACGGCTTCTGCTTCGGAAGCGAGGATGAGCGGGTGCGAGCTTCCTGTTGTAACTAATTCAGGAAGTGGAAATCAAGGCATTGCGTCCTCGGTTCCGGTGATCATTTATGCCCGGGAAAAAGGAATCAATGAGGAGCAGCTTATGAGGGCTCTTGTGCTGTCCAATCTTCTGACCATTCATCAAAAGACGCTGATCGGAAGGCTGTCGGCCTTTTGCGGGGTTGTAAGCGCTTCTTGCTCCAGCGGCGCTGCAATTACATATTTGGCAGGCGGAAGCCCGGAACAAATCAAAATGACCATCACCAATACCTTGGCTAATGTTTCGGGGATTGTCTGTGACGGTGCCAAGCCATCCTGCGGAATCAAGATTGCAGCCAGTCTTGATGCAGCCATTATGGCACATCTGTTGGCTTTGGACAACAAAGCTTATTTTCCTGGCGATGGATTGGTAAAAAGCAATATAGAAGATACCATCTCTTCAGTAGGGAGGATGGCACGTGACGGAATGAAGGAAACGGATGAACAAATCCTTAAGATTATGCTGGAGTGTTGAAATAGTTAAAGCTGATGAAGCAGTTGAAATCCTAAGGAATATATCGGCAGAATATAAAGAACTCCTCTCTATAATATCATTATTGTACAGAGAGGAGTTCTTTTACAGTGACCGATCTATATAAGAAGGGAATCACATTATGCCCAAAAACGATAATATGCTGGCCATTTTATGGATGCTGAATTCAGGCGTAAAAGTAACTGCAAAACAGATAGCTGAAAAATTAGAAATAAATATAAGGACTGTTTACCGTTATATCGATGCACTTTGTGCCAGTGGAGTACCTATAATATCCGATACAGGTCATAACGGCGGCTACAGCTTGCTGAACAAATTTATTAGAGCGCCTCTGGTTTTTGATGTTGAAGAGCAAAAGGCACTTCTTCATGCTGCTGTTTTTGCAAAAGAAGCCGGATACCCTTTTAGTGAGGCATTAAACAATGCAACATCAAAGTTGAAAATGTATTCGAATCAGGAGCAGGAAAGTCTACTCAACCGCCATTTGGTCGGTTTTGAAGTGATAAGCCGTGTTTTTGACCCTTCTGTCAAAGCGATATTAATGGAACTGGAGCAGGCGGTAGCAAACGAGTTATCTGTAGAAATTGGATACCGTACAGGTCATGAAGAGAATCCCAGGCATAGGGTTATTGACCCTTACGGGATGGTTTATTGGAATAATAAGTGGTATACCGTTGCATTTTGCCATCTCAGGAACGAAATCCGCAGCTTCAGAGCTGAGCGGATTTTAAGCATCAAGCGCACGCAAATTGCGTTTAAGCGCCCTGAAGTTTTTTCAGCTCGTGAATTTTTTATGAAAAATCTGTTACCCGATTTAGCGGGCAAGGAAGGGTTGATTTCTTTAATTATCGAAGGCAGGTCAGAGGCATTGGATGACTTGTGCCTGCATTGGTTTTTGGGGCATCATTTGAAAGAACGGACTTCAAATCAAGTTATCTTTTTACTTGAAGAAAGGCCAATTCATGGATATGTACCTTATTTTCTCTTGTCCTACGGAAAATCCATTCAAGTAATCGAACCACAGAGCTTGAAGAAAAGACTTGTTGCTATCGCATCGGAGCTAATGGAATATTATCAAATTTAACAGCTTTACTGACAGCAGTTGTCAGTAAAGCTGTTTTATAATGAGAAAAAAGTATTAATCCTAATGATTGATTGCCCTTAAAGAATTGAAAAAGATGGAGGACATGCATATGAATAATACTGTATATCTCTATGTATTTGATACGATGGCAGACTGGGAAATAGGTTACTTAACTGCCGAACTGAATTCGGGAAGATATTACAAGAAAGGGCTGACACCATCAAAAATAGTTACCGTGGGAATTGAAAAGACTCCTGTTACTACAAAGGGAGGCTTGAGAATATTACCTGATATTGAACTGGATGAGTGCAGCATTAAAAACGCAGATGCTTTGATTCTACCGGGTGGAGATACGTGGACAGAAACAATTCACGAACCTATAATAAAAATGGCAGAGCAGTGTTTAAGGGAGAGTATTGTTGTAGCGGCGATTTGTGGTGCTACAATAGGGCTGGCTCAAAAAGGATTGTTGAATTCGCGATGGCATACAAGCAATGACCTGGAATACCTTAAAATGATGTGTCCCGCCTATACCGGTGAAAAGTACTACAAAAAGGGGCCTGCCGTAACGGATGAAAAGCTGATCACTGCTTCCGGAATAGCTCCATTGGAATTTGCTGCACAGGTCTTGAAAGCGCTGGGTGTGTTTTCTTCAGAAACACTAGATGCCTGGTATAATCTTAATAAGACGTATGAATCCAAATATTTTTATGAGCTGATGAATTCAATCCAATGAAGGCATACTTGACAATACTTTGGTCTAATTTAAAGGAGGAATAACGATGACTGATAGTACAAAATATACTGGGGTAACGGGTAACTATACAAAGGATGGAATACCCAACGGCTTTACAACGATAACCCCATTTATAGTAGTAAAGAACCCTTCTGAAGCAATAGAGTTCTATAAGACTGTTTTCAATGCAAGGGTTAAGGATGTTACTGAATTTTCCGATGGAAATGGCAATAAAATAGTTGTTCATGCGGAATTGGATTTTGGAAATGGCTTTTTGCAGCTGGGAGCAGCTAATCCGTCCTATAAATTGGTCTTGCCGCCGGATGAAGACAATGCGTGTTATTCTTTAGGGATTTACGTAACGAATGCTGATGAGGTATTTGCAAATGCAGTGGCAAGAGGAGCAAAAGTCAGGGAGCCGGTTGCTAACTTTGTTTCGGGTGATCGATACGGAAACATTTTGGATCCTTTTGGAGTAAGATGGTCCATTATGACCAGGATCGAGGATTTATCAGAGGAAGAAAGCAGTCAGAGGGTGAAAGAATGGGCTAAAAGTTTGAGTGGGGATTAAATCCACTTAATTAGTGTTGTGCAGTAAAATGTAAAAGTTTATGCAACCACCCCTAATTTGGTAATAACGGCATCGAGATTTACTCCTTTTTCTGCACAAGTATATGCAAACTTGGCAATACTGACCAAGTATTCTTTACGGAGATACCCTATGGTATCTCCAATGTTTTGAAGTTTCAGGGACTTCTTGTTTGAAACCCTGAAAAGCTCCAGGAATGTATAAGTCATAAAGGCCGTACTCCAGAAACGTTTGTTTGAGGGTAGAGACTCTACCTGGTATTCGTCAAATCCGAGAGAGTTTTTATGGTATCGGTAGCTCTCTTCAATATTCCAACGGTTCTGGTAATACGTAAGGATTTCGGAGGTGGTAAGGCTAACATCCGTACTATATATAACGCGCTAATGTAGTTACATTACAGGCATTACCAGAGAATTCATCATTCGGTATGTGTTATTATGTTAACCATAGACACTAATAGAATGGTGGTATGGCTAATGAATAAGATTAATAGCACCTTAATTATTGATAATAACTGCCCTCAAATTCAAGAAATTCAGGAGGCAATGAAGAAAACCAAGGACAAACGAATGTACCAGCGGTACCATGTTGTGTATTTATATCTTAAAGGCTACATGAGTAAAGATATTTCAGTTATGGTTGGACTCTGCCAGTATACTGTAGGTACCTACGTCAATGCCTATAAGGTAAACGGCCTTGAAGGACTGGTAATGGGTAAAAGCACTGGAGCTCCTAAGTTTTTAACAGCCGAGCAGGAGCAGCAGTTGTTTGAAGTCATTACTATCCAAACCCCTGACCAGGTTGGAATCCCCAACAGGAAGAACTGGGATTCCCACATTGCTTGTCAGTGGGTCAAAAACAACTTTGGAGTAGAATACACTGCCCGTGGTATGCTCGATGTCCTTCATCGGCTTAACCTGAGCTACACAAGGCCAACATACACCTTGGCAAAGGCTGATCCTCAAAAGCAAGAAGAGTTCAAGGAAGAATTTGAGCTTTTAAAAAAATCTTCTTGACGGAAAAATTGACCATCTCCTGTTTGAGGATGAGTCGATGATACGTGACTATCAAGCCATCACAAAAACATGGTTTGAGAGGGGTAAACAGCGTATCATCCCTACATACGGGAAGCATAAAGGTGTTAAGCTCTTAGGCGTTTTAAACTATGAAACAGGGCATACCTACTGTATAGAAGAGGAAAAGTACGACGCAGAGGTTTTTATGAAATTTCTCCAAAAAGTGCTTAAGCTCTATCCTACAGGCAAAATTGTGATGATTTTGGATAATGCCCGTATTCATCACGCTAAGTTGCTTGAACCGTTTTTACAGGAGAATAGAGAACGACTACAGTTGATATTCCTTCCACCCTACAGTCCAAAACTAAACCTGATTGAAGGGTTATGGGGATGGCTGAAGAATGAAGTCATCTGTAATGTTTTCTTTCCCGCTGTTGCAGCAATTCGCAAGGCTGTACAAGGTTTTCTATCTTCAATTAACAAGGTACCAAAAGCAATTATCAACAGGCTATGCCTGCGAATGTAAAATCTTTTTCACCTTATATATAGTATAAATGCTGGTTTGTCGGATAAATCGGCTTTGCTCCAGCAGAGCAGGATTACAGCATTTTCAAGGTCATTGATTTTACCCTCGTACCTGTAAACGTAATGGATATTATCACCTGCTGTAGCTGGGCAGGTTTCCTCATTACGGATAAAGGTTGCGAATTCCTTGACACTTGTTTTAATGCCTCCCGGGTAGATCACCCGATTGGATTTAATTCTTCCAATGGTGTGATACCCTTTACTAAGAGCATGAAGTATCAGTTTTCCTGGTGTATACCAGTTGTCTACCAATAAGTACGTTGTTTCTGTAGCCGCAATAAACTCATCCATCAGCTGCATGGCAAGCTGTTGTTTGTTCCTAAAAAGTTTCTTGGCTTTTGTGCCAAAGAACTGCTTTCTAAGGTAAAGCTTGTAATCTAGCGGTAATGAGTATTCGGAGATTTTGTAATGGGAAGTAACTACACAGTGGGACCACATAGTCTTTCCGTCACTGTGGGAGTGGTGGTAGTCAAGACCTTCGATCTTTTTCGTAGACTTGTCTTTTTTACTCAAAGAGTCGTCTATGATGAGGAACCCGACAGCTCCCTCCGCTACATTGTTCCGGACGAAATTAAGAGAATGGTTAATCCTCTTATAGTCTACATACTCGTTACTCCATTTATACTCTCCAAGGAACCTTGAGCCGCAGCTCCGATCCCGGTTACAGGTATGCTTTGAATAGATTACAGAAACATTCTTGTTTCCCTCGGTGGAAATAATGCCTGAGACCATATGAACTATATGGTTTCGCAAAGCCTCAGAATAAGGTAAATCTAGCATATTTATATAATTGATTATCTCCTGGCTTTGTGACCCTATCCCGATTTGATAGACAGCGAGAATACCTCTATAACGGAAGTGGAGGTACCAATAATGAGAGAGATTAAGTGATTTGACAAAGTATTCAAGGAACGGGTGATCTTGCGAATCCTATCCAAGGAAAAGACCATGTCCGAGATGGCAAAAGAGGTAGATGTACATTACACAACCATTCGAGATTGGGTCACGGCCTATAAACAGGATGGCAATAATGTTTTCCCCCGGTATCGGAAACTTAAAGCCTGACGACGAAGAAATCAAAAGGCTGCGTAGAGAACTGGCAGATTTGAAAGAGGAGAATGAATCTTAAAAGAAGCCGGGGCCTATTTCGCGAAGAATCAGAAATAGAAAAGTTCAGGTTTATTCATGAACACCGCTTCAAATTTCGGATTGCGAAGATGTGCGAGGCCTTGAATGTATCAAGAAGCGGGTATTATGCATTTATACATAGGCCTGAAAGCAAGAGTAGCCAGGAAAACAAGAAGCTCTTGGAAACGATAAAGAAGATTCATGAGGATACCCGAAAGATATACGGTGCTCCCCGAATCACAAAGAATCTTCCAGAGCATCAGAAAGCTAGCGTTGGCAGAGTAGCTCGGCTTATGAAAGCAAATGGGATCAAGTCAAAAACCGTAAAGAAGTATAAAGCTACAACGAATTCAAATCACAATCTGCCAGTGACTGAAAACCTCACTAAACCAAAGCTTTGTAGCGGTAAAACCAAACGAAAAGTGGGTATCTAACATAACATATATCTGGACTGAAGAAGGTTGGTTGTATCTAGCCGGAGTTATGGAGCTAAACGGGCGTAAGCTGGTTGGCTGGGCAACGGACAGTCGGATGAAGACAGAGCTTGTAACGACAGCCTTAAAACAAGCAATAGGAAGAACCGGTGCAACGGCAGGGCTATTGCTTCATTCAGATCGCGGTGTTCAGTATGCTAGCAAGGAGTACCAGAAGTTAATCAAGAAGCACGGCTTTATCTGCAGCATGAGCCGTAAGGGTAACTGTTATGACAATGCTCCGATGGAATCCTTCTGGGGCAAACTGAAAATGGAATGGCTCAACGATTACAAATTCAAGACTCGAGATGAGGCAAAAAAGGCAGTGTTTGAATATATCGAGCTGTTTTACAATCGGCGCCGGACACATTTAACTAATGATTATATACCGCCTTTTAAGCTTAAAGAACCGGAATAGTAGTAATTTAGAGAAATAACGAGATTGAGGGATTCAGAATGTCTACAGCTGTGGAGTAAGGTCATTGTTCTATTATCATCTCAGGCATAAGTTTGACCCCCGTGGAAATAGTTTTGTTTCTAGACAATTCAAAACTACCACATTTGGTCTACTTATGCTTTTATTTTGCCGCTTTACTGGTAATACAATTATTTACTTTTCAATGCACAACACTAATAAATAGCTTTAAATGCTTAATCTCGGCTTATTTCACAGACTATCACCTGTTTCCATTTGATAACGGAGTGGGTCCCAGGCAGTCCTTTTTGTTTTCGTGGATAACATTTCTAAAATGCGAAGTCTAAGTTTTTAATATTTACTCTTTTATGCTTTATATGGCGTAAATATCCAAAAAGCAATAAAAAACAACAAATATCTAAGTAATTTCGTTAAATATAATATTGACTTAAATGGAAAAATAATGTAATATTTATAATATAATCATATATTTACTAAAGTAGTTATATTTTGCAATATTTATAAATATATAAAATTATTTTCAACTATAGATTGTTTAAGTTGAACCTTGAAAAATCCAAATATCCAATTATTTGAGGAAGTTGCGGGCATATAACCAGTGCTTTACTGCGTCTGGCTTAGCTTTAATATAAGCCTTGAATGCCTTGATTCTATCGGAAAGCTTTTGCTCGTTTTTAGCAGCTCTAGGTTCCGAGATGAACTTCTTCATCCAGTTCCGCATATATATTCTATACAATATCTAAGGCTTACTTTTCCATCTCAATAAGAATAAAATATCGTATTAAGTTGCCGAAGAGCAGTAAATTTTCTGGCTACGTGGGCAGTAGCTTTTTTGTTGATGGCTTTTCCCAGCAAGTTCAATAAAAAATTTAAATATAAAAGGAATGAAATGTTTGAAAGGTAATTTTAAAAAATATATAAGGTTCATGAAACCGTATTTAAAGTACGAGATACTTATTTACATATTAATATCTATAAGCTCTATTTTAGCATTGGCGAATCCTGTACTTTTGCAAGTCATTATTGACAAGATTCTGATTTTGAGGCAGGTGTATCTGCTTAAATATGTTCTTCTGATTTTTGCGGCTTTTTATTTACTTGATGTTCTTATACAGTATGTAAACGGTTTTTTAAATATGTATTTGGGTCAAATGATCTCTATCAAGCTGAGAAGGCAATTATTGAAGCATATACAAAAAGTTAAAATGGAAGAATTGCTGGAAAGCAAATCGGGAGATTTAATAAGCAAAATAACTGATGATGTTTCAACGGTCACTGCTTTCCTGACATCAACTGTGATTTCCGTTGCCACGTATAGCTTTAACTTACTTGCATCCGCTTTGTTTATGCTATATATAGGCTCCAAATTGGCGGTTATAGCTTTTATTATTGCAGCGGTGCAATTGTTGATATCTGTTAAATTTTCTAAAATTACCAGGAAAAATCAACAGGCAGTTCGTGAAAAGTCAGCAGTACATCTTGGTTTTTTAAAACAGTTTCTTACCAGTATTAAATTTATAAAGGCATATGACAGGGAAAAATACTTTGAAATAAATTACAACAAAATACTAAATGATTTACTGCATCTGAGCTTTAAAAACTTTTACATTAACTTCAGTTACAATACATGCATGTCAATGGTGTCCTTTTTAGGTTCAATGTCTATTTTTTCATTCGGTGTTTACTTTATTGTCAACGGGGATATGTCGGTAGGAGCACTTTTTGTATTTGATATGGTTTCGGAGAGGTTCTACCAATTCGCTTCGGGTCTTGTAAACCTTAATATCAGCCTGCAAGGGGTTATAGTGTCGCTCCAGAGGCTGGAATCTATTTTGAATATGGAAAAGGAAGAGTTCGATGGGAGCAGGAACGAGCCTGAAAGTAAAACTATTAGATTGGAGAATGTATCATTTAAGTACAGCAATGAGGATGATAAAAATGTGTTGAATAGCATGTCATTTGAATTCAAGGAAGGAGAAACATATGCTCTAGTAGGCTCAAGCGGTGATGGCAAGACAACCATAATGAACCTGTTGCTGCGCTTTTATTCTCCACAGTGCGGAGGAATATTGCTTGGAGACAGGGACTTGACTGAAATGGATTTACGGTATTTGCGGAGAAGGATAAGCCCGGTATTTCAGGATGTATTGCTCATTGATGGAACCATTGAGGACAATATCCGGTTTGGAAGTAAAAAAGCAAAGGCCGAGGGTATTAAAAGGGCGGCGCAAATATGCTGTGTAGATGAATTTGTCAAGGAACTGCCGCAGGGGTATCAAACAAAAGTGGGAGAGAAGGGTGAAAAGCTTTCGGCGGGGCAGCGGCAAAGGATTTGCCTGGCAAGGGCTATGCTGGATGATGCTGATATATATATTTTTGACGAAGCATTTGCCAATTTGGATAAAAGAGTAGAAATGAAAGTATTTGAAAACTTGCAAAAAGCGTTAAAAGGGAAAACACAGATATATATAGGTCATAATCTTAAGCTCATAAAAAATATCAACAACATTGTTGTTATTGACAAGGGAAAAGTGGAAGCCGCGGGGAGACACGAATGGCTTCTTGAAAAATCCGATATGTATCGAGAACTTTATACAAGAGGGGAAAATGAAATTAAAGAAAATAAACATGTTGAAGCTGTCTAAAATTCTATATTGCGTAACCATAATCCTGATATGCACCTTTCTGATTGTATTATCGCAGGTAAAGATAGAACAGAGTATAACTGCAAAAGGAGCTTTCCTCAAAGACAATAATGGGACGACCTTTAAGTTCTATTCAACTGAAAGTAGTGCGCAGAGTTTGGGAGAAGGAAAAAGCATACAGGTAAAGCAGATTGGCGCTAAAGATTCTTACCGGGGAGAAGTCATCAAAAAGAGGGCTTTGGATGACATTGTTTTAAATGAAGGAAAGATTCTGGAATGTATTATAAAACTGGATGCAGTTCCTGCTCAGGAGGTCACGGGACAAACGGATAACTATTCCATTTCTTTTGAAAACAGAAACAATCTTTTATGGATCATTCTGAGCAAAATGATTTCATCCTAGGTATGAAGCAAGAAATATGGACAGAAGGTATTGAATGATTTTAGCCTATGAAACTTGTTTTATATAGATTCATGGGAGTTTATCAAGAAAGGAGGTGGATTAAATGTTACCAAAGCCAAGCTTGTTAAAGTTATCCAATGCTTCCTATGCGGATTTTGGTGGTGCGGGAGCTTGTAATTCCTATGACATGGGTCCATGCTATGGTACTGGAAGCTATAGCTGCGCCGGCGGGTATACCTGCACTGCACATAATGGAGCAAATTGCGTAGACACTTCATTCCTTCCGTGTACTACTTCATTGGCTGTAGGCGCAGTAGGAACAGGTGTAATCATCGGTATTATCGTAACGTAAGCTTCCAGTCTGATACCGGAGCGGGGTTACATGTGGCAAATAATCTTGAAAGGGGGGAATGAAATGTTACCAAAACCAAATTTGCTGAAAATTCCAAATGCTACATATGCTAAATTTGATGGACTTAACGGGTGCTCTTCCGGGTACCTGAATCCAAACGGTTCAACTTGTAATGGATTCGAATGCAGTCCGTACTTAAATGAGAATTGCGTTGATGCAACGCATTGTGGTTGGGGATTAAGCGTAGGAGCCGGCGGTGTTATCGTTGCTGGTGTAGCCATCAGTGTGGCAATTACTTGATCAAAATGAGTGGGTACGCCGTATTTTTATACGGCGCACCTTTTATAATCATATTTTGTATATAGATTTGGGGAGGAAAATAGTGTCAGTTAATTTAGAAAATAACTATAGCACGCGGACAAGAGACTGGTATGTAAATATCGTACTATATTTGCTGCCATTGTTATTTCTTGACCAGTATGGAAGTATGTTTACTATTTCTGCCATTGCCTTTACCAATTCCTTATCAGCGTATCGAGATGCCGAAGTTCCATATAGTATTCCTCAAAAAGGGAAGAAAAGTCAGGCAATGATTGCTGGGGCTTTATTCTGTATCGTTTTTGTTTTTTCCGCCTTATCATATTATGGAAAGCTCGATGACGGATTAAGGATTAATGGTGTAGTACTGCTCCCAACATACTCCATACTTATATACTATATTGTCCCTATATTGTGGTTTTTAATCAATGACAGGGATACGTTAACAGCTTTTTTCAGGATTGATGTGAAGCTCGTAAAATATATAGGTATGGTATGTTTGCCGATTTTAATCATCAATCTAATTATGGCGTGGTATTTTATGGAATATGATAAGCCGAAAAGCTATTTTGTACAAAATGTTTTTCAGTTTGTTTTTACAGCGGCACTGGCTGAAGAATTGTTTTTCCGGGGCTTTGTTTATAACGTTTTGAAAAAGTTTTGGAATATGAAGGCGGCAATGTTGGTATCAGCTGTAATATTCAGCTGCTGGCATTTACGACTGGTTGTGCCTTTATTTGAGAGTATCAATTTATCGTATGCAGCCAATTTGTTTGCAATTTTTATGTTGGGTCTGGTCAATGTGATTATGTATGAAAAAAGTAAAAGCCTGATACCGGCAATTGTTTTTCATGCTTTAATTAACGGGGCTTTTAAAGATGCATTGTGCCTTTTGAAGGTTATGATTATGGGATGAAGCGAATAGAAGGAGGGTAAAGATGGATAGGTCGAATATACCGGAAGCAAAAGTAGTAGGTTGGATGTTTGAAAATGAAAATGTTGTTATCAGCTTTGGAAAGGACAAAATATTGCTCAATCAATCGTCTGGAATTGTTTGGGAGCTGATTGACGGAGTGAATACCATACAAGACATTATTGATGAAATGAAAAAGAAATACGGAGAACAGAATTCAGAGGAGTATCTTGGTCAAATAGTAGAAGAGTCTATATACTACTTTTCCGAGGCGGGTTTGATAGTATTAAAGTCAGAAAATGACCTTGATGGGTGGCTTCAGTATGAGTAATGTATTTCTTATCAATTTGCCTGTACAACTGAATTTGCAGAAGCATGTTGTGACGGATGCGGGATATAATCCCTCCTTAGGACTTATATATATAGGTACGTGGTTGGAGATGAACGGCTATAATCCAACAATTATTGACTTGTGTTATGATAAAATGTCCCGCGGACAGTTGATTAATCTGATAGATGAGAAAAATCCTCTGCTTGTAGGCATTTCGACATACACGGAAAACTTGGATTTGGCGATTTCTACTGCTAAAGCTATCAAGCAAAGTCGTCCGAATGTGAAAATTGTCTTTGGTGGTTCCCACCCGACTTTGGTGCCGGCAGAAGCAATTTGTTCTGAATATGTTGACTTTGTATCAAGAAAAGAGGGGGAGTCAACTCTTTTGGAATTGGCAGAAGCCATTGTATCCGGTGAAAGCGCCTTGAGATATGATGATATTCCAGGACTTGTATTTAAAAGAGATGGTGAGGTAATCAACAACAAGTTAAGGGGGCCCATTGGCGATCTGGATTTGCTACCGCTGCCCAAGAGGGAATTGGTAGGTATGGAACGATATGAACGTATCGTGAACATATCAACCAGCAGAGGGTGTCCCGGGAACTGTATCTATTGTGCCGCTACAGCCTTGTCCGGTGCGAGTTACCGCATAAGGGGAGTAGAAAATGTATTCCTGGAGATTATTCTGATTAAAAAGCTGTTAGGAGACAAGTTATTAAAGATATATATAGTGGATGATACATTTACGGCAATACCTGAAAGGGTTATCGAATTTACCAGTTTGATAAAACAATATCATCTCGAGGTTCCATGGCACTGCGAATCCAGAATTGACATCATGACGGAAGAAATGCTGGATCTAATGGCTTCAACGGGGTGTATTGCGATACAATACGGGATGGAAAGCGGGAGCCAGACAGTGCTGGACAAAATAAAAAAAGGAATCGATTTGGAACATGCAAGAAAAATTATCGATTATACATTTAAAAAGAAAATAACTCTTTGCTTATCCTTTATGCTTGGGCACTTCTGCGATACAAAAGAGACGATGGAAGAGACCTGCAGGTTTATACGGGAAGTTTTTATGAAATATAAGGCGGAGGTAGCGGTTTCCTATAACACCCCGTTCCCAGGGACGTGGCAATATACACATTTAAAAGATACGGGTATGAGGCTGGTAACAGACAAATACAGAAAATTTTCTCTGAATACCCCGGTAGTCGAAACGGATAACTTTACTGTAAATGACCAGAGAAAATACTATATGGAAGTGATGAAATACATCGGCTATACAACTGGGCTGGAAAGATGGAGGGAGGTATTGGAGAATGGTTAATGACAGGATCGTTTTAAGGACTGCATCCAACTTGAGTTTTGTGGGTGAGGTATGTGCATCCAAGCTAAACGATGGTGAAAAAGGCATTTTGCTGAAACCTAGCCGCAATTCGGGGGTTAAGATTTGGTGTCCGGAACAAGAAGTACAATGTATCATATTAAAAGATGGACAAGTATTGGAAGGAGATGATCTTAAAAATGAGCTTGGATTATAGTAAAACGTATATCCAGGATAAGGATTTTGAGGTTACACAAAGAGAGGATAAGTTTTTATACGTTGACTACGAGAATGTAAACTGGTTTAGAACAAATGATACCGGAAATGAAATCATTTCAATGTGTAATGGCATAGATAGCCTGGAGCAGGTAGTAGCAAAAATCGCAGACAAATACAAGTTTAATGCTGAATTTTTGAAAAAGCAGTTTGAGCCATACATTAGTGATGCCATTGATAAAAATATAATTCTTGAGGTGGGAAAAGAAAAAGAAGCACTCGGCGAATTAAAGTTCTCCCAGGTACCTGGAGATATATGGATTCATGTTTCGGGTATCTGCAATCTTGAATGCCCATTTTGCTATTCACGTTCGGGATATAGTGAAAATAGAGAACTGGATCTGGAGAGCCTTTTGTCGTTTTTGGAAGGTCTGGAGGAAGAAAAAAGGAGCAGAGTGGTTATCAGCGGTGGAGAGCCGTTTTTGTTCAAGAAACTTCCAGAGCTCGTAATGTCTTTACGGGAAATGAAGTTTAAAGATATTGCAGTTATATCCAACGGAACTATTGGCGCAGAGATGTACGACAAGGTTTTGCCGCATATCAAAACACTCCAGATATCTGTTGATGGGACAGTACCTGAGTACCATGATTTGACCAGAGGCAAAGGTTCATTTGAAAAGATGATTTCCAAGTTTAAACTGGCGAAAGCTGCCGGCGCAAATAGTCTTGTAATATCCTTTACGCCAACCAAGTTCAACATAGAAGATTTGCCCAATATTCCCCAATTTGCACTGGACCACGGTATAGATTCCCTGCATATCACAAGGCTCATGCCTGTAGGCAGGGGAAAAGCGAATATGGAAGATATTGAGCCGGATGAAGAGACTTATGCCGACTGTATGAAGCGGTTTGTAGAAAATTACCAAAAAGTCATTAACCTCATACATATCAAGAGGGAAACCGAACAAGCCATGTTGGAGGAAAAAGATAAAACGAAGTATATTAGTCTGACTTTTGCCGGTGACCAGACCTTTAAAATAGCATATAGGTCCAAGCGGCCTGGATGCGGTGCGGGATTGGGCTCCATGAGCATAAATTACGACGGGAATATATATCCTTGTGCATCATTGCACAATAATGACTATGTATTCGGTAATATCAGAGAAAACAGTATAGATGAGGTTATCGATAATGCCATGAAATTCATGAAAAAGCATTGTGTAGATAATATTCCGGGCTGCAGCGACTGTAAATTAAAGTATTTTTGCGGGGGCGGATGCAGAGCTTGTGCCCTGGGCTGCAACGAAGATATACTCGGAAAAGATACCATGTGTGACCGGTATAAGACAGCCATGGTTGAAATCATGCTGAATTATGAGATTCAAAATAAATATACCGTATAGAAGGCATAGGATATAGTTGGATATGCGTTTTAAAGTGAGGAAAATTCATGAACACTATAAATACGAGGACCTTGGTGGATGCAGGTGTAGATATTTCATATCCAATTTGGCATCCTTATTCAAATATTAATCGGAATTATTACAATTTGACCAGTATGGTAAAAGGTGAAGGAATCTATCTCTATGATATAAACGGCAAGGAATACCTGGATGCTTCCAGCGGCCTGTGGAATATATCCTTGGGGTATGGGAACAAGAAGATCATGGACAGTATAAAGAGGCAAATGGAACAACTGCCGTACTGCTCGCTTTTTGACCATACCAATCCCCTGGCTGTATTGGCTGCAAGCAGTATTTTGGATAAATTGCCGGAATATATGAAGAAGATTTTCTTTACGTGCTCAGGCTCCGAAAGTATAGAATTAGCAATGAAAGTAATGCGGAAATTCTGGCAGCTGGAAGGTAGGCCGGAAAAGAATACAATTATCAGTCTGGAAGGCTCCTATCACGGTACTTATTATGGAAGCATCAGCGTCAGTGGAATCGAACGGGAGTATAGTAAGGACTTTGGTCCGCTGCCGGGGAATATAGTGTTTTTTGAAACAAGGAAATGTAAAAACTGCAGTGAAGGCAAGCAATATCCTAATTGCAGCACAAGCTGCGCCGGGGAAATGGAAGATTTTATAAAGGCAAATGCAGACAAAATCGCAGGGATTATGTTAGAGCCTATTTTATCTTCCAAGGGTGTTGTTATACTGCCTGAAAGGTATATAAAGCACCTCGGATATTTGTGTAATAAATATCAAATTCTCCTTGCGGTGGACGAGGTTGCTGTTGGATTCTACAGGACGGGTACTGCTTTTTATATTGAAAAAATAGGAATCCAACCGGACATCCTTTGTATGGGTAAAGGAATAAACAGCGGCTATCTGCCTCTTGGTGCAACAGCGTTTAATGATAGAATTACCGAAACATTTTCAGGGTATAATGACTATCTTGCACATGGCTCTACACAGGGAGGCAACCTTCTGGCCTGTGCAGCTTGTGCCGCTGCAATGCCCCAGTACGAGGAACTGAACGCCTCAAAAAATATTTCTGAAATGGGTAGCTATTTTATCAATGTTTTAAAGGAACAACTGTCTTACCATAGGAATGTAGGGGAAATCAGGGGTGTAGGTTTTCTGGCTGAAATAGATCTGATAAGAAGTAGTGACCGAAATCGGTTTTTAAGTGTTGAGAAAATTGTGCTGGTTCAGGAGCGGTTAAAAAGAAATGGATTAATCGTATACAGGTCTGAGACAGGTTTGACCGTTCTGCCCATGCTGATAGCTGAAAAGTGCGATATAGACCTGATGGCGGATATAGTAAGAGAGACGATGAAAGAATTAATTTTTAATTAAAGCCGGTATACCTCTTGGCAACCTGAAAAAGCGTGCAAATTGAGTGCACATGGTATTTTTCACATACGGCTTTGGATAGGGTGAAGGAAATGAAAAAAAGGTATGATGCAGTATTTGTATATATAAATGTGATAAACGGATATATAAGCGGTGCCGAATACCAGCTTGAGTGCGCGTATATGAGAGCGTATCTTGGCAGGCAGGGTTTGGAAACCCTGCAGTATATAAATAAAAATGCAAACCGGTACAAGGATATGGTCAAAGAGTTACAAGACCTCAACTGTAAAAACTACATATTTTATATTAATGAATATAATTATTATGTATCCAGATTGGTGATTAATGGGCTCAAGAGTTTTACTTCCGGCAAAACTGTTTTTGTTGTAGGACCATCAGCAAAATATATATCCGCCAATCTCATGGAGGAGCTTGATACCGATGTATGTGTAAACAATCATGAAGCTTTTGTTCTTTGGGATATCCTGTGCGGTAATAAGCCGCTGGAGGATGTCAACGATGTAACCCTTAAAATAGATGGTGTGATACATAGGAGTGCCTCTGCAAACCCGGACTATTCTCTTGATCAATTAGGAGTACCTTACAGTGATGGAGTTATTCCTCCGGAAGAGATTCAAAATGTAGGAATGGTTACTTCTACCGGATGCTATGGCAAGTGTTCCTTTTGTTCATATAATTTACATGCCGAAAATTTCAAAACCCACTCCATAGGCAGTGTAATGAAAGAGCTGGAGTATGTACACAGCTATATTAAGGGAAATCATGTGGTTCTCCGATTTTTTGACGACTGTTTTTCTGTAACCGGTGAAAGAACTCTTGAATTATGTAAAGAAATCATTACTAAAAAATTTAAATTCCAATTTTGGTGCTGTACCAGGGCGGACTTGCTTACACCGGAGATCATCGATGCCATGGCGGAATGTAATTTTAGAAACATTGTAATCGGTTTGGAAACAGCTTCGGAGACTGTGCTGGAAAAGCTGGGCAAGATGAGGAAAAAGGATACCGCTTTTGATTATATTAAGCGAGTTCGAGAGCGTTATCAGTATGCTGCTGATGCAAAAAAAATGAATCCGCTGCTGAGCATAAACTTTGGACTGCCTTTTGAGAAATTGCCCGATGCAATGGAAACAATCAAGTTTGTAACGGACAATAAAGCAGAAGTCAGTGTTTGCTATATGACAAGTTTCCCGGGAAGTAGAATTTTTGAAAACAGTGACGAATATGGAGTTGTAAAAGAGCCTTCTCCCACAATCCTACCCTTTAGGACCTATTATTCTAGCTATGACATGGGAAAGGTTATGGGAAATTTAAATGCTACGGGGATTATGGATAATTCAAAGCTGCAGTTTATTACAAATACTAATGGATACCTTAGGGAATTTTATACCTTCCATACCGGGATTTATAGCGAAAGTGAACTTTATGGTTCCTTAAAGCATATCGGGATCGATGTTTTGAACAACGAAGAAATAAACTTTATCGACCAAAATATTTGCCTGAATGGAACCGTTTTCGACTATAAGGATACATTGACCATTCGAAGTAAATCACTGTTTTGTGATGACAGAAAACGGTTGAAGATAGCAATAAAGGAATATGACAGCAATTTAAAAATGGCTTTTGAAAGCGGGAAGTATTTACCGAAGCAGGTGTTTATAAAAAATAACCCGCGGGCTGCTTTCCTCCAAATGGATAATCTGTTTGCAAAAAAGCCTTTAGAAATTAAGATAAGAAAAATAAATGTATTTTCAGAGTTATATAATATTGGTCAAAAGGCGGAAGAGCTTTTCCATAATAACTATATACATGTGGAAGACCTTGCTAAGGGAATGGTGGAGAACGCATGTTGTTTATCCGGTGAATGCAGATTATGTTCTGTACCGAGAGCAAGGATCCGGGAAGGGCGGGTTTTTGCCTGCCATGACCGGGGTGAAATAGGGAACATAGAAAACACCTATGAAGAATTACTGCGAAATGCAGGCAGTCTGAAAGAGACTGCTGAGAAAGACAGGGGATGTACCAACTGCGAAGCAAAGGAATGGTGTCCGAGGTGTGCAGTTCTTCCTGAATTCCTATCGGTAGAACAATACTGTTCCTTTATGAAAAAGAATGAAAATGCAGGCATATACATAAAACTGCTTAACCTTCTATGCAGAAGCATAAATCTCAGCACTTATCCCGGAGAGAATATCGAGGTATACACGGCAAAAAAATACAAAAATCACGTTAATTCTGTAAATAGATATAAATTTAAAGACGAAGTCGCAATAGTGAAATACATTGATCTATATTATCTTTGCAACCTGGAAAATGGAGCAGTTACCTTATGCAGCACTCTGGAGAAGGATATTGTATTAGACATGATGGGTGTAACAGACAAAAAAGTTTACAGCCCATGGGAGTACAATAAAATCATTAATAAATTCAAATTAAACCAATATGTTTGACTATATATGTAAAATATAGTATATTATAGATTGGAGCGTGAAATATGGAATATTTCGGATTTTGTAAAGGGATAAAGCATTTAAACTTACCCAACGTGAGTGAAATAGAGTTATATGAAGGTTTTTTTGCAGACTTTTATACTGCCGCAGATAAGAAGCTATATGATCTGGACTGGTATTTGGAATTAGGCGAACAATATGGAAAAAAGACTTTGGAGTTGGCCTGTGGAAACGGTAGAATTATGATTCCTATGATAGAAAAGGGATTTGATATGACCGGCGTGGATTTATCGGAATATATGCTGGAACTACTCAGAGCGAAATGTGGGGAAAGAGGCGTCGACCCGAGAGTTTTTTGTGATGACATGTGTAAGTACGTGACGGATGAAAGTTATGATATGGTGATGCTGATCAATTGTTCCATATGCCTTCTGGATACCCACGAAAAGGTAGAAAGGCTTTTTGATAATGTTTGCAGCTATTTGAGGCCTGGAGGGGTATTTATGCTCAACTATTTTGAAATCCCGGAGGAGGGTTTCGAGGATGGGGAAAGACAGCCTAAATATTTCTTTAATAATTCAAAAAAATCCTTTCTTATATTTTTTGAAAAAGTGAGCAGCGACAGAACTAAGGCCGTAATCAATTGGTATGGAGAAAATATCGATAAAAATGGAAGTACCCATAGATATTTGACTTCCTGTACCAAACATGTATTCCCCAAAAGCGTTATTGCAAATGTGATTGAAAGCAGAGGCTTGAACATTGTCAGGGAATTTGCATGCAAGTATGCGCCGGAAGGGCCTTTGGTCAGGCATATGGTACTTCAAAAGCAATTGTAGCAAGTTCGAGTTATACAAAACGAACCGGATTCGTGGAGGGCTTATATGGATATACGTGTTAAAAACCTTGGAAAGTCCTATAAAAAGAATGGTAGAAAGATCCCCGTCATTCATGATTTTTGCTTTATTTTTGAGCAGGGAAAAATCACCCTTGTGAAAGGTGAGTCCGGGAAGGGAAAGACTACACTGCTGACACTGCTGGCACTGCTGCAAAAAGAAGATACGGGGGAGATATATTTTGGCGATAGGCTGATAAGCTGTTTAAACAATGAAGAAAAGTGCAAAATCAGGAGAAAAAACATCGGTATTGTATTTCAGGATTTTAATCTTATTAATGGCTTGACGGTGCTGGAGAATATCATACTGGCAGATGTTTGCGAGGGGAGCCTGTCGCGAAAGGAAGCGGAAAACAAGGCTGTAGATGTTTTAAAGTTATTGGATCTTGAGCACCGGAGGAACCACTATCCCTTTGAGCTTTCAGGTGGAGAGCAGCAGCGTGTGGGAGTAGGCAGAGCGATTTTTAAAGAGCCGGATGTACTAATATGTGATGAACCTGTATCAAATTTGGATAGTGAAAATTCAAAACGAATTGTTGATTTTTTAGATGAATATTGCCATAAGAATAATAAATTAGTTATTGTAACAAGCCATAACGAATACTTCGACACTTGTGCAGACAGGGTTATAAATATTTAGAGGAGGTCTCAGGGCGTGCTTGGAAAACTTTTTATAAATGTTTTTTTTGAAAAAAAGAAGTTCCTGGTATTGTTTATGTTGGTGCTGTTTTCGGTAGTAGTATTCCTGAGCTTCCAGATTATGATGATTTCAAACCAGTACGAACAGGTTGCAATGCCGGATATTGAAGTTACGGGCCGAATCGATGATGATGGTGTTTTTCGGTATAAAATGTATAATGACATTTCGGGCTTCAGTGATGAGGTCAAAAGCCTTACAGAGGGAAAAGCAAAGGTTTATGGAACAATATGCAGAAACATACTTACACAGAACGATCTGTTTAATAAAATATCCTACGTGATATTGGGTGTGGATGAACAGTTCCTTAGTGAGGAATTGAGTCAGTACATAAAAGAAGGAAGATTACCTCAAAAAGGGAAAAAAGAGGCTGTCATTGGAAGTTTGGCAGCAAGGTATTATAAGGTTAAAGTAGGCGATCGTTTAAATATACATGTTTCATTAAAAAAGCAGATTGAGGATGAGGATAAATCCTCCTGTATAGTTTCCGGTATTTTAAGCGATAACGTGGATTACTTTAAAGGAGCAATTTTTATTTCGAAAGAAACCTATAGCAGTGACATAACAAGTCAGGAAGAGAACCTGTCCTTCCTATATGTGAAAGATGGAAATGAATATGACGAGGTATTTAAAGCGTGTGACAGTATGACAAAAAAGCAAAAAATAGGGACTATCCGCTCTAATTTTACGCAAAAAAGCAGTTTGATGAAGGCCATAGTCACAAATACTGCCATGATATTGGCAATTTGCCTGCTCATTGTATTTCTTATCCTGTCTTTGCTGATGAAAGGGATTAAGAAAAAGATAGGACTGTTAAAAGCATTGGGAATATCGGATCAAAAAATCATTCACTCTTTTGCGGGAGGTTTGGGCATTAGCTCCGGTGCAGCAGTAATGGCTGGAATGGCGGGAAGCTTTTTGTTAAAGAATTTGCTTAACAGCAGTATCAGCAATTATTTGGGATACAAGGTTGAACAATACAAATTGAATGCATATGTGTTTTTGTGCATTTTAGCATTGGAGACAGTCATACTTGCAACGGTGTTTGTTTCGATATACCTTTTGAGCCGAAGGGTATCTCCAAGGGATGCGATGCTGAAAAATTGATGCTTGATGTGAAGGGAGTGAGGAGTAAACGGACATGAAGGGAGTGGCCGTTTTACGCATATATGAAAAATAGTACAAAAATATTGGTGGTATTAATTTTAATCGTCATGGCAGTCTCATTTACATCTTCTGTATTCTCGAGGGATAAAGGCAGGGTCATCAATGAGGCAGTTAAATTTGGAGAATATCATGCCGATTATAAAGCTCCTTTTGTAGTAAATGAACAGAAAAAATTAATCCTTGATGTAGAGGCCAAGTTGGAATCAGGAGAATTTACCCTATGGATCATATCACCGGATAATGAAAGCGTGTATGAAAAAAAGGGCAATAGTTTTAAACAACATGTAATATTGGATGTCCGAAAAGGTACGTGGTATTATAGAATAAAGTGTAGTGGCGGAAATAACGGTGATAAATTAATCGCGGCTAAAAACGGTTCCTATACAATCCAGGGGACATTGGAATAGGCCTGTAATCAATAGATAGTACTAAAACTAATACTAAAGTAAATCTTAAAATGATTGAGTGGTATTTATATGTTTAAGAGATATATTTTTTTTCTTATGGTGGTACTTGCGTTTGCAGGGATAACAGCCTGCAGCTTGATGGGCGAAAGTACAAACGGAGACGCTGCGAATTCATATGAAGAAAAAATAATTGCAAATGATTTGGAATTTGCCAGACATTGTAAAGTAAATAGCAAAGGCCAGATTGTAACTTGTTTTGAGGCTGAGAAGTCTCGTGGATACTGGTATCTGGATTCTGAGGGGGTTAAAAGTAGGGAATTCCCCTATGACTCCAGTGAAAGTGGCAGTGTTTTTGCTTTGGATGCCCAGGATAACCTGTATGTCATTCTACAGAAATTTGAAAAAGATGCAGCCAACGGGAATAAGGGAAAATATTCAAAACAGTTGAAGGTCTATAATGCCGAGGGGACGCTTTTACGCTCCAACCAATTGGAAAATACCGATATAGCGGACGAAAATAATCTTGTTGTTAAGGATATTGCAGTTGATTCAAAGGGATACATATTTCTTTTGATGCAAAATAACACAATTAAGATACTTGATAGCAGTGCAAGAGAGGTTAAAACTATCAAAGACCGCCATGTGGCTTGTATGGATGTTGATTCATCAGGAAATCTTGTTTTGGTAGGCTACAGTGCAGAGATGGGTGACAAAGTCTGGATGGACGTGCGGCATCCGTTGTCTGATAAGATGGTATGGAAGGCGGAACTGGATAAAAGCGATATACCTCTGTTTGTCCGATATAGTAAGGATGGGAAGTCTATTTACAGTGTACATAAGAAGGGTGTAGTAAAATACGAGCCACAAGGCAATTCTAAAGGTCAATTTGTTCTGGACTTTAAGCAGTACAGTATGCTGTCCTTCGAGACACAAATTATATCAGCAGGTATAGATTCTTCAAACAACCTGTACTTCCTTACTTCGAGCAGCGGTGCCGGAGCAAAAAACCAGTGCAGCATTTACAAGTATTCTTTCGTCAAGAGCAATGGAAACACCGAGAATCAAAAGGTCTTAACTCTTTCAACCATAAAAACCAGCAGATACCTTGAAACTGCCATCAGTCGGTTTCAGAAAGAAAATCCCGGGGTTGTGGTGAGAGTTAAAGAATTTGATGGTCAAATGGATAGCATGGTAGATTATGAAAAGTATGTAAAGGTTCTTAATGCGGATATTTTAACGGGAAAAAGTCCGGACATTATCAATGTCATTGGCTTGCCATATCAAAGGTATGCAGATAAAGGCATATTGCAGGACATGAAGCAGCTGATGACTGAGGATAAGAGCTTTCAGCTCGATCATTACTATGAAAATGCTTTTGAGGCTGTAAAATACAAAAATGTTCTTTATACAGTCCCTATAAACCTTTCATTTCAGGTGTTTGCCGCAAATAAGGGAATGCTGGATAAAGTCAGTGTAAAAGTAGATGACAGGAAGTGGAGCTGGAAGGATTTTTTGGACTATTCTGTAAAAGTAATTAAGGCTTCAAATAATGGTAATACTTCAGGACAGTATGCTCTACCAAATATAACAAACGATGAGATTTTTACCTTTTTGTTTGCAGGCAGCTATAAAAAATTTGTGGATACCGATAAAAAAGCATCACATTTTGTGTCTGGAGAGTTTATTGATTTTTTAAATTTCAGCAAAAGATTTATTGATGAGAATCTCATTAATCCAATGATAGACCCTGGCAAAGCAGTTTATGGACTTGAAAATTTGGACAGCACGGCTTTTATGCCTATGTATATTTGCAATTTTAGAAATTATTTGACCTCGAAGGAATTGTTCAGCAGTGGCGCGGAAGTTTTCATGATACCTTCAGATAACGGCAATACGGGAAGGGTATTTACCACCAACATGCTCTATGGTATCAGCAGGAATTCCAAATATAAAACGGAGGCATGGAATTTTATCAAGTTCCTGTTATCGGATGAAATGCAATCCCCGGAGGAACTGGGCAACCTTGGGTTCCCGGTGAACAAGATTGCTTTCAAGCAGAGGGTTCAGGCAGAGCTTAAGCAGAAAGAAAAAATTTCCATGGTGGGAAATCTGCGATTGAAGAGTTTTACCCAGGAGGATGCTGTGGCTATTGAAGGAATCATAAGCTCACTGAATACACATACAGATTACGATTTACAGGTAATCAAAATTGTATCGGAAGAAGCAAAACTTTTTATTACCGGGGAAAAAACAGCAGAAGAGGTCTCCGGGATTATTCAGTCAAGGGTGGAAACTTATTTAAAGGAATAATCAAACTTATAATTGCATGGAGGTATTCATATGGATAAATCAAGACTATTAATGATAATTGCTTCAATATTCTTTTTTCTGGCAGCTTTATTCAGTTACATGGCACGCAATATAAACAATACAATTATGTTTGCTTTACTGGGAGTAACGTTTTTAATAATTTCATTTTTGAAAATAAAAAATGGGTAATACCTTTTGCGGTAAGTTTATGAAAGGGTTACGGCAAGGATGGGGGGCTTAAACGAATGAACACTGCGAGACATGAAAGAAGGTATGCTGTTTTATTCCTCGCTCCAAGTTTAGCAGGATTTCTGCTCTTTTATTTTGTCCCCTTTATTGCGAGTTTTTATTATTCACTTATTGACAACTCAATAAGCAAACACTTTGTAGGTGTGGACAATTATGTTCAGCTTCTGTCAAACCCTTCCTTTAAACAAGCTGGAATTAATACATTTATGTTTACTGCCGTATGCGTTCCTTTAAATTTAATGCTTCCACTTTGCCTGGCAATTATGGTAAATCAGAAGATTTACAGTAAAAAAGTGCTGCGGACATTTTTCATTTCTCCTCTTGTTGTGCCTGTTGCATCGGTGGTTTTAGTATGGAGCATGATTTTTGATTACAGGGGTTTTTTGAATTCTGTGATTACTGCATTTGGCTTTAAGGCGGTGGACTGGATGAAAACCGATTGGGCAAGGGTGGTTGTGATGGTAGTATATCTTTGGAAAAATGCCGGGTATAATATGGTACTGTTTTTAGCTGGGCTTCAGAATATTCCTGTTGAGTATTACGAGTGGGCTCAGATGGAGGGCGCAAACCTGTGGCAAAGATTTCGCAGGATTACTCTGGTTTACTTGACTCCAACCTTATATTTTGTATTTATTATATCCATTATTAATTCTTTCAAGGTATTCAGGGAGACATACTTGATTTCAGGCGAGTATCCACACGAAAGCATCTATATGCTGCAGCATTACATGAATAACGTGTTTACCGCTCTTGATTACCAGAAGTTAACGTCTGCGGCTACCGTGATGGCGGTGATTGTAAATCTGCTGGTAGCGTTTTTATTTGTTTTTGAAAGGAAAATCAGAGAGACCATAAGCTGAAATCATTAGGTTCATAGTGGTGGAGAATGGACATGGAAAAGCGGAATTATCATAGCATAATAAAAGGAAATATAAAAACTATAAAGTTTATTCGAAATGAGTGGAAAAAAATAATGCTAACGCTGGTACTTACAGCTGCTGGGGTTTTTTTCATATTCCCATTTGTACTGACTGTTTCAAACTCATTTATGACGGAAGGTGAGATAAAGGAAAACTATAGCGTTATTACACAAGCATCGGTTTTAGGTGAACAAAATCCAGCGGGTACACAATATGTAAATTTAAAACTGATTCCTGATGAGGTTTCATTAAAACAGCTCTATAATGTCATGGTAAAGCGTAATAAATTTCTTATCATGTTCTGGAACTCTATGATCCTTGTAATACCTATAGCGGTGGGAGAAATTGCAGTTTCTTTAATGGCAGCCTATGCTTTTGCAAAAATAAATTTTAAATTTAGAGAGCGATTATTCTATATATACATTGTCACAATGCTTATGCCCTTTCAGGTGACTTTGGTACCCAACTATATCATAGTGAACAAGCTGGGGCTGAATAATTCGTATATGTCCATCATACTTCCCGGTATATTCAGTGCCTTTGGAGTATTTTTACTTCGCCAGTTTATGACATATATTCCGAATGAGTACATTGAAGCAGCCAGAATGGATGGTGCAAGCCATATAGGTATATTTTTAAATATTGTAATTCCTATGTCAAAAGCGGGCGTTGCTGCTCTTGCAATTCTTATTTTTATAGATAATTGGAACATGGTAGAGCAGCCTCTTATATTTCTTCAAGATACGAATAAATACCCGCTATCGGTATTTTTTTCCTATATAAACCGTGGAGAAATCGGTATTGCTTTTGCTGCCTCCACTCTTTTCATGGCACCTATGGTGCTTATGTTTTTATATTGGGAGGAATATTTGATACAAGGAATACAGTTAACAGGGTTGAAAGGATAGAGAATGTGGATACTGAGTGGAAACGGAATCTTTTCATACTCTATTGGTTTAATTTTTAACGGGGAGATTTTAATTATGGAAAACATAAATTTTGAGATAAATACTGCACAAAAAAAAGTCATTAGGAAGACAATAGGATTGTTTCTCGGCATGATGGTTTTGCTTACCTTTTTTTCAAATACCATAAATAATTTTTCTCTTGCGAGGGTTGAATGTCAATTACCGAGTAGTGGATTTCTTGTTCGAGAAATATGGGGAAAGGGTACGGTTACTGCTAAAAGTTTGGTAGATGTATTTATAGAAACGGATTCTTATAGGAGAGTCGAGGAGGTAAAGGTAAAGGTTGGGGAGAAGGTACAAAAAGGTCAGGAGCTTGTTGTACTGGAGCAGGTGGAAGAATGGGATGGATTAAGAGAGGCACAAATCCATTATGAATTGAAGAAAGTTGCCCTTGAAGAATTGGAAGAACAAATACAGCCGCAATTAAATGCAATTGCGGAGGCTAAGGAACTCCTTGAAAGAGCTTCCGAAGAAGAAATTAAGATGCAAAAGCTCTATGATGCAGGTGCGGCAACACTAAGTGAGCTTAAAGATGCATCCCGGAAACGCGATACTGCAGAGCGAGAATATAGAGTAGCCAATGAAAACGAGGAAAAAAGAATAGCGAAGCTCAAAAGGGATATAACCTCCAAGCAGTATGAACTCCAGCTTGCTGAAATTCAAATTGAGAAAATTAAAAAGCAAAAAAGTTTTAAAAATATCATTACAGCCCCGTGTGATGGGATTATCAAGAATTTTAGGGTGGTTAAAGGAACTATGCTGAATAACTCAAAGTCGGTGTGCACTTTAGCGGAAACGGACAAGGGGTTTGAGTTTACGGCAGTTATTGATAATTCCGATGCCGAGTTTATATCAGTGGGGGATGAAGTGGATATAAGTATAAAGACATTAGGCTCAAAGAAAATAAAAGGCAAAGTTAAGGAAATTAAGGATAGTTTACAACAAAAAGGAGAGAAAAAGGATTTAGCTGTTGAAATCCCCCAGGAAGGGCTGATTGGAGATGAAAACGGTGAAATCTATATATCCAAGAAAACAACGTTTTATGATTTGTTACTTCCAAATGCAGCCATTGTTTCAGAAAATGGTGGTAACTTTGTATATGTGTTAAAGGAGAAAAAGGGACCCTTGGGAAATGCGTATCATGTGCAGAAGGCAGCAGTTTCTATTGCTGATGAAGATAATCTGAAAACCGCGATTGTAAATGGAATAAGTAAGAAGGACAATGTTGTCGTAAACAAAAACAAGCCCATATATGAAGGGGAACGAGTAATGCTCAGCAAATAGGAGGGGGTTATTTTGAAGCCTGCAAAGATAACATGGGTGCTAATATTTGTCGGTGTTTTCCTGTTGCTGAGTGGCATGGTCATTGGCAAATCCTTTGTTGGAAACTCAAAAAACATAAATTATATAAAATCGGGCGGGAATGTTATGGTTCATGTTAAAAACCAGAATCACCTGTCTGAAAATGACTATTTTGCAGAAAAAGATATTGGAAATCTAAAAGGAATATTAAGAACTGATAAAATTTCATATACTGTAGAATCAAATCCCTTAAATTCTGAAGTGACGTATAAAAACAAGAGTTACAAGAGCAAGGTGGTGGGCGTAAACTACCTCTTTAACGGATTTTACAATGTTCATTTAAAAAGTGGAAGCTTTTTCAGCGGGGATAGCGAAGAGACAGGAAGTAAAGTTGCTGTTATAGAAAATGAAGCAGCATGGAGGATGTTTAACACCGATCGTGTAGTAGGGAAAAGCATTGATATATATGGCAGTTCTTTTAAAATAATCGGGGTTATGGATGAAGATACAACAATAATAAAAAAGTTGATGTATGATGATGTACCGAAAGTGTATATACCTGCTGCAACGCTTTTGGACATTGATAAAGAGGCGAAAATTGATTTGCTGCTGCTTGAAATAGGCAATACAGGCCTTTTAGAGAAAAATAAAAATGTTGTCTTTGAAGCAATACAGGCTATCGGTAAAAATCCTTCAAACTATACGATTACTGATCTTGCGATGAAAAGTGCTTTAATGGCACAAAGACCCTTGCTAATTGCATTCTTTGTAGGCATTATATGCATTGTGGTAATGCTGGTATACGCGGGTAAGCAATTGATAAGTCTGATTTTGATGATACAAGAAAGCTGTAAAAAGGATTATTTTATTCATGTAGTAAGAAAAGGGTGTTTGCGGATATTTGGTAAGATAGGCAGAATAGCAGTAGCAATTACTGCCGCTGTTTTGATATGGAGCTTTGTAAGCTTTAAAATATATATTCCTCCACAGCTTATTCCAGATGAACTAATTAATATTTCATATTTTGTAGAGATCATCAAGGAATATATTATGAATACAAATTTGGATAATGGATACAAGGCATCTTTTTTGGAAATGGAAATAAATGCTGTAAATATGATAATTAGCATTTCTTTTTATGCGGCTGTGGTTTTAGGATTTTTACTGCTTTACATTGGTTTTTTTCAGGTGAGACTTTATAATGCCGATACTACAGCGGTTATTTTAGGGTGTGGCTTGTCTGTACTGATTTCACTTGGCTTGATAGCTGCAATGGATAAGATGATGGGATATGCACCGTTGTTCGAATTAAATAATATTATAGTAATGTGGGTGTTTTTGTCTATAAATAGTTTACTTTTTACTAAAATAAGGGCTGGGTAATATAATGATAATACTTTTACAAGTTCATAAATACTATGCCTTGAGAAGCCCAAATTATCGGGCTTTTTCTTTTGAGCGAAACTGAGTACCTGCAAAAGCCTAGTATGTAAGCGGTGGAACAAATAGCGTAATGTAAAAGCCTCTCATACTTGATATTCTTAATACAAATAAGGAATATCAGGTGGGAGGTTTTTCAATGGCTAGAGATTTAGCCCTGGAAAAAGAGTGGAAAATAAGATTTGAGGAATGTAAGCAGAGCGGATTAAGTATCAAAGCGTGGTGTGCAAAAAATGGATTCAAAGCCACTACATTTCATTACTGGATAAAAAGATTTAAAGCATCGGAGCAGAAAGTTCCTTCGGAAAAAGAACAGTTTGCCAAGGTAATACTAGTGTGTGATAGCACCAAGCTTTTATTATAGGCTTTAGCCTGTTGAGCACGGTTTTTATGCGAAACAATAAACCACCCGCTATGCGGGTGTGCGACAGGAGTTATAAAAAAAAATCATCTTTCCGTTAAAATAAAGTTGTTCAAGCTACTAAATTAACGAGAGGAAAGGTGATTTTAATGGCAAACAAAGAAAACAGCTCAGCACGCACAAAATGGATGTGCAAATACCACATAGTATTTACTTCCAAGTATAGACGGAAAATAATATATAATCAATACAAACAAAGTATACGAGAAATATTAAAAACAGCTATGTAGGTATAAAGGGGTAGAGATAATTGAAGGACATCTAATGTCAGATCATATACATATGCTAGTAAGTATACCACCAAAGGTAAGTGTATCAAGCTTTATGGAGTATTTAAAGGGTAAAAGTGCGTTGATGATATTTGATAAGCATGTAAACTTAAAATATAAGTTTGGTAATAGACATTTTTTGGAATAAGGGTTTTATGTTAGTACAGTAGGACTTAATGAGGCAAACATTAAAAAATACATACAAGAGCAAGAGAAGCACGATATGATGGTAGACAAATTAAGTGTAAAGGAATATGAAGGCCCCTTTAAGGGGTAGCCAGCAATAAGTTCGTCCCTTTAGGGGCTGCAAAGGTATTGTAGCTTGAACAAAGTGAAAGCTAGCGTCTTTAGGCCCTGGCCGGTAAATTGCCCTTATAGGGCTGAGCAAAACACCCGTTTTACGGATTCATGATTCTTGGCATATCGGTTGCTTTTTCGAGCAAAAAAGCTTATGATAAACTATATATGTGAGTAATTAAATACTGTCTGGAAAAAATGGGGGATTACATTGCCATATAAAATTATCATAGTAGATGATGAAAAAATCATCCGTGAAGGTCTGGCTAATATCATGGACTGGCAGTCAATCGGTTTTGAAGTGGTTGCACGGTTGAAAGACGGTAGGGAAGCTCTGGAGTATATTGAAAGAAATCCGGTGGATGTTATTGTAACAGACATTAAAATGACTTTTGTGTCCGGGTTGGAAGTGGCAAAGTATATCTATGAGCAAAAACCGGATGTCAGGGTTGTATTGATCAGCGGATACAAGGAATTTGAATTTGCCCAGCAGGCAATTAAGTACAATGTGGAGCATTATATATTAAAACCGACAAAGCTCAACGAACTGATCACCATATTCAGTGATATTAAGATGAAGCTGGACAGGGAGGCTGAGTCCAGGAAGCAGAAACAAATGGAAAAGCAATATTTGGAAGAGGTTTTCCCTCTTCTTAAAGAACAGTTTTTTGTAGACCTTTTTATGGGAGTTATACAAGATAAGGAAGAGATTATAAAAAGGATACAATTGATCGGTTTGGATATTGATCCGGAAAAGAGTGTTTGTTGTTTTGCCGGTATAAAGCTTGCCAATTATGATGAATATGTAGAAAAAACATGGAAGTATGGGAAGGACAAATTCCATACCGCGGTGAAAAACTATTTTCAGGTGCAGACGGATGAAATACACTATTATCCGATATATAGGGTTCATGATACCCTTCAGGCACTAATTCTCATTCCTGAGAAGGTGGAACTATCGGATGCTGCAGGTTTCATTGAGCAGCATTTTACAAATATAAAATCCGGGTTTAAAGAGCTTTTTGATATGGAAATTACATTGGAGGTTCAACAAAGCTTTGCTAATGTTTTTGAAATAGTTACCAAAAGAAAACCGATCATGCCATCCGGCAGCAATAATTCCTTTATGAGAATGATCAATGAAAAGGATTTCAACAAACTGATGGAACAGCAAAAGCTTTTTATGTCCTATATCAATGCCGGAAATATAAAAGCGGTAGAAGCCCTTTTTGATGTATTCCTGAATGAACTTGCTTTTATGGATACCAGAGTGATTCAGAATTTTGTCATCGACCTTTTTGCATTGCTGGGGAATAAACTCAAAGACAATGGTATCGATATCTATTCTGCCACCCATTGGAAGTTCAATTATAATGAAATCCTTGTGCTGAATGATATTCAGGAGATACGATTATGGGGAAAAGCAATGCTCAACGGTATCAGTGAATATGTTTCCAACTCAGGCAAGTCATCGGAAAGCAACATCATACAAAAAGTGAAAGAATATTTAAATAATAATTACAGCAGCGATATATCCCTTGAGGATGCTGCAGACCTTGTGTTTCTGAGCCCTACCTACTTTAGCCGGATTTTCAAACAGCAGACCGGGGATAATTTTATCGATTATGTAGTAAGGCTGAGGATCGAAAAAGCCAAGGAACTGCTCGCGGATACCCAGTATAAAACCTATGAGATAAGCTCTCTTGTAGGTTATAAGAGTGCAAGGTATTTTTCCAAAATCTTCAAAGGGTTTACGGGATTCACACCTTCAGAATATAGAAGCAGTTTATATAAGGGAGATGAAAGCAGAAATGTCTAAGGATAAGCACGGAATCTGGCAATATATTAAGAATTACAGGTTTAACAGCATTTTTTTTAAGAACTTCCGCCTTTTACTTTTACTCCTTGTTTTTCCTCTGGCCATCATTACTGCCATCGCCTATTATAGCTACAGCAATATATCCGAAAAGGAAATAAGCTATGCAAATACGACTTCATTATCAAGAGTAAAAGATATCATGGACATGATTATGCGTGATACAAACAAACAGTCCATCTGGATTGCTTTGGACAGTGATGTATCCTTCTTCATGAATTCTTCCGGCATCGATGATCGTACTTTTTACACCCCTAAAAATATTCACGATCTTATCACCATGTTCTCTCTGACTTACGACTATCTGGATAGTATTCATATATATTCTGAGAAAAGTGACAATGTACTCTCACTCCGTGGCAGCGGAGAAATTAAAGGCTTTTATGACACTACATGGCTGCCGAGTTATAAAAACAATAAGGATACTAAAACTACCTGGACGGAATCGAGAGAAATCGAATCCATTTACAAAACAGGTTCAAAAAACTTTTTATCATTTTTCAGGGTAATAAAGGATAATCAGAAAAGTGCCGGTGCCGTCATCATCAACATCGATATGGAAAAACTGGTACAGAATACGGGCATGGGAGACCTGGAGAATATCTATATTTCGGATGATACGGGTCAAATTTTATACAGCCGGAAAACACCGCTCATCGACAAGAATAGCAGGGATATGAAAAACATTGAGGATTTGCTGGCTGTGAACAGCAAAGGTTCTGTGATTACCAAAGTAGAAGGCGATAAAATGGTCGTATCCAGGACCAGTTCCTCCTATAATGGCTGGAACTATACCTCTGTATTGCCTTTAAGCCGGTATGAAAGTAAAATCGATATTTTGCGTAATATTATGATATTGCTGGTAGTTCTCAGTGCCATCATTACCTTGGTTTTATCCTTTTTCATATCGGTGAGACTTTTCAGGCCGGTAAAGAACATCCTGTCCATATTGGACAATCCGGGAGACCTGATGAAAGATCGGAATATAGAGACGAAGGAATCTTCCGATGAGTTTAAATACATCTCCTACAATATAATCAAAGCGCTGGACCATAACCAGGTCATCGAAAAGGAACTGAAGCAAAGACTGGTGCTTTTGAAAAAAGCACAGGCAGTTGCACTGCAATCACAAATAAACCCTCATTTCCTCTATAATACGCTGGAGAGCATCAACTGGATGGCTTTAAGCCTGACAAAGGGAAAAAACAATGATGTCTCGGATATGGTAACCTCATTGTCGGGCATGCTGCGGCTTAGTCTTGAAAATACCGACAAGCTTATACCCATATCACAGGAGATCGAACATGCCTGCTGCTATATAGACATTCAAAAGATGCGGTATGATGATAAGTTTGATGTCCAATGGCAGGTAGGCGAAGAGGTGCTCCACTATAAAATATTGAAAATCACGCTTCAGCCAATAATTGAAAATGCAATCTATCATGGAATTAAACCCATGGAGGGCAAAGGGATCATAACAATAAAAAGCACCGTTTCGGAAGAAAATATCATTATAGAAGTCACGGATAATGGTGTAGGCATGTGCCAGGAGGATATTGACATGCTGAATTATGGTATGAGTGATAATTATATAAAGGAAAATGAGCATATCGGTTTATTCAATGTAAACCAGAGGATAAAGCTGATATATGGTGATAAATATGGCCTTTCCATAGAAAGTGCCATAGGTAAGGGAACAGCAGTAAAAATTCTGATGCCCCTGGTGGAATAAAATAAGTACTGGAAAATTTAAGAATCATAAAAAACATGCACATAATAATAAAATTGTGTCATTTAAATTTACTGTCCCGATGAGTATAATAAAATTGTAGTTGAGAAAGCTTTTGAAAATTACATTTCTGCGCAGTATTTGAGGGATCGCTGAAATAAACCGATGCTAAAACTTTTTCAGGTTGCTATAGCCAGGCTCCATATTCTGAAAAAGTATCGGAAGTAATATTTTAAGCAATCCTATAAAATGTAAGATGGAACTTAGCTGATTCGACGCCCGCATAACCCCAAAAGCTTTGGCGATGCAAACGCCAAATCAGCAGTTACCAGTCTTGCTGTATATAAATTATTGATAAAAGGGAGAGATCGATTTGGATGAGAGCACTACGATTCACAAAGATACACAGTCTGGAACCGATGTAAAACTGCTTGCTAAAAAGAAAAGAATCCGGAACTTGCGGGAAAACCGTGAATTGTTGATCATGACGTTACCGACAGTTTTGCATATATTTCTTTTCTGTTATATCCCAATGTTTGGCATTATTTTAGCTTTTAAAAAATATAGAGTTGACTTAGGGATATTAGGAAGTAAATGGTGCGGGTTTGATAATTTCAAATTCTTTTTTACCTCCCAGGATGCACTGCGCGTCATAAGAAATACCCTAGGCTTAAACCTGGTTTTCATTTTCGGTGGTCTCATATGCAGTGTAGCATTAGCCCTCTTACTGTTTGAAATCAATAAAAGATTTTTTGTTAAAATATATCAAACCCTCATGATATTGCCCAATTATGTTTCCTGGGTTATTGTGGGATATATGGCCTATGCATTTTTAAACCCGGACCAGGGGCTGGCAAATACCATAATGAAATTATTCGGCCTTGGACAGGTTCAATGGTATTCGGAAGCAAAGTATTGGCCGGTCATATTGTTTATTACCTATTTGTGGAAAGGTGTCGGACTTAACTGCGTGATATATTATGCAGCACTAATGGGAGTGAATGATGAATATTATGAAGCCGCAGCAATTGATGGGGCAGGTAAATTCCAAATGACCCTGCACATTTCAATACCATTTCTGATTCCCATTATGACGATTCTTACAACCCTTGCACTCGGAGGGATATTCCGATCGGATTTCGGTATGTTTTTCAATCTGACAAGAGATATAGGTGCACTTTATTCAACAACGGATGTTATTGATACGTATATCTATAGAGTCTTACGAAGCGTGGGAGATACGGGAATGTCGGCAGCCATTGGCTTGTTCCAGTCGGCTGTGGGATGTGCGCTTATTCTTATAACCAATGCAATTGTCAGAAAAATTGAATCGGACAATGCATTATTCTGATTGAATCGGGGGGACTGACAGGTGATAGAACGGGGAAAATCGGTAATTGTAAGAAAGGCAACAATTCATACACTTTTTGTAATATTTTCATTCCTATGTATTGTTCCGTTTATTATTATCCTATCCATATCATTATCCAGTGGAAGTGATATATATCAATACGGTTACAGGCTTATACCGAAGAGTGTGGATTTTACAGCCTACCGGTATATATTTGCAAACGGCAGACAGATAGTAAATTCCTATAGCATATCGATCTTTGTAACTGTTGTAGGTACAGTAGCCAGTGTGCTTATCATGTCTTTATCTTCATATGCTCTTGCAAGAAAGAACTTTAAATATAAGAGAATCATATCCTTTTATATATTCTTTACAATGCTTTTTTCAGGAGGGCTTGTGCCGACCTATATACTGATCACCCAGTATTTGAAATTGACGGATACCATTTGGGTGCTGATCATACCGGGTCTGGTCAATGCTTATCACATTGTTATGTTGAGAACTTTCTTCCAGCAAACACCGGACTCTCTTTTCGAGTCGGCGAAGCTGGACGGTGCCAGTGAATTTACAATTCTCTTCCGTATTGCCATGCCGCTGGCAAAACCGGCTCTGGCCACGGTGGCATTCCTTGGAACCATGGGACGGTGGAATGATTGGTTCACCGCATTACTGTATATCCGGCAGGATAAATTGCTTCCGCTCCAGTACCTGCTATACCGTATAATGGCCCAGATTCAATTTCTGTTGGAGAATCTGGACAAAATGCCGGATGGAATTGGCGCGGCTGTGGACCTTCCTACGGAAAATGCCAGAATGGCCATGTGTATTGTTGCGGCAGGCCCCATGCTAATGATATTTCCATTTTTCCAAAAATATTTTGTAAAGGGCTTGACGGTAGGGTCCATTAAAGGATAACCGCTTATTACCGGTGCCATACCGGATTAAGATAAAAATTATAAGGGAGGAAATATTATGTACAAGTTAAAAAAAGTGCTTTGTCTGCTGATAGGTGTGATGGTGCTTTCAACCTCCATTCTTTCTGGATGCGGTAAGCAAGAGACCACCGGAAAGGAGTCTACGGCCAATGCTTCCACCGGCGCAGGTGATAAGCAAAGTCTCCAGCCGGTCAATCTCGTCTGGACCATCGGAGCAACCAAACAAGCAGATCATGATGTCGTTATGGCAGAAGTGAATAAAAAGCTAAAGGAAAAACTCAATGTAACGCTGGATTTGCAGGTTTTCGACAGGTCATCCTATGAAAGCAAAATGACCATGATGGTAGCTGCCGGTGAAAACTTTGACCTATGTTTTACTTCCAACTGGCTGAACAAGTTTTATGATAATGTGGCAAAAGGGGCCTATCTTGAACTGGACAGTGTAATTGAAAAGAATGGAACCAATATGAAAAAGACAGTACCGCCCAGTCTCTTTGATGTTGCAAAAGTCAAGGGAAAGATCTATGCAGTGCCTAACTATCAGATTATCTATAGTGCTATGGGTGTCTTTATTCAAAAGGAGCTTGTGTCAAAATATAATTTTGACGTGAAAAACGTAAAAACCTTAAAGGATTTGGAACCTTTCCTTGAAAATATAAAGAAAAATGAACCGAATTTAATCCCTTATGGCGGAGAGGGATTTGCAGGGAACATGGATCCCTATGTCTTTAATAATGAAGGGATTGTAAGTACCGCCAGTACAGGAACTATCGGAGCTCCCGTTTATATGAAGATCGATGACAAATCCATGAAAGTATTTGCCCGCTATGGGACAAAAGAAGACAAGGAGAATATGGAGTTCTTCCGTGACTGGTTTAACAAGGGCTATATCAGAAAAGACGTAGTGACTGTTACGGATGTGACTCAGGATTCATTGAATAACAAATATGCGGTGATAACAGGTGCCACCAAGCCTGGAGCAGAAGCCGAAATGGCATTGAAATACAAGAAGGAATACACCATGGTCCCCATCCAGACACCTTATATATCTGCTATGTCAGGAATACAGACCATGACGGCCATCAATAAGAATTCAAAAAATCCGGATCGGGCCATGATGCTCATTGACCTGGTTTATACTGATAAAGATGTTTTCAATACTCTGATTTTCGGAATGGAAAATACTCACTACACCAAGGTATCGCAAAACGAGGTGAAAGTACCGGATGACTCCAAATACAAAATGGGAAACATGGCATGGATGCTTGGAAATCAGTTTAATGCCTATTACATGAACGGTCAGAAGCCGGGAACCTGGGAAGAAACCGACAAAATCAACAAGGAAGCAAAGGTTTCCGTCATCCGTGGATTCACCTTCGATCCTGAACCTGTTAAAAACGAACTGGCACAGATCACTTCCGTAAACAAGGAATTTGATAAAATGATGTATAATCCTGATTTCGAAAAGATGTATAACTCCTGGCTGGAAAAGCTGAACAAGGCAGGGATTCAAAAGGTTGTTGATGAAACGCAGCGGCAGATCGACGAATGGGCCAAAGCAAATGGCAAGAAATAAGCTATAAATAGATAAGCTGTAATTTTGAAAGGAGTTTATAAATCAAGTTTATAAACTCCTTTCAAATATGAACTATATTTTTGAGTGAATAGAAAATAAATTGCAAATATGTTTGGCGCTGGCTGTAAGGAGATTCAGATGTAAAGGAATGGACTTATAAAAGTGGTCATTGATATTGCTTTACTCTATAGGATAGAAGAAAAGAAGGGATTATTTTGCGAAATCGTATCTGTTTAAATGGTGAATGGGATTTTATGCCGGTTTATAATGTTAGAGACTGCTTGGACATCCCGGAAGTAGTAGCTTTTGAAGAGGAAAAAATCCGTGTGCCTTCCTCGTGGATGGCAAAACAACCCGGAAGCCAGGCGGCTGCCGGCTTTGGTGTTGTGGATGAATTTCAGCCCTTCAATATGTTTGAATACCCGGAAGAATGGAATCAGGCTGACACAGGGGTATACTGCAGAAAATTTGCGGTACCGGACGATATGCAGCAGGACATGTTTTTTCTCAGATTCGACGGTATTGCGCAAAGGTCGCGCGTGTATCTGAATGGTCATGAAGTGGCAGAATGGGAGGAAAGTTATCTTCCATTGGAAATAGACATTACAAATAGCGTGAAGAAAAACAGGGAAGAAAATGAGCTGGTGGTAGTATGTACAACGTATGAAGAAGTTGTTATTCCATCCGGTCAAAGAAAATTTTTAGGTTTAATCGGTTCATGGTTTGGTTATATTGCCAGAGGGATTTGGCAGGATGTGTATTTGGAAAATCGCTCCAGTGTACACATCGATGACATTTATGTGAATACGTCGGTAAGAACAAGTGCCTTGGCGACAAAGGTGACTGTATATAATGCTTCTGAATCCGCTAAGGGGTTGGATATCAGAATCTCCATCCATGATGGTGAGAGTTTGGTAAAGGAAATTGAAGGCGGTCATGTGAAAACAGAAGCCGGTGAGCTAAAAAGTATTGAGATCTATGAACCTTGGAGCAATGCGAAGCTATGGGATCCGGATCATCCTCACCTTTACCGGATGACGGTGGAAATATGGGAAAATTCAGTGAAAATTGATAATAAAACCATACGGTTTGGGTTCAGGGAAATATGGACGGAAGGACCTAACTTTATACTCAATGGTGTACGTATAAATTTGCGGGGAGACTCCTGGCACTTCCAGGGAGCTGTTCAACAAAGCAAGGAATATGCTTTGAATTGGTATAAAATGTGCAGGGAAAACGGTGTGAATTGTGTAAGATTACATGCCGAGCCCCATCCGGAATGTTATCTGGAAGCTGCAGATGAGGTAGGAATGCTGATTATTGATGAGACTGCCATCTATGGTTCGGCAAAAAAGATGCCGGCAGATCATCCGGTTTATTTGGAAAGGTGTAAACAGCATATTGAGCGGTTAATCAAGAGAGATCGAAATCATCCCAGCATTATCCTGTGGAGCCTCCAAAATGAAATGCGGTGGGTGGATGGTAGAGATGTCTATAAACTGCATATTCCGGACATGATGAGTAACTTGAAGAAATTGGACAGTACACGTCCAATCATATTAGAAGGGGACAACAGACTCCTGCCAAAAGAAAATACGGAAGTTGAAAGCATGCATTATAATATCGACGGTACCATTGCCCAATGGGACAGGAAAAAGCCGCTGGTATTCGGCGAACACGGAGGCTGGTGGTATGTATGTCCTCAGAACAGTAGTGCATATATCGGATTAAGGGCATATTCCGGTTTTGATGAATGTGTGGAGGGAATTGCGGTTAAGGAAAAGTTATTTATAGAGTATGCCCGCCGGAACGAGGTTTCGGGTATCTCTACATTTAATTTTGTGCATTATCTGATGAAAAGCATGCCTGCACAGGATATCCCTCTGGAACATGACAGGCTGGATACACCGGGATGCAAGCCGCGTAAAATCCGGAAAAATTCACTTACACTGAATAACGGACTTCTCGAAGACTATCCCCTCTATATCCCCCATGAATCCATGGCGATTTTACGGGAAGCCTACAAACCGGTTACCATCCTGCCATCGGAATATGATCGGTCATTTTTTGATGATGGGCTTATTATCCGGAACTTTGACATCTATAATGATACCCTGTATACGCAGGATGGGTATGTGGAAATCTGTGTGAAGCTTCTTGATCAAATTATTTATAAAGAGCAGGTGGACTTTATACAGAGGCCGGGAGAAAGGGTCACCGCTCAAATAAAGTTTGATCCGCCGAAGATACGGGAGAGTTCCGTTCTATCGCTGGAAGCAGTGCTTTTTCATGGCGGAAAGGAAATGCACAGACTGACAAAAGACTACAGACTATATCCTTCCCGGTTAAAATCTCAGGAACTGGATACGAACCATAAAAACATTGCATACATCGGAAGTGAAAAATGCAGGGAAATTATTCAGGGTTTGCTTCCGCGCTGCAAAGCTATAGCAGAATTCAATGACATTCTCAAATATCCTTATGATGTACTTGTTATTGGGAGCTATTTGGACGAACATGCGGATGAGGTTCAAAGTATTCTGGGGCAGTTTGCAGCAAAAGGCGGAATTATAGTCCAGTTGGAACAGTTTAAATTTGCACCGGGGGATCTACAACTGGTAAAACAGCCCTTTTTTAGTGCACATGGGAGTGATCCGGGACATAAGATTCTGAAAGGCTTAACTGATGACGATTTTATTTTCTGGAATCCGGAGGTCATAGAAGAACGGCCTCAGAATATCATTCAGCAGTGTTTTGTGAAGCCACACAAAGGAGATATCAATATGCTGCTGGAATGCAGTGCCGGGGACTTCGGAGATGGTGGAGATTTATGGACGCCATTATTTGAATATGGGTATAAAAAAGGTAAGGTAATTTATAATCAGTTGGAGATTACCGAGCATTATCATCAAGTTCCGCAAGCCTGTATCCTGCTTAGAAATATCCTTGAATACGCAATTTCTTTTGAGCTAAAAGTAAAGACTGAAATCGGCTTGATGGCTTCAAGAGGAAGTGCATATTACCAGTTTGTGGAAAGTATTGGTTTGGAATTTGAAGAGATTGATGATACGGGTAGCTGCAATCAATATGGTCTGGTGATTGCAGATCTGCAGCATATCAGCAATGAGCAGGCAGATTTGCTGGGCGAATCTGCCCAAAATGGTGGAAGCGTACTTGTACTGCCCGTTAACGGCAGTTGCGAAAGTAAACTGGAAAGAATTACGGGAGAAACGGTGAAAATTCTACCTGTTCCAACCTATCACCTTAAAAAAGTAAAAGATAACTCGCTGACAACGGGAATCTCCATCTGTGATTTATTCGGATACGAGAAGGTATTTCTATCACCGCGTATGGTGGTGAATCGTGTCATTTGTGAAAATGCCGTATATATTGAAGGGGCCGAGGCTCTTCTTGACAGTGTAACCGGAACACCTTGGTATGATTACTATATTCGGGGGTTAAATTCGGAGTTTAGCAGAATTGCACTGGTAAATATGAACAAGGAAAAAAAGGAGCAGGAATTGTCCTATCTGGCAGTAAAGAACCGGGGAAGAGGAAGCATCATTGTTTCACAGCTTTCCACAGATTATAGAAATGAAAAGGATCTCAGGGTCTATTCCAAAATCATTTCCAATCTGGGTGGGTTTGTATGCGGGAATGCTTTTACGTACCAAAAGGCAGACAAGGATTATTCTGTAGAGTGCTTTATGACGCTGCCCTATCAGGACTATCAGGATTATGAAAAAGCTGAATCCTACTACACAGATAAAGAGTACTCATTAAACAATCTTGGAGAGGGACTATACGGCTGGATGAGAAAGGTTGAAAGAGACGCAGAGGACGGGTTCATCCATATTCCGGATAGTGCCGGCAAAACCTATTTTCTTACATGCTTTATCGATTATATACAAGATCCTTGCAGTCACGAACAACAGCCGGAAGAAGACAAATGCAGATTAGAAATTGAAAGCAATTCTATATTGAAAGTCTGGATGAATGGTACGCTGCTGCAAGCATGTGACGAGATTCCATCGGTATCCGAACCCATTAGGTTTGAAAATGTTGCTATGACAAGAGGAATTAACCGTTTTATCATAGCAGCAAAAGCAGGCAATGAAAACATAAAGCTAAGATCCATATTTAAAACCATAGAAGGTAAAATTATGGACAATATCAAATATCAGCTTACCATTGATGAAGTGGATCCCAAATAGCTGGCAACCAGGGGGGAATTAATTTATGGCAATACAAGATAAAAATAATATGGATTCATATTTTTATTTTAACGATACGGAAAAAGAAGTGTGCTTTAAGCGGTACGATACTCCTTCTCCATGGATCAATTATTTATCCAATGGGACTTTTCATACTATGCTTTCACAAGCAGGAGGCGGATTAGCTTTTTACAAATCACCGCAAATATGGAGGATCACCCGGTACCGATTTTTTCACCTGCCAACGGACCGGTCAGGTCCGTATATTTACATTCAGGACAGAGAAAGTGGCGAGTACTGGTGTCCAACATACGAACCGGCAGTAGTAAGGCCGGAAAAATGGGAATCGGCGCATGGAATAGGATATACCCGTTTTTCAGCCCAAAGAAATGAAGTTCAAACGCAACTGACCTATTTTGTTGGGGAATTTGAAAACTCATTAATCTGGAACTTAAAGCTAAAAAATAATTCCAATACGCGCAAGAAATTGACAATTTATGCCTATGTGGAATTTGGTATGATGGAATTCATGCGGGAACTGCAATGGCAGTGCTATAACAAGCATCAGGTATCCGTGCAGTATAGGAAGGATACGGGTGCCCTTATCTATAAATATGGTGTTGAGATGCAGCCAAAACCGGATGAAACACCCCTGGTGTATTTTACTGCTGACAGGATACCGGACGCATATGACGGGGATCGGGATGAATTTATCGGTAGTTACCGGTCGGAAGCGAATCCTTTTGCCATTGAAAATGGTGGTTGTACAAATTCCACGCTGATGGGCGGGGATCCTTGTGGAGCCCTTCAGTTTAGCTTTACGATAGACGCAGGACAGGAGGAAACAGTGAATGTCTTCCTGGGAACAGGAATGAATGAAAAAGAAATAGAGCAATCCATCCTGAACTCCCGTAAACAAGGATTTGTAGAAGAATCCTTTCAGGCACTAAAAGGATCGTGGAACAAATACTTGAATAAGTTTTCCTGCTCTATTCCAGATGAAGATGCACAGAGACAAATCAATACATGGAATCCCTATCAAGCCCATAGAAATTTTCTGTTTTCACGGAATATTTCCTATTATGCTACCGGTACTTTCCGGGGCGTAGGTTTCAGAGACACCTCACAGGACATATTGGCGCAGGTTCCCTTTGATATGGAAGCCTCAAAGGAAAAAGTAAGGTTACTGCTAAAAGAGCAGTATCAGGATGGACATGCGAACCATTATTTCTTTCCAACGGAAGGATGGGATCCGGTTACGTCCATTCACTCGGATGACCACCTGTGGCCCATCCTGTCAGTGTGGAACATTGTAGTTGAATCGGGAGACACTTCATTTTTACATGAGTCGATAAAATACTATGATGGAGGGCAGGCAACAGTATATGAACATCTCTGCAAGGCTGTCGAATATACAAAAAATCATCTGGGACGGAATGGTTTTCCCCTCATGCTTCGATCGGACTGGAATGATCAACTTTTCCGCGTATGCAGACAAGGAAAAGGAGAAAGCATATGGACAGCTATGCAGTTAGGGGCTGTATTGCTAAAAATCGCAGAACTGGCACATTTGTTAGGAAAAGATGAGGATGCAGCAGCTTTTACGGAAATGTATGAGCAGCAGAAGAAGCTTGTCAACAGCATCGGCTGGGATGGCAAGTGGTTTAGAAGAGCGGTTATGGACGACGGAAGATTCCTGGGTTCAGATATTCATGATGAAGCAAAAATTTGGCTCAATGCACAAACCTGGGCTGTACTATCTGAAATGGCTGAAGAGGAAAAAGGATTCAGCGCTATGGATTCGGTGAAGGAAATGCTGGATACTGAATTGGGAATCAAAAAGATTCATCCCTCTATAACAACTTTTCCTGATCCAAAGGATCCACTGACCAACTATAACCCGGGAACCGGAGAAAATGGTGCAGTATTCTGTCATGCCAACACCTGGGCCATTATTGCGGAATGTATGCTGGGAAGAGGCGATCATGCCTATAAATATTACAGGCAGCTCATTCCCAACATAGCTATGAAAAAAGCGGGTGTGTGGAGATACAAGGCTGAACCTTATGTATACGCATCCAATTTGTTTGGTCCTGAATCGGATAAGTTCGGATTGGCAAACGTATCCTGGTTGACGGGAACAGCAGCATGGATGTATGTTGCTGCAACACAATATATTTTGGGAATCAGGCCGCAGTGGAAGGGACTTATGATTGATCCTTGCATACCGTCTGAATGGAAAGAATTTGATGTTGAAAGAGAATTCAGGGGAGTCACTTACAGGATTTATTTAAAAAATGAATCCGGCAGATGCAAGGGAGTACAACGAATAGAAGTTGATGGTGAAGAGATAGCCGGAAACGTAATTCCTCACATTGACGGGCAGAAAACCAGAATCGTCAATGTATATATGTAACTGTGATCAAGGAGAAATGAAAAGATGGTAAAAAGATTTGCTTTTCGTGCACAGTATCAAAATGGACGGAAGGAGGATATCCTTCGATATTTGGAATCCAAAAGCAACACAATTAAAGAGCTGGCAGCCAGCGATACGATCATGACGTTAAGCGTATTTATGTGGAACAACAACCTGTTTCTCTATTATGAAAGCATTGGGAAGGACATTGCTCCGGATGAACTGTTCGGTGAATCCGGCATATATCTTAAAGCTTGGCCCGGAGAAGATGATGTAAGGTATTGGATACCCATGCATGATATTTTCCACTATAACAGGCCGGTTAGTATAGAACATTGGAGAAGAAAGCGAAAGCCCGAAAAAATAGTAGGACGTTTGGCCCGGTTAAAGCCTGAAATGCTCAGTAGTTATATTTATTATCACTACCAGTACCAGGAAGAGAAACCTTGTGATGGAAACAAGACAGGGATTATTCATTTGAATGATAACATAATGTTTTTTTATCATGAGGAACCGGTAATTACTGAACCTCCCTTATATCAAGGAGCTTTGAATACATCCAACACTCCAAGTGCTTGGGGAGAGGTAATGCGGCCACATTTTATAGTATGGGAGGATGCGCCGAAAGGACAGGAAATCTGGCGTAATGTTGGTTTGGTATTCCATATGTCTTCTCCTCTGACTATTTTCAATTGATATCTGAGAATTTGAGTTTCTAAATAAACTTCATTAAAAAACAGAGGGGGATTGGCTCAAAAATGAATATTCAGCAGATTTATAAAGCTCTGGAGTATGGGGTGGAAAAAGATCAAGCCGGCAAACAGCTTTTTAATGAAGCAAGAAGTCCGGAAAAGTGGGAACAAATACGAAGCACTCACAAGAATCAGCTTGACGAACTGATAAATATAGCAGACAGGTATCTTGATGATTCTCTAAAAGGGCTTACATATTCGACTTATAGGAAATATGGGGAAACAGGATCAAGGAAAGAATATGAAGCAATGTATTTTAACAGAAGAGGCCGCTTAAACCTTTTTGCTATATTATCATTAGTATATGGAGAGGAAAAATATCTCCGGGCATTAGAAGACGTACTATGGGCAATCTGTGATGAATTTTCATGGTGTGTTCCTGCCCACCTTGATACGTGGAGCAGAGTAGTGTCAACCAGGGAGAATATGTTTGGAGTACGAGGGAAGATAAGGGGTGTTGGAAGGGAACACAAAACCCATATCGACTTGTTTGCAGCTGAAACAGGATTTGCTCTGTCTGAAATTTTAGAGCTTCTGGAAGAAAGACTTTCTCCGCTTGTAGTTATTAGGGCAAGAAAAGAGATTGTTGACCGGATACTCGCTTCGTTTTATGAGTTCAACAGCCTGTTCCGATGGGAAACCTTCAACAATAATTGGGCGGCTGTATGTGCCGGATCCATTGGGGCTGCAGCATTGTATACGATTGAGGACATTAACGTGCTTGTTCCGCTTTTACACAGGGTTCTGGGGATACTTGAATGCTTTCTTGAGGGATTTGAGGAAGATGGCTATTGTGTTGAGGGTTATAGTTACTGGAATTATGGGTTCGGATTTTATGTATATTTTGCAGAGCTGTTAAAACAAAAAACTTCCGGTAGGATCAATCTCATGGAAGGAGAAAAGATCCGGAATATTGCCCTTTATTCTCAAAGAGCCTATCTTAGCGGTGGGAAGGTATTATGTTATTCAGATGCTCATGAAAACATACAAATGAAACCCGGGCTTCTTGATAAGTTGAAGAGTATCTATCCGGAACTTCAACTCCCCGACAGGAAGTATGAAGAGAAGTTTGGTGATGACCACTGCTACAGGTGGGCATCATATATCCGAAATTTTGTGTGGTATAATAATGAAATAAAAGCAACAACAGAGCAAAGAATGGCCCATTACTTTAAAAATGCTCAATGCTTGGTAGCTAGACAGGTTGATCAAGCCAATACCGTTTGTTTTTCTGCTATTGGTTCGCATAACGGTTTATCCCACAATCATAATGATGTAGGCAATTTCATTTTGCACGTAAACGGAGAAACACTGCTGACTGATTTGGGGATGGGTGAATATACATCCCAGTATTTCGGTGGTGAACGCTATGATATTTTATGCAACGGTTCACAAGGACATTCAGTCCCCATCATTGAGGGAAAATATCAAAAGGCCGGGCATGAATATGGGGCACGTATTATCAATGTCACCAATACTGAGGAAAAAGATGTCTTTGAACTAGACATTGCGGCAGCCTATGAACATGAACATTTGAAATCATTGATAAGGTCCTTTACATTTCAACGTACACCTGTAGTAAGTCTGTTGCTAACTGACTCTTATACTTTTACGCAGAAACCTGATGGCATTATCGAGAGATTTATTACAAAATACAAACCTGGTGTAGAAATGGAAGGGGTCGTGGTAATTAAAGGAAATCATGGTGGTGTCAAGATGCATTATGATTCCGAAAAGCTAAAGTGTAGTATCCGTAAAGTTGGTTTTAAGAGCCATCGATCTCTGGAAGAAACAGTATACTTGATTGATCTTTCATGCCAAGCTGCTGGTCTGGAAAAAAATGTATGTGTCCAGGTGCTCTTTGATGTAGAAAGAATATAATAAGCGTGCGTTGATAATTGACAGGGATACAGGAGGAGCAAAATCCTTTTTCTCACGGGTTAAACGTAAAGGTGCCAGAGGTTTAACTGCCACAGTGATTACATCTACAGTTGTTGAAGGAATAAAACTTTATGAACTCTGGATCAACTTCTTTGAAATAAAGGCAAAATAAGGTACATTGTTATTTGAAAAGCATAAAAAGAATGCACTTTATAATAAAATTGTATCATTTACCTCTGGTGTAATAATCAGTATAATGAGGTTGTCACAAAACGGACCTGCACGATGAATTTATTTGAAAGATAAATTCTTTCTTTGCTGATTTTCAATTTTAAACCTTATAAAAAATCGAACCTCTATAAAGAAGGTGAAATCGATATACAATGGCATTGGCAACTGATGGTTTGGCGTTCGCACAGCCAATGATTCTGGAGCTGTATGAACGTCGAATCAGCGAAGTTCCGTCCGTATTTGTATAGTGTGTACTGTACTTACATGGATTTTTAAATAAATATTAAAAGAAAAACCCGTTTCATACCCTTAAAGTGAACTCTGATGAAATCTCATTCAAGAAATACTGTTACCGATTTCTTAATTTAAGCAGTTATAACTGGGCGAATTTATATAGTTGATCAGATTGTAAAAGTTGAGTTAATAATGGGGACAAACCGTTATTAAATAAATCAAAATTTGGGGGTATTCATTATGACAAAGGTTAAAAAGATCACGTGTATTCTGGTTGCTGTACTTTACTCGCTGTCTATAGGTTTGACAAGCTATGCATCAACCAGCCCGGAATCACCATCAACATCCAGGGACTTTGCCAGTTATTATGTCGATAATAATGGCAGTGACAGTAATGATGGCAGTAAGCAGACTCCCTTCAAGACAATCCAAAAAGCAAAGGATGCAGTGAGGACCTTGATCCGTGAAGGTAAACTGCCGGAAGGCGGGGCAAAGGTATATCTGCGTGAAGGCACATACTATATGTATGACTCGTTAGTCTTTGGCTTGGAGGATTCCGGCACTGAGAATGGAAAGATTACATACACAGCGTATCCGGGCGAGAATGTAAGGCTTTCCGGAGGTAAACCCGTTGAACAAAGCTGGTTTCGACCCATCAATGAAGAAGAGAAAACAAGTATTATTGATCAAAATGCTGCTGCAAAAGTAATGGTTGCAGACTTGAAAGCCAATGGTATCACCGAGTATGGGGTGCTGAATACGAGAGGATATCATTATTTCAACAAAGGACAGTATATGGCAGCCGAACTGATTGTTAACGGAGAAAATCAGACACTGGCACGCTATCCCAATGTAGGTACCATTCCTGTTGATAATAAAAACCTGCTGCCGGAGGAACTGTCATTTAAATATGAAAATGACAGGCCGTCCAGTTGGGCCAATGCAAAGGATGTATGGATTTGCGGGACACTGTCTATTAACTATGAAAACAACTATTACCCGGTTGATAAAATTGATACGGTAGCGAAAAAAATCAAGCTAAAGGAAGGAAAAATAAAAACCTATTATACAAACGGCTGGTATTTTGCAGAAAACCTTCTGGAAGAGATGGACCAGGTGGGAGAGTATTACATCGATCGAGAGGCTGGGAAGCTCTACTATCTCCCGCCTGAGGATTTTAACTCAAAAGAGTATACCATCGAATTGTCTACCATCGGTAAACCCATATTCTATTTTAACGGTGCAAAAAATATTGCTGTCACAAATATGACCATCGAAGGTGGAAGAGGATATGCAGCGCTAGGTACGACTAAGGATTATCAGATGATGACCTACGGCGAGTTTCTGATAAAGAATAATATCACCAACCCCATCGTTTTTGATCCGAATTCGACGCATTTCTATCGGCTTGCCAACCCTTCCAATTATCCTGAAGCGCAGGTGTTTCCGGGACATATTTGGGATGGATTCCTGGATGAAGGTTCAGGTGTCGAGGGAATCGAATTTAGAAGCTGCCAGATACGCAATTTCGGACAAGGGGGCCTGGTATTCCGAGGTACAAAGATAAAAATAGAGGATAACGAGATAAAAAACATTGGCGGAACAGGCGTATTTATGACAGGCGGCGATTATGAGACCCTTATATCCAGTGAAAACACAATTGTAAATAATACGATACATAGGGTTGGATACCAGCACAGGGCATATAACCCTGCAATCGCTTTACAGGGTGTTGGGTGCAGGGTTGCATATAACGATGTATATGATGGACCGCATTGTATTTTGAATTTTGGTGGAAATGACCATATTTTTGAATATAATAAGATCCACGATGCAGTGAAAGAGTGTCTTGATATGGACGCAATATACACTCGTAATGAAATTAGCCCTCAGCGGCGTGGTACTGTATTCAGAAACAACTATATCTATAATCTCGGTATCTACCCTGTAGGTCAATATACCAAGCAATTTAACGTATGTGGTATAAGAACGGATAACAACGGCCATGCGCTGCAGATCTACAATAATATTTTTGCAAATATTGGGTCCCAAAATGCAAACAATGTTGTAGCTATTAGAGCCCAGGGCACACGTAGCACAATAAAGGGAAATTTATTTTTGGACTGTTCTGCTACCTATTGGGGATTTGATAACTATAAACCGGGATCTACATGGAATACAGCAGATGCTGAAACCAAAAGAAGGTTGGACCTTGTGAAAGCCTATGCGGCAAATCCTGTTTATGCGGCTAAGTATCCTGAATTAGCTACGTTTGATCAGGAATTTTACGCAGCTGTTGCAACGAATACATTTGATGAAAATGTGGCTGTAAATATTAAGTTCCCTCTAAGCCTGATCAATGGAACACCACTGCCAAGCAGTGCAAGAGGTGCAAAAGAGCTTTTGTTGGGCACTAACAATACCGCTATGACCACGGATCCCGGATTTATCGGATACAGTAGCGGAAACTATGAACTCCAGGCAGGACTTGACCTGCTTAACAAAATGCCGTTTTTCAAAAACCATAGCATGAATGAGTTTGGCCCACAGGATAGAATTGCGCCTTATTGGCACGACGAAAGCGTGACAGCTTCCAGCGTGACACAGACAGGTTTGACACTGAACTGGAGCGGAGCGTATGACAATAGAGGTTTAACAGGTTATCGCATTTACAAGGATTCGGTATTGATGGGAACAACTACAAGCCAGACATACGATATAACCGGCCTGGTGGAAGGAACTACGTATGATTTCAAGGTTGAAGCTGGGGATACGGCGGGTAACTGGAGCAGTACCGGACCGGTAGTCCGTGTGACAACGCAAGGACAGCCAGTTTTTAATCCCGTAGAAAATCAATCCGTAGAGGAAGGAAAGGAAGTAAAATTTACAGTATCTGCCTCTGATCCAAATGACGACAAGATTGACATATCGGTAACCGGTCTTCCCGAGGGAGCCTTGTTTGATAAAGTTACAGGATTGTTTAGCTGGATGCCGGGCTTTGATCAGGCTGGTGAGTATGCGGTCATCTTTACAGCATCGGATGGAAGCTTGACTTCACAAAAGGTTGTTAAAATTACCGTACAGGATATGCCGGCTAAAGTTCTGACAGAAGGTTTGAAGGAATATGTAAATAATATGGATATCAATAAAATAGCAAAAAACCTGTTGGTGAAAAAGTTGGATGATGTAACGGATTCCCTGGAAAAAGAACAATATAAATTGGCTTTGGTAAAGCTGAAAGTATTTATGGCAGAAGTCAAGATACTGCAACCCAAGGTCATTAGCCGTGAACAGTCTGATTATCTCATTGGAGGGAGTCTTGATATCTGTATGGCGATTCGAGTGGATGCCCAGAACAAGGATGCAGGCCTGAAGGATAAAAAAATAGACCGGATCGTAGAGGCATTTAAGAATTTTAAGGAAGCAAAGGATAAGAATGATCTATACAATGATTTGACGGGTAGAATCGATGATTTAATTGATATGATTCAGTAAAGCATCTAAGGCCAAAACCATGGAACGCCTGTATTCAGCATTTTGCAGGAATATAAGGATAGTATGGATTCAAGGAAAACAAAGCAAGAATATACAGTTGTTGTATATTCTTGCTTTGTTTATTATAGTGTACAGGTTGAATTTAATTCAAAGATGGGTTCTAGATAAAACAAAGTCTCTTCCTAGGACTTACTGGCTTCATATGGCATTATTTTGTACACTCAAGGCATGTAATGTGGCAATGATGCTCCTTAAGGAAAAGCGCTAAAAAACATAACATATAGTGCAGTATTGGCGGACTTTAATATAATAGATTGATTTTGAGGGAGAAAAATAAAAGGACATTTTAGCCCTCTAAAAATCGTAAAATCAATGATATATCTCAAAACTTCGGAAGGATAATGCTGTAAATGGTTAAAATATCATGATAGAATAGAGCGCGTAAAGGAGAACGACTATGAATGCTGTACTGGAAAATATTTTAACAAGAAGAAGCATACGTGCTTTTAAGGAAGAACAAATATCGGAAGGGGATTTAAATACAATCCTTTTGGCAGGAAGTTATGCCCCAAACGGTATGGGACTGCAAAGCTGGAAGTTTACAGCGATACAAAATCCCGTTATGATGAAAAAAGTCAACGAGGCGATTCGCCAAACGCTTTTATCCATTCCAGTTGTAGCTGAAACCCATCCCTATATCATAAGTCTGATTGAAAAGGCAAAGGATGTAAGTGCGGACTTTTTATACCATGCGCCCACATATATCATCGTTTCCGGTCTAAAAGACAACGGAAACGCTATGCCGGATTCCGCATTAGCCATTGGGAATATGATGCTGGCGGCTCACTCGCTTAGAATTGGCTCCTGCTGGTTAAACCAGTTGCCGGGGCTTACACATATGCCGCTGATACGTGAGCTTTTAACGGAATTGGACATCCCTGAGAATCATATTGTATACGGCTCGGTTGTTTTGGGGTATGCGTCGAATGAACCAAAGCCTGCCGACTTACGCAAAGATGTGATTCACATTATCCGCTGATTGCAGCTGAGGAGAGGAGGTGCTTCTATGCAATTTCATAAAATGATCGATCTTATTTCAAAAGTACAAGGAGTGAACGCTATTGCCCTTGGCGGTTCCCAAAGCCGGGGTGAAGCGGATCAGCAGTCCGATTACGACATCGGAGTTTATTACAATGCCGATTTACTGGATACAGCAGCTCTTGCACAGTGTTTGAAAGAACTTGATGACGGGCATAAGAATGATCTTTTAAATCCGCCCGGTCAATGGGGGCCGTGGATTAACGGAGGAGCATGGCTCACCTTGGATGGTACGCCGATTGACATCCTCTTGCGAGATATCAATCGAGTGGAAGCGGTTTTAATGGACTGTACCCAGGGCAAAATCACAATAGACTACCAGTGCGGGCATCCCTTCGGCTTTGTCAATACAATATATGCTGCTGAAACGCATTACTGCAAAACGTTGTGGCAGGATGAATCTGCGCCGATCGACAAGCTGAAAGCTCTGCTTTACTCCAAGGGTGAATATTCCCCGCTTATGAAAACGGCGACCGTGCAGAAATTTCTATGGGAGGCTTGGTTCTCACTGGCCTGCGGACGCAAAGCGGCATTTAAAGGAGATATCAACTATGCCGTGGGGTCGGTATTCAGGACGGTTTGTTCCTGGGCACAGGTGCTGTATGCCTTGAATAATCGGTATTTAATGAATGAAAAAGGATCACTGAGGCAAATATGCAATTTAAGTCTTAAACCTGATGATATGGAATCAAAAGTGAAACATGTCTATCAGCTTTTTGCTGATGGAGATGCAGAAAAGGCTTATCAAACTTTGGATCATCTTCATAGTGAAATCGAAGATTTATCTCATGGAATTCAAATAATTCCTGAAAAAATACGATAAGGGATAAAGTAGGAAAAGAGATTGTTTATCTCATGGGACCTAACAAGTGCCAAATAGTATACAAATTGAAGATTAGACAGGCGGAGAACCAAACCTCCGCCTGCAAATATTCCCTACATTGGATTGTTGAAGGAAATTGTTTCTACCTGAACACATAAATGATGCAGGGCAGCAATCCCTTTGATCTGCAACCTGTTGATCTTGTCTAAATTTTGCTCGATACAGCTTGCTATCTCTTTGATTTTATCTCTATCATTATAGTCGAACTCTTTCATCTCTTCCCTGACTTGGTCAACAAAATACCTGTGGCGATTGTTAATGACAGACAACTTTAGAGCATATATGGCTAAGACTTGTCGTATGTGTTCGGATGTAAAAATTCGATAGTTGTTCTGCGTACAACGCTGTGCAGATATGAGGCCAACCTTATCCCAATAGCGAATCGTAGTTACTGGGACGCCGGTTTCCTGGCTGATATCATTAATAGTCAGGATTTTTTGTTTGCGATTTATTTGCAATCCCTCGCTATGGTACAGATGTTTTACTATATTTTCCGATATGATTTTCTCCTGTCGCAAATCCGCTTGGGCTTTATTGACAATCCAATACGCCGAGTCTATTTTTTGAACCATTACTTCTTTCAGAACTTGAGATATAATGGTTAAATTAAAGCCGGGAAGCATTTCCCTAACGCAAATAAAATACGCAATATGTTCCTCTGTATAATTTCTGTATCCTGACGCAGAGCGTGATACAGGGGGAACCAAGCCCATCTCTTCGTATTTTCTTAACGTCGTAGTGCTTATACCTAGCCTTCTAGCAATATCGACCGGTCTCACGGACATTTCTTCACCCCGCTTTATGGTAGTATAAAACATTATACTATAGGTATAAGGTTTTATAAATTATTCCCTCAAATATAGGGATTATATTTTATAAAGTTTTCTAGTTGCACTAATGTTGTATAATTAAGCTGTAGGCAGCTTGATTAAAATGAATTTACGAAGGAGATTGCAGGCGGTAAAACAAATTTGCCTGTACTGTCCCGATTCCCAACGAGAAGAAAGGGGAAAGTTGATGTCTAATATTATCGTTAGAGGTGCCAGAGAAGGAAATTTAAAGGATATTTCGTTGGAGATACCCCGTGATAAGCTAATCGTCCTTACGGGGCTTTCAGGCTCCGGAAAATCCACATTGGCCGTTGATGTTATTTTTCAAGAATGTCAGAGGCAGTATTTAGAGGCAATGGGGCTTCAGGGAATTAATAAACCGAAAATTGATTTTATACGCAACGTGTCACCCGCAATCATGATTACACAAACCGAATCAAATAAAAATCCCAGGTCGACTGTCGGAACGCTGACCGACATTTATACAGACCTGCGGATGGTCTATGAAAAGCTGGGAGTACGGGTCTGTCCCCACTGCAACGAAGTGATATCGGCTGCAGAATGTAAGGAAGAAGTTGAAAAGGCGGATGGGAACTTTAAAGTATTTATGTATTGCAGCCATTGCAACTACAGGATGGAAAAACTGACCCGGACGCACTTCTCCTATAACACCAGAGAAGGAGCTTGCAAAACCTGTGAAGGACTGGGAAAGATTCTGACCATTAACAAAGAGCATACTGTTCATGAATCCTTGTCCTTGGAGGATGGTGCGGTTGACTTTTGGGAGCAGAAATACAAGGAATATCAAATCTCAGCTTTATACAACGCTTTCCGGCATTATGACATTCCCGTTGATGCCAATACTCCGGTAGTGGATTTCAGTAATATTCAAAAATCCATTCTTTACTATGGCGTAGAAAGCGAAGAGGTAAAGAAAGCGTTCCCCGGGATTCTCCCCCCAAAAACCGTTGCGGCAGGCAAATTTGAGGGCGTTTTCCCAACACTTTGGAGGCGAATGTCAGATAAAGGCGGTGACGCAAAACAATTGAATGATTATTTTGATTTTGATGTTTGCCCGGGTTGCAGGGGCGAGCGACTGGGAGAGTTAAGCCGCAGCGTAACGGTTGAAAGTACACGGCTTCCAGAACTGTCGTTGCTGTCCCTGGAAGAATTATATGCGTGGATACGAAAGCTGGAAGATTCTTTAGCCGGCTCAAATCACAATCTCGTAGAATCCTATTTGCTGGACTTAAAAACAAAAATTCAAAGGATTTTGAACGTGGGGTTGGGGTATCTTTCTCTTGACCGTCAAACCATTACCTTATCCGGCGGTGAACTGCAAAGGGTGAAACTGGCTGCAACTTTGGATTCTGATTTGACTGGGATTATTTATATTATGGATGAACCGACGGTTGGCCTTCATCCTAAAGATACCGAAGGAATGATAGCGATACTGAAAAAATTACGGGATTTAGGCAATACCGTTATCATCATTGAGCATGACACGGATGTTATGCAGGAAGCCGATTATATCGTGGATATCGGCCCCGGTTCCGGAAAGCATGGAGGTGAAATCATCGGGACCGGTACATTGGAAGAACTCAAACGGCAAGATACTTCCGTAACAGGGCTGTATTTGAAGAAAATCCAACAAAATAGCAAGGAGTTTCGAGAAGGAACCGGCGAGACAATCCAAATCAAAAATGCTAACTTATATAACTTGAAGAACATTGATGTCAGTTTCCCGGTTGGATGCCTGGTTGCTGTTACAGGCGTTTCAGGTTCAGGAAAATCTACACTGGTATTTGAAGTGCTCGCAGCAGCAGGAGCCAATAAGCAAACCGCCGGCACTATTGTATCCGGAACTGAGCAATTCAACCAAATTGTGACTATAGAGCAGTCTGCAATTACCAAAATGAAACGCTCAAACGTTGCCACCTATTCCGAGGTATATACGGAGATTCGAAAAATCTTTGGAGGATTAAAAGAGGCCAGGGACAAAGGGTTATTCCCTAAGGATTTTTCATTTAATACACAAGGGGGGCGCTGTGAAAATTGTGAGGGGTTAGGGTATATCACCAGCAACATGCTTTTTTTCAAAAACATAGAGGTCAAATGCCCGGTCTGCGGTGGAAATCAATTCAACGACGAAGTTTTGTCTGTAAGATACCAGGGGTATACCATAAAGGATATTCTGCAAATGTCTGTCGAAGAGGCGCTGTATATCTTCAACAAACACCCGAAAATCGAAAGGATTCTAAAACTGCTTCAAGACGTAGGATTAGGTTATTTAGAACTTGGTCAAACATTGACAACCCTGTCCGGCGGTGAAGGGCAACGCTTAAAATTGGCAAAAGAACTGATTAACAATACAGGCAAACACAGCTTATATCTGATGGACGAGCCTACGACGGGATTGCATCCGGTGGATGTTGAGAACTTTCTTACACTTTTGAACCGTATTGTAGATTCAGGAAACACTGTAATTGTAGTGGAACACAATCAGCAGGTTATACGAGCCTCCGACTGGATTGTAGACCTTGGCCCGGAGGGCGGGAAAAATGGAGGACAAATTATGTTTACAGGGACGCCATTGGAAATGCTGAGAAACGGAAATACAATTACAGCAGATTGCTTACGAAAATCCTTATAATCCATGGAGGGAATAGCGTCGGTATTTTGGGAACAGAATAACGGCGCTTTTTTTATTTACAAAAAAGAGATTAGGTACTACAAAACAGAGTGTGAAACGGTTGACAGCAATAATAGAGGACAGGTTTTATGTTACCACGGTATCCAGTGGGAAAGTAATCTATGGTTTATAATCTACTAGTTGTATATTTGGAGATAATGAAATATAATGAACACTGAAAATTGAGGTGGCATTAAAGATACAGTCAAGAAGGGGAACCTTTGGCTTATCCCCAAAGATGCACAAAAGCCATTAGGCGGACGTGGAACAAAGAGAGGTGAAGCATTAGTTGGATAGAATTCTAATCGTTGAAGATAGTATGGATGTAAATAAAATGCTTGCGGAAGTTTTGACAAATGCGGGCTATCAAGTGCAATCGGTATATACCGGCACGGACGGTATCTGGGAAATCAAGAACCACGAATACGATTTGGTCTTGCTTGACATTATGCTGCCCTACAAAAGCGGGGATGAAATACTTAAAGATATGCGTAGTTTTTCTGAAACTCCTGTCATCATAATTTCTGCAAAGGATATGGTCGGTATAAAAATAGACCTTTTAAAGCTAGGGGCCGATGATTACATTACAAAGCCTTTTGATTTGGGCGAAGTGGTGGCGCGGGTGGAAAGTAATTTACGCCGCTCTCACAAACAAATACAGGAAAGCAAGGTCTTTCGATATAAGGATATGGTATTTGATGATAGCATAAAGCGCGTTTCTGCCAACGGGATCGAAATTGAATTAACTGCCAAGGAATACATGATATTAGAACTTTTGTTAAAACATCGGGGCAAGGTTTTTACAAAAGCGAATTTATATGAAACCATTTGGCAGGATAAATACCTCGGTGACGAAAACGCCGTCAAAACGCATATCAGTAACTTGCGAAACAAGCTGAAAAAAGCAAATCCGGGTGAAGAATACATTGAAACGGTATGGGGATTGGGCTACCGTTTATGCAAAGAATAAATTATCTTTTTCCCTACAATTTTCTTGCTATTCTTAACCTTTTCTAAACCTTTGGGCATTACACTTAGAAGATAGAAAGGACAGGTGAACAAAAATGAGTATATATGTTTTGAAAACAAATAGCCTGACAAAAAGCTATCACGGTGTCAATGCTTTGCATGATGTGTCGGTAACTTTGGAATCCGGTAAGATATATGGCTTAATCGGACAGAATGGCGCCGGAAAAACTACGCTTATGCGGCTTGTCACAGGGCTTAGTTTTCCTACGAGCGGCAGCATTGAGCTTTTCGGTCATACCGGTGAAAAAGCTTTACAGATCGAGCGAAAGAGAATTGGATGTATGATTGAATACCCCAGTCTTGCTCCTAACATGACAGCAAAGGAAAATCTCAAACTTCACAGAATTATGAGAGGTATCCCCAATAAGGATGTTGAGGATGAATTGTTAGAGCTTGTGGGTCTTACCGGTACGGGTAAAAAGAAAGCAAAAAATTTCTCGCTGGGTATGAAGCAGCGTTTAGGAATTGCTGTTGCTCTGATCGGTAATCCTGAACTGCTTATTCTGGATGAGCCGATAAATGGGCTTGACCCATTCGGTGTAGTTGAAATACGCAATTTACTAAAAAAGCTATGTGAAGAACGGCAAATGACAATCCTGATTTCAAGCCATAACTTGCCGGAACTGTATCAAACGGCAACTGATTACATTATCATTCACAAAGGCGAAATCAAGCAGGCTCTATCCCTTGCACAACTTGAAGAATGCTGCAAGCATCATCTTCTTATCAACTGCGAGCAACCGGAAAAATTAGTTAGCGTTTTGGAAATGAAACTGAATACAACCAACTATAAAGTTATGCCAAATAAAACCGTTAAGCTGTATGATTATTTGGACGAAAAAGAGCGGGTATCAAGAGTCCTCTTTGAAAACGGGATTATCGTTACAAACCTTTCCAGTGAGGGTGATACGCTTGAAGATTACTTTATTTCTATAGTTGGAGGTGACAGAAATGTATAATCTGATTTGGGCTGATTTGTTTAAATTACGCAAATCAATGGCAATTAAGATTCTATTTGGAATCACAACGGTAAGTGCGGTGGCCATGGCAGTGGTGGCATATCTGATACCACAGGGGAAGGTTGATGCCAGCATGGCCGGAATCGGCTTCATGTTCTCTGATATAAACATGATAAGCATTCTCGGCGCTGTTATTGCAGGCGTTTTTATCTGCGGTGATTTTGAAAATAAAACAATCCAGGATGCTATTGCAAATGGCTGTAGCAGGGGGGCCGTCATAGTTAGTAAGACAACCGTATTTTGCTGTGCCCTGGCGCTCATCCTGCTTCCTTATGCCATCATAACGGGTTTTGCTCTTAGTACAGGTTCCGCGTTCAGCATGGGTTCCGTAGCAGTGGGCTTCCTGCATATACTGACGTCAGAGGCTGGTACAGCCTTTTCTGCGTCAGAGATATGGAAACTGCTGGCTGCCATGTTGACCTTGATGATCGTATACATGGCACAACTGAGTGTCTGTGTGCCACTTGCACTTGTGCTAAAGAAGCCAGTTCTTGTGGTTGCAATCTACTATGGGTTTTCAATTCTTTGTGCGCAGTTGACGGGATTGAGAAATAGTTCTCCTGTGTTTGACCGTATTTTCGCCTGTACGCCCTATGGAGGTAACTACACTTTTGTGACATTGGATACGGGAGCGGGAGACATCTTCAAGGCAATCTCCGTTAGTTTGATATTTATAATTGCAGTGATTGCTGTTACGTACTATGTATTTAGAAAATCGGAAATTAAGTAGCTGAAAGGTCGGTGAGAATGTTGGCAATTGCAGTTGGCGTTTTAAGCATATTAATTATGGTATTCAGTGCGTATATTGTCGTTTTCCAGCTGCAATTACGTAACATTAACCGGCAGTTGGCTAAACGGCTCATCGAACATACACGGCAGCCTATCCGTTTAGAACTGATCAGCAAGGAACTTAATGCTTTGGCTGTCAATATCAATAAGTGTCTGAAGGCGGAGGAACATCTCCGCCTTGGCAGCATTCGCGAGGAAAAAAGGTTTAAAGAGATGGTTGCAAATATCTCCCATGATCTAAGAACACCACTTACTGCCATAAAGGGATATCATCAACTCATGGAAAAAGACAAACTGACCGACAATCAGCGGATTAAGCTGCAAATTGCTCAAAAACACGCCGACAAACTGGAACGGCTGATTGAGCACTTCTTTGAATATTCCTATCTTGTGACCGCCGAGGCAAAGCTGAATATCGAACGTATCAATCTGACAAACCTTGTGACTGAGTGCCTCGCAGAATCTGTGGCGACTTTTGAGGAAAGAGGCCTGAGGGTATATTTTGAAGAGGCATCTCCAGTGTTTGCCATGGCTGATAAGGAAATGACCATGAGGATCATTCAAAACCTGATTCGCAATTGTACAATGCATTCCGCCGGGGACATCGATGTGCGTGTATTGGTTATGGAAGATGCGGTTATATCATTTAGAAATCCTGTGGATGTTGCTTCTGAAATCGATATTGAACGGCTTTTTGACCGTTTCTATACCGGCGATAAAGCAAGGAGAAGCACCACGGGACTGGGGCTGCACATCGTAAAGCTCTTGGCTGAGCAGATGGGTGGCGGCACAGGTGCAGCGGTACAGGACGGCATGATTGAAATATGGGTTAAACTGCCGCTATGGGAGAAAGCCTGATCTGTGATATGCTATAGACCTTATTATAACAAAGTCCATCAGCCGATTTGTCCGCAATACTGCAGATTGTTTGGAACTTGTTTTCCTTATAGCACCTTTCAGGTCTTAAAATTCAAGTGAATAGATAGAAAATGACTATGTTCTAAAATTCTGTACAATAAACAGAAGTCTTAAGGGCATATTGTGTTTCTAAGTAACCTATGTTAAAATGAACATAGGTTACTTGCATGATGGGCATGCGCCAATTACGCGAATCTTCATTAATTACCCAACGCAAAAGTGAAGATGCTAGTAGGATAGGTGTGTGTTCATGGGAATGAAAAGTAAGATTATGGATTTTATGATAGACGATATACTAGATAAATAGTATAGATTAGGAGTAAGGTGAAGTGCTTAATAAAATGAAGAACCCTGTTCATGATTATGGAATGATAAAAATTCCGGGTGGAGAAATAGAATTAAGAGATGATAGAGTAAAAAATAAATGGAAGGTTGAAATAAGACCGTTCCTTCTTTCCCGGTTTCCTGTAACACAGGAACTATATTTAGCTGTTACAAAAAAAATAGCTGTTTCCTCTGAAGAAGCTCAAAAGCCGGTTGTGAATATTTCTTGGAATGATGCAATTTCTTTTTGTAATCTACTTTCTCTGGAAGCTGGACTGAAAGAGTGTTATTCTATAAGCAATGATGGTAAAGATATTGTCTGTGATTGGGAATCAGACGGCTATCGGCTTCCTTCAGAAGCGGAGTGGCAGTACGCATGTAAAGCAGGAACTACCGGATATAGGTATGGTGAGATTGATAAGATCGCCTGGTATAATGAAAATTCAGGAGGAAAAACTCATGAAGTCGGAAGAAAGGAACCCAATGCATGGGGACTATACGATATGCTAGGAAATGTCTGGGAGTGGTGTTGGGATTTATATGATGAGAAGACATACGGCACCTACCGGATTTTCCGGGGTGGCAGCTGGGCTGAAGAGGCTAGGGGATGCGGGGCTTCATGCCGCCGTCGAAGTCACCCGACATTTTGCATTGATGACCTTGGCTTTCGCATTGCGAAGTCTTTTTAACATTGTGAAGAGCATGCCTGACAACTTACTTGGGGAGCAGAAATATGGAAATAGGACCAGAGTGTGCGCACTATTAGAATGTGCATGATTGAATTTAGCTAAAGAAATGGGGATAGTAAAGAATGTATCATAATTTAGATGAGTGTATTCTTGATTTAGAAAAATCCGGCCAGTTAGTTAGGGTACATGAACAAGTCGACCCGAACCTTGAGATGGCAGCGATACATAGGAGAGTAAATGCAGCCGGGGGCCCCGCTCTGTTGTTTGAAAATGTAAAAGGCTCGAAATTCCGGGCAGTATCTAATTTATTCGGCAACCTGGAGAGAAGCAAGTTTATTTTCAGGAATACGCTAGAGGCAACAAAGGATGTGATTGCAGTACGCAATAATCCAATGAACATATTGAAAAACCCGCTTAAACACTTCCATACGGGGTTGGCAGCTTCAAAGGCACTCCCCTTGAAAAAAGCGAGTAATAAATTGGTTGGCTTCCAGGAAATACAAATTTCCGATCTTCCGCTTATCCACCATTGGCCAAATGATGGAGGGGCCTTTGTCACTTTGCCTCAAGTTTATACGGAAGACCCGGAAAAGCCTGGAATTATGAATAGCAATTTAGGAATGTACCGTGTTCAGCTTAGCGGCAATGATTATAAAATGAATAAGGAAGTTGGTTTGCACTATCAAATTCACCGCGGTATCGGTGTTCACCAAAAAAAAGCCAACAAGCTTGGTATTCCGTTGAAAGTGAGCATTTTTATCGGAGGCCCTCCTGCTCACACGCTAGCGGCGATTATGCCATTACCGGAAGGCCTAAGTGAAATGACATTTGCCGGTATGCTTTCCGGACGTAATTTCCGTTATTGCTACTTTGACGGTTATTGTATTAGCCTTGATGCTGATTTCGTCATTACAGGCGAAGTCTATCCAGGCGAAACGAAACCGGAAGGTCCTTTTGGCGATCATATCGGATATTACAGCCTAATTCATGATTTTCCTGTAATGAGGGTGCATAAAGTATTTGCCAAGTCCAATGGGATATGGCCGTTTACGGTTGTTGGCCGTCCCCCTCAGGAAGATACCGCTTTCGGGGAACTCATCCATGAGATAACCGGGAATGCAGTAAAACAGGAAATTCCCGGTGTGAAAGAAGTCCATGCTATAGATGCAGCAGGCGTTCATCCGTTGTTATTTGCAATCGGAAGTGAACGTTACACACCATACCAGAACGTCAAGCAACCAGCTGAAATACTTACCATTGCAAACCGGATTTTAGGAACAGGACAGCTAAGCCTGGCTAAGTATTTATTTATTACGGCTGAAGAGAATCAACTGTTGGATACCCATAAGGAAATAGAATTTCTAACGTATATACTGGAACGAATCGACCTTCATCGTGACATTCATTTTCAAACGAATACAACGATGGATACCCTTGATTATTCGGGGACAGGGTTAAACGCTGGCAGTAAGGTAGTAATTGCCGCCTATGGTGATAAAAAAAGAAGCTTGTGCCAGGAAGTCCCGGAACAATTGAAGGATTTGAGTGTCTTTAGAAATCCACGTTTAGTGATGCCGGGGATCGTCGCTATTGAAGGACCGGAGTTTTCAAATTACCAGCAAGCACAAAAGCAGTTGGATGAGTTATCTTCAGCAATTCAGGCAAGAGGCATGATGCCGGCCTGTCCAATGATAATCCTTTGCGATGATAGTTCATTTATAAGTGGTTCGCTTCAAAACTTTTTCTGGGCAGCATTTACGAGAAGTAACCCTTCACATGATATTTACGGTGTTAATAGTTATTATGAAAACAAACACTGGGCCTGTGATAATATGATTATCGATGTCCGCACGAAACCACACCATGCACCGCCGCTAATCCCTGACCCGACAGTTGAAAAGAACATTGAGCGTTTGTTTGCAAAGGGAGGGAGCTTAAGCAAGATTAAATTAAATCCATAAATGGTAATGAAAAGTAAGAGGCTGTCTCAAAATCGACGGCGGGAACGCTCAAGTGCGCGACTTCGATGTTGTACGGCAGCCGGAACATGTGCGGGAAGAAATAGCTTGCGTTATCTCAATGGCTGCTATCCTGTCGATTGCCCTGTTAATGGGATTCCAGGCGTCTGCAGGGATTACCGGATGGTTGCTTGCAACCGGAATTCTGTTGCTGTTCACGCTGGTATTGACCTGGATCGCGGTCATATCCGGCCTATTAGCCAAAAGTGCCGAGGGAGCCGGTGCTTTCGCCTATCCGCTCATGTTTCTGCCCTTTGTTAGTTCAGCTTTTGTCCCTACCGAATCCATGCCCGGAATTGTCCGTACTTTTGCGAAACATCAGCCGGTCACATCCATTGTTGATACCATCCGTTCCCTGCTCATGAACGAATCTGTAGGGAACAACGCTTTGAGTGCGGTTATATAGTGCTTGGGCATTCTCGTCGTCGCTTATATTATCGCAATGTGGGTTTACAAGCGTAAGATAGCATAAATCAGTATCCGTCATAGGTTTTCCAGCGCTAGATTTTTCCTGTCCTCTAGGGTGACTGCCATAATTCCTTTCTTTGAGCCCATCCACAGCAGAAGACCGACTATGCAGGCGCATAGTTCAGAGATTGTCAAGGCCCATATGACTCCATTCAATTCAAATAGCATGTTTCCAAGGATAATAATCGGGATCAAAGCTACGCCTCTGGCTGCCGACATGATGTTGGATTGGATTCCTTTTCCAAACGATTGGAACATACTGGTGAATAGGCCGCCGAAGCCTGCGAATAGGGTCGAGACCAACAAGGCGGTCAGAATCTTGACACCGATCTTAATGACTTCCGTATCCATGCTGAAGATGCCAAGGATTTGCTGTCGGAATAGAAAAAGAACGACTGCAATACCCAGCGTGATGCTTACCAGATAGAGAACGGTGGTTTTAAGAATTTGTCCCAGCCGTTTCTGATCACCTGCGGAATATGCAAATGCGATCAACGGAACGATTCCAGTATAGAGTCCCATGCCAATAAAGTCACTAATCTGTACCACACGGTTAGCAACACCGAAGGCAGCGATCACGTTATCGCCATACATCATGGCATAGTTGTTAAACATCAGGCTGGATACAACCAGAAATATGTTCAGGAGGAATGCGGAAATGCCGACCTTAAAGATGTTGGAAAGCATTTCTCCAGTTGGCTTGAAGTCCTTGATGCTAACGCTCTGTGCCTTGCTTTTTTCTTTGAGATACCAAACGTAGTACAGGGCAGCACATACGTTTCCAATGACGGTTGCAATAGAGGCCCCTAAGACATCCATCCGAAGGAGAAAAATAAAGAAGGGGTCCAGAATGATGTTGACCGCCACACTCAGGATCATCCCGACCATGGATTCGGTGGAAGCACCCTCTGCGCGGACAGTTTCCGCCAGCGTGAAGTTAGCGATGACAAAGGGGCTGCCGAGAGCATATGCTAGAATGAAGTCCTTAGTGTATTGCAAGGTTTCACCCTTGGCACCCAGCACCTGCAAGACCGGTGATAAAAAAGGAAGACAGATCAGCATAAACACAAGCCCTGATAACAGGGAAAAGTAAAAATTCACAGAGGATGCTTTTTTAGCTCCGTCCTCATCCTTTTCGCCCAGCAATCTTGATATATAGGTGCTGCCTCCGATCCCGAATATCTGCCCGATCCCCATCAGAATGGCGGTAAAGGGCAGTGCTAATGTGATCGCCGCCAGCATGGCGGTGTTATTCAGCTGTCCAATGAAGAACGCGTCGATAATGTTGTAGATCATATTGACGACCATACCCAGAATCATAGGAATTGCCATGTGTGCAATGGCCTTGGGTACAGGCGCTTTTTCCAGATAATAGACTGTGTCTTTTTCAGATTGATTCATAATGATACTCCTTTCTGTGTAGAAGCAAATGTAATGTCATAAAAAAGTGCGTACGCGCTATATCCGACACTCGTTAGAAACAGCGCATACACATCTTTACCACTGCAGATTATTCATTCTTTATCGGAATCGCCAGGTTTATTTCCTTCGCCTGGATGCCGGTTAAAGCCTCTGTTACCAAAAGGCGGATGGCCATCTTCCATGTCAGGGCGCCGGCCAAAGTGTCTGCCATCAAAGGGTGGACGGTCGTTCATATCCGGGCGCCGGCCAAAGTCTCTGCCATCAAAGGAGGGATGTCCGGCCTTCATGTCGGGATGCCGGCCAAAGTCCCTGCCATTAAAGGGTGGGCGGCCGCCTTCCATATCGAAATGCTGGCCAAAGCCTCTGCCACCGAAAGGTGGACGGCCGTGAAAATTAGGTTCCAATTCGCTATCACCAAATAGCTGCTCTAATGTGGAGATTATGCGGCCCAGGTAATCGCTTAATGCAGCTTGTTCCTCTTCATTCAGGCTTGCAAACAATGCTTCGGTATCCAACTGCTGCTCATTTTGACCGGATGCTTCTCTTCCTGCCTCAGTCAGACGGATATCCATGACACGACGATCTGCTTCAGACGGTGTTCTAGTAATGTATCCGTTCCGTTCCAGCTTTGCCAGCAACTCTCCCAAAGACTGAGACCGCATATCCAAAATGTTGGAGAGTTCTTTTTGGCTTATCTCCGGTTTCAGCTTGAGTAAAGCCAATATCCGTCCCTGACCCCGGTGGGGATCACCCATAGGACCGTAGTCTCTATGATTCTGCTGATGATATCGGTGCAGTAGCCATCCAAGACGGGTAAACTGTCCGAATAAATCTAAATTATTGTTGTTCATAGTTTTCCTCTCTTTCAATGCAGAATATGAAGGTACCTTATGAAATTAATTATAAAGGTACCTTCATATTCTGTCAAGGGAGGAAATGAAAAAATTTATGGTCAGTGACTTACTCCCAAAAGGTATCCCAGTAGACTCTAGAAAAAGATGTGGTATGAGGCACGTAGGTTGTTCTTATATAGAGTACGCATTTTAAGCTTTATAGATAACACTATATAACAAAGTTTAGCCTTGTATTGCAGCGGCTCATGCCTACCGTGGCTTTTTACGAATAAAGTATGCCTGTATTGTCGAAGGCGCAGTAAAATGTTAAAATAGAAAAAACGTTTGCATTTTTGGGGAGAAACTGAGAGGATAAAAAATGGCAAGATACTTTAACAACAAACCCGTAGAACTGCTGGCCCCTGCCGGGAACTTTGAAACTTTCAAAGGAATTATTAACTTAGGTTGTGACGCCGTGTATTTCGGCGGCAAAAATTTAAATATGCGTCTGCACCGTAAGGACTATAACTTTACAAACGAAGAGCTGTTTGAGGCGGTTAAAATAGCGCATTCACTAGGCAAAAAAGCGTATATTACCGTAAATAATTTGTATAGCGATCAGGAACTGGACCAGCTTAAGGAGTTTTTGCTGCTATTGGGCGAAATAAACCCCGATGCACTGATTGTCCAGGACTTGAGTGTCATTGCCTTGCTGAAGGAGCTATCTGTGGATTTGCCGGTACATGCGTCAGTGATGATGAACGTGCATAATCTACAAAGCATATACGCATTGCAGGAAATGGGGGTGACAAGGGTTGTTCTATCCCGTGAGGCACCCCTCGCCTATAGCAAATATCTAGCGGCAAAGACAAATATGGAATTGGAATATTTTGTGCATGGGGACATGTGTGTTGCCCATGGAGGGCAGTGCCTCTACAGCGGCATGCTGTTCGGGCAAAGTTCCAACCGGGGACGATGCTTGAAGCCCTGCCGTTGGGGATATCAGGTACTGCATGATGGGACGGAGTACCAGACACAATTCCCGTTGGCGGTAAAGGATATGTGCATGTATGAGCATATTCCCGAGTTGATTGACGGTGGAATCACATCCTTCAAAATAGAGGGACGTATGCGTACTTTGGATTACCTAACCATGCTCATCCAGGCCCATGGGGATGCGATTGACAGGTATATCGAAGATCCCCTTTGCTATGACCGAACCAAAAGTTCCCCGGTTTTACATGAAAACCGTAAGAGGGATACGTCGACTGCCTATGCCTTTGGCAACCCCGGCCTCAGCAATATTAATACGCGATATGAAGGAACCGGCACGCTGTTCAGCAGCGGAAAAGTGTTTAGTACAGCAACGGAAGAACGGGAATCTTCGAAGGAAAAGATCCTGAAAATCAACCAGCAGTTGGAAGAGCACAGTATAGGCTTTAACGAGAAAGCAAAACTATGCGTAAAAGTCAACAATATCCGGCAAGCGAAAGTGTGCCTGGACTTAAAAGTGGATGCCATTTATTTATCCGGAGATGTTTTTTTGCCGGACAAATCTTTTTCCAGGCAGCAGATGGAGGAACTTGCCAAAATCAAGGGAGAAACCGGCATTTATCTCTGCATGCCGCATATGACCTTTGATACACAATTTGAACAGTATGAACAGTTGCTGGCATGCGGTTTACCGGTTGATGGGCTGCTGGCAACCAATATAGGCGGAATTCGAACATTTAAAGATAGTGCCCTGATCGGCGATTATCCTTTAAATATTCTTAATCATAAGTCGGCGGAATTGTACACAAGACTAGGACTTGAGCGGTTTACCATTACTCCGGAGGCTACGCTTTCGGAAACAATTACCATTCTTAACCGTATGGGGTCCCGGGCAGAGTTAATTGTACACGGATCTCCAACAGTGATGTACATGGAGCATGACCTGTATGACAATGTGAATCGGGACCGGAAAGGCCTGCTGTTTTTAGTGGACGAAGGGGCATTCCAACATCCGGTTTACAAAGATCAGTATGGCAGAAACCACATGCTTTTATATAAGAACCTCTGTTATCTGCCGATTCTTAAGGGCCTTTACCATGCCGGATTGTCCCGCTTCCGCATTGAGGCCCCTCATCTGCCGGAGCAGGAATTGGCTCGAATTATCAGAGTGTATCAACAGGCACTGCGAGAGCTGGATACCTGTGAAGCTTTATACGAGGATCTGGAGCCCATTCATTCAGGCTGGACTCTCGGTTCTTTTGGATTATAAGGAGGACTGCTGCAATGAGCGCAGAAGAAATTTTACAAATGCGCAGGGAGTATTTAATGCCCTGCCTTGGCTATTTTTATAAAAACCCCCCCGTATTGGTTCGGGGAGACATGCAGTATCTATATGACGAAAACGGAAAGAAATATCTGGACTTTTTTGCAGGCGTTTCGGTGATGAACTGCGGTCACAGCAATCCTGAGATTTTAAACCGGGTAATCCAGCAACTGGGTACCCTGCAGCATGTCACCAATATTTATCTGACCCAGCCGATTGTGGAGCTGGCTAAACGGCTGAGCGAAGTTTTACCGGGAAGCTTACACAATTCGTTTTTCTGTATGTCCGGTTCTGAGGCAAATGAAGGTGCTATGCTGCTAGCCAGAATTTACACAGGCAAGCGGAAATTTATTGCTTTGAAAAACAGTTTGCACGGCAGGACACATTTGACCATGTCTGCCACATCCATACCCATGTGGCGTGCAGATCCTTTTTTGTCGGAGGATTTCTATTTTGTGTCCCATTCGCCGGAAAAAATTCTTTCGGAAATAGAAGCGGTTTTAAGACAGGATGCGGATATTGCGGCGTTTATATGTGAGCCTATTTTGGGTAACGGAGGCATCATCACTCCTCCTGACTGGTATTTTTCCGAGATTAGCGCTCTGCTGAAACGCTACGGCGTTCTTATGATCTGCGACGAAGTTCAGACAGGATTTGCCCGTACCGGAACCATGTTCGCAATTGAACAATACGGCATTGTCCCTGATATTATGACAATGTCGAAAGCCCTGGGGAATGGAATTCCTATCGCGGCTTTCTCTACAACACAGGAGATTGTATCCACCTTTACAACACCATCCGCCTCCACCTTGGGGGGGAATCCTGTTGCATGTGCTGCTGCTTTAGCCGTATTGGACTATATAGCAGGCCACGATTTATGTGCCCGTGCAAAAACACTTGGAAACTTGCTGCTGGAAAAGCTCAATGGTTTAAAAAATAAACACTCCATTGTGAGCGAGGTACGGGGAAAAGGCCTAATGCTTGGCATGGAGCTACGCGATGAAAACAATGAGCCCTTTACTTCCAAAACTGATGCTGTATTGGAGAGGCTCAAGGACGACGGAATTATTTTAGGCAAAAATGGGCTTTACCGCAATGTCCTCGCTTTTCAGCCTCCTTTGGTAATCCAGGAGGCCGATATAGATTTTTTAGTGGAAAAATTAGATTATGCCTTAGGTAATTCATGATCTACTGTCAACACCGGACTATGACTGACCCAGGAGACCGAAAAATTTGACCCATACCAAATCAAGGTCTGCCATATGATAGGTTTACCTTTAGCGTAAAGGGTCGAAGTTATATAGAACTTAGAGTAAACGATGAAAAGGCATCGTTTCTATCGGAGAAAAACATGGGGATTAGTGTGATGAATGATACTTTGGAGGACTACTTCCTTAAGCTCACCGGCGGGAACTTTACTATATCGTAAATACAGATTGGTTAAATATCAACGAAAAGAAATTTTGCAGAATTTACAAATAAGTAAGACAAATTATGGTTAAGATTCGACTCACAGATGATGATGCCAGAAAACAATACGGATAAAAGGACGGAAATATAGTAGAATAAAGCTATGGAAGAGAGAAGAAATTTTACACTGGAAGAAAAAGCTAAAATCGAGATTGAGGTTTTGAGGGAGAAAAACGCTGAATTGATATCCTGTGCACTCATTTCTCATATACCTAACAAAAAGCTTTGGACTCCATGGTAAGGAGTGATGTCGATGAAAAGCGTGCTTGAGGACGTAATGTCGCAACAGCGTATCCAGCGCTGGGTGAACGCCCCAAACCATCAATTAGCAATAGGACTGGTAAATCATTCCGGAAGGATGGTTTGGACTCGGGAAAATGGTAGTGAAAATGACGGTTCTAAGTCAATTTATGAGATCGGTTCCATTACAAAAACATTGACCGGTTTATTACTGGCAATCGGTGAACATAATGGAAAATGGCACCGTTCCGATCTGATATCGGACTACGTTCCTGAATGGTTTGCCAGCCCATTTGCTCAACAGACAACCCTGTTACATCTTGTTACACATACTGCCGGTCTGCCAGATGTGCCCGGAAATTTCAAATCTACCATAACGGATCGGCTAAATCCATATGCAAATTATACTGAAAATCATTTAATTGAAGCTGTTTTGGGAGAGAACCGGCGGACGAAAAATAAGTTCCACTATTCCAACTACGGTTTTGGATTGCTTGGATGGGTCCTTTCAAAACGATTAGGCCAAAGCTTAAATGATGCGCTGCGTGAACGGATTTTCAAACCTCTGGAAATGATTAATTCCGGAATAGGGTTGAAGTCTCAACCATCCAATCGCATTCTTCCGGTCTTCAATTCAAAAGGTAAACCCGTACCTCATTGGGATTTCCTGGACACGATGGCAGGCGCGGGGGCCGTATGTTCAACAGTCTCGGATATGCTCAATTACATTGAAGCACATTTGAGCCTTTCGGATCATCCACTGACTTCTGCGCTTACGGAATGCCGAAAAGCGCACCATGCCATTTTTCCAGGCAAGGGAATCGGAATTGGTTACGGTTGGATGTTCTTTAAGGAGAAGGATGGTTCTACTACTTACTGGCACAATGGAGCGACCTACGGATCAGGCAGTTTTGCAACATTTAACCGTGATAAAGGAACCGGATTGATTATTTTATCGAATTATGGATTGAATATTTTGAGTCAACTACCGCTCATAGGCATGCGGAAAATGAATGTTGATAAATTAGCTTACGTTCTGGCGAATAAGCTCTTTAAAGAGGTGTAGGTGAATAATAGAAATACTGAAACAATAGTGGAATTCCAGGAGGAATCAGGTTTGCGGCATTACCTTGGGATGCAATCCCGCATCCTTTTTCATTAACAAAAATGCGATCAGGACAAAGTGATGGAGGAAGAATGGTGATTGAGCTGAAGAGTTTTAAGAAAAAAGGAATCATTATACTTGCAACATTATTTGTGCTTCTCACAGCAGGTTTTATATACCAAAAAATAAGTGTTGGAACTGATCTGAAATCATATAAGCCGGTAGGTCAACTATATCCTATTGGCGATAAAATGATGCACATATATACTGGGGGAAGCGGTGACTCTACCGTTCTATTTGCTGCAGGCTGGGGAACAGCAAATCCCTATGTAGATTTTTACCCGCTTTATAATGAGGTGTCAAAACATGCTAAATTTGCAGTATATGACAGATTTGGTTATGGCTACAGCGATATTACCGATAAGAAAAGAGACATAGATACTATTGTGGATGAAATTCATGAACTTCTCAATAAGGCTGGGCAAAAACCTCCATACATCTTGGTGGGCCATTCCTTAGCTTCCTTGGAAACGATAAGGTATGCACAAAAGTATAAAGATGAAGTAAAAGGAATCGTTCTTGTTGATGGCGGGAACCCTGAATATTATGCTAATCAAAAGCCTGTTACTTTTATTGGTGTTTTTCAAAAGCAATTAATCCGATTCGGTATTGCAAGGCTTCTTTATAAAATAGATAGTTTTGAAGATTCAGTCAACTCTGAGCGAAATACACTCAAGCTTTTACCTTCCGATCTTAAAGAGCTTGATAAGACTTCCACACTGATTAAAGGAAGTAATGATAATATTATTGATGAAATGAGAAGAAGCCAGTCTAATGCAAAAAAAGTTGTGGATGGAGGAAGACTTGGAAATATTCCTCTTACTGTTATAACTGCAGGAAACTTTGGGCAAGCGTCTCAAAGCTGGCTGGACAGCCAAAAAAAATTGAAGGAATGGTCAACTTGGGGTAAGCAGCTTACAATAAAGGATTCGAATCATTACATTCATCAGTACAAACCCGAAATTATAGTAAATGAGATATTAAAAATAGTAGACTGAGGAAAGCGTACAGTCTCTTATTTTTATACAATAATAGATGAAGAAAGATGAATGATTTTTTATAAAAAAGTCTGCGTTATTCTTGTTACGGTGACCGCTGCGGCTGAGCAAGCTTGTGTAATTTAAAGGATTGAAATCCCTTCTAGAATAGGGTCATGTATCTTCGTAGGAAATTATGGTTCTATATAGGAGGATGGGAAAAGCCACAATAAAATTTACATAATGGGGTTAATATTTCAAAAATGGGACATATACCTTCAATATACTTATGTTGCAGAGGGGATGTGGAGCGGAATTTGGATGGCTTATCATATTGGGAATATTTACAGTTCAGGGAGGTTATACCAAGAATGGTATCTCACCCCAATTAAAGGACTATGACGGACGATGTGGCGAAAGGGGCTGAGTTCAGCAAGAGACAGAGAATGTTTATTTCAATAGTAAAGAACGGATCTATTTTTATGGGCTTGCATGATTGGTGTTTAAGATCGTAAAGAAAAAGGAATATTATAGTAAGAACTACCACAGGACGACAAATGGAGGGAATCATAGATGAGTAAGAGGACGGTAAAGAAAACAATGACCATTATTCTTTCATGCATTGGTGCTTTATTAATCATAGCTTTTGCATCCCTATTCATCATAAGTGGGATTTTTGAGTCTCCAAAGTATTTGGAACCTTGGCAAAAGACCTATTCACAAAAATTTGATGATCCAAGAATACGCCTTGTGGCTCACGGGCTGTTGTCTGCAAATGCCCACAACATGCAGTCATGGAAAATTCGGCTCGACAAGGATGATCCCATGGTGTTTTACTTATACGCCGACAACGGCCGCTTAACAAATGAGGCAGACCCGTTTGCACGGCAAATGATGATTACGCAAGGTACCTTTTTGGAGTATGTCAATATCGCCGGATATGAATTAGGGTATCAAACTGCAGTAGAATTATTTCCAGAGGACGGCTATAACGAGCAAAAACTGTTGGAGAGCATGAAAGCCAAACCGGTGGCAAAAATCACGGTCACAAAAGGCAAACCGCAAGGAAGCCCTCTTTATGATTTCATGTTTTTGCCGGATACAAACAGGTTGGCATATCAGTCAACCAAGTTAACTTCTGAACAGGTAAATCAGTTGGAAACTATCAATGCCGACACCAGTATGTCCATAAAAATTTTCCAGGATAAAGAAAACGTAGATAAATTGGGAAGCTATGCAATGAAGGGGGCGACCATCGAAGCAGGTGTGAATCGCGTTATGCAGGAATCAGCGAACATATTCCGTTCAAATGAGTACCAAAAAAATAAATATCGTTATGGTTTTTCTGTGGAAGGGCAGGGTACTTCAGGTATCATGCGACACCTCATGCAGGGCCTGGTCACGCTCTTTCCTTCGATGAACAGAGGGAAAGCTGCATCGGATCTTTTTATTCAGTCTACCCGGACGTCGGTGGACAACACACCAGCTTATGCCATGATTATTACGAATGACAATAGCCGTTCAAGCCAGGTAAAAAGCGGTATGCTTTACAGTAGATTGATACTTACAGCTCACCGTTTGGGTTTTGTTATGCAGCCGCTCAGCCAGGTTCTGGAGGAATACCCCGAAATGAATGAGCCCTACAGCAGCATCCACCGCGACTATGCTTCAGGTGGAGGTACCATTCAAATGCTCGTACGTTTGGGCAAGCCCACGAAGGAAGTTCCGCAAAGCATGCGACGAGATGTAATGGATTTGATAGTGGAAGAGTAAAGCCGTTTCATTGATGAAACTAAAATCAACAGCATTATTTACCGATTTAAATATATGATTTTTAGGAATTGTATAATATTGGATAAAAGCTTAATTGCTTATGCTCGTTCTTGAGCATGGGAAACCCCTCCTTTGGTTAGTTTTGCGGCGACTTAACTATACCATTTCGGAGGGGTTTTTCACACGGACTGATGCATGTTTTTGTATAGTATGTTATATTTTATAATAGATTTTTCAGTGGTTTCGAATCGTCCCCTGTTTCTCCTTGGGCAGTATGTGAACAAAAATTTCCCAAATACATATTATTTACTATGAAATAAAATGTGCACTTATCTTAACTCGGACAGATGCACATATAAGGAGATAGTGAGTAGTATGAATGTTGATGACTACATACCTGGTCCACCTCCGCAACCCGACAATCCTACGGATGAACAAAGACATAGGCTTGAGAGGTATGCTCTTCTTCAAAAGGGCAGACCGGAAGACTTTGAATATATACGAAAATTGACATCGCCACCTCAAGATATTTCGATGATAATCAGGCCCGGAGAGTTAAGGGGGGTAAGGATAGGAATAATGGGAGCTGGCCTGGCTGGCCTGGCATCTGCTTTTGAACTGCGGAAAACAGGAGCGGAAATAACTGTATTTGAAGCGGAAGAGAAGCGCATCGGTGGAAGAGTGTATACATATTATTTTGATCAAAGCAGACTTCTATACGGAGAACTGGGTTCCATGAGAATACCTGTTTCTCATGAGACTGTCTGGCATTACATAAACCTCTTCAAACTGCCTACCAGCCCATTTATTCAAACAAATGAAAATGCCTTGATTTACCTTAAGAACACACGTGTTAGAAATGATGCAGAAGGTAAAAATGTAATGAAATATATATACCCCAAGTACCGTCTTGCAGAATGGGAAAGAAGAACCCCGTGGCAGCAGTTGGCGTACTATGGGCTTGAAAGTCCTTTACTTTCTGCAAATCCGGAACAAAGAAGCGAATTGCTTCAGGTAAAGCCGTATTATAATGCTTTTCATGTATACTGGGATTGGCAAAGTAACAGAAAAATAATGGAGTCTTTAGGGCTAAGCCAAGGGGCAATAAATCTAATTTCCAGTTTGTCGCCATTAGCAGGTCAAAATCTTTACAACAGTTATATTGATATAGCGCAGGCTAATTATCCGGCGAATCTCTCATTCCTTTATGAAATTCCCGGAGGTAGTTCAATACTTCCTTATGCTATGTATCACTCTTTGGTTAATCCGAATCCAATAAAGGATTATCCGGGCATACCATCCCAGTATCTCGGAAAAGTGACAGTAAAAACAGGAAATTGGATTACAGGCATACATAGGGATAATACCGGAAAAGTAATACTTGCATACAATAATAGTGAAGCAACCAGCTCTCTGTATGAAATCTTTGACTATGTCATTTGTGCAATACCTTTTTCCACACTGCGTACAGTTGACATAAATCCACTTTTCAGTGATTTGAAAATGCAGGCAATAAGAGAGGTAAACTATATAGCATCACAGAAAACCATACTGTTATGTAATAGGCGTTTTTGGGAGGAAGGGGGACCCGGAGAACAGATAGTAGGAGGAGGTTCATATACGGATCTTCCTATTACTTCCCTATGGTATCCGTCGGATCATGCTAGATATTGCGATAAACAAACTAAATGTAGTTTTCGGAGTTTTCCTTATAGCAGGCTGACGATTCCAAAAGCAGATCAAAAACCTTTAGCCAGGGAACCTGGAGTGCTGATCGCTTCATATAATTACAGTCTTGATGCTGTAAGGCTTGCAAATCTGACCCCTGAACTGCGCCTGAATGAAATCAAACGTGAGGTAGAAGAGGTTCATGGGCTGCCGGAAGGTTATTTGGACAGGGTAGTCGTTGATTTTAAAACCATGAATTGGGATAATAATTTGTGGTCCAGAGGTGCATTACCCTTTTATACACCAGAGCAAAAAAGACTATTTTCGTATGGAATGGCTTTACCTGAGTATGATAACAGGGTATTTATGGCAGGTGATCACATTTCTGCAGTTCACCGTTGGATGCAGGGCGCACTTCAAAGCGGTATGATAGCAGCAAATCAACTGGCGATGGAATGTAAGAAGAGAGAATGTGGAAGACACTGCTTGTAGACCTCCGTTGAGACAATTGGTGATTACTCGATATGTAGAGGAATATTGGCTAAACAAGCCTATGATAAGCACAAGTCAGGTTGCAGCATAGTTTGCAGCTAAGCTTGTGTTTTTTTATTTTAAATATGTAAATTAATTACTGTCGTAATTGTATTATCATATATTGTTATATCATTTAGAATTAATCTTGACTTTGTAGTTTCTTTTATGTATAATTTTTACATAATATTATATTTATAACATAATGATATATAAATGGTAATAAAATATTATAACATGGTAGTGTGCTTATAGGCTGTGAAAACAATATAGCATAATACACGCCTAACAAGTTGGTTACACAGCAACAGGAGAAAAGCTAGGGAGTATACTACCAGTACAGCATTTTATTGATAAGAATTTTATAATTTTTCCAATGAAATTACCACTCACATAAACTACTTCTGATCGCAGCATTTTCTTAGTACCTATTTGCAGTTACGGAAATAAGGTCATTGTTTTTGATTTTCACCGTAATAAATTCGGATTTACGGATAATCCACACCCTTAATTTTAGATATTGAATACCGTTGTTTGTAAAATGTCTAAATATATACAAATTATCACCATTATTAAATAAATGGAAATTGCCTTTTTGAGGTAAGAGTCTGTTTATATCAAGGGGGGATGTCTCAAAGCGATACACGGTGCCTCATAAATTTACAAAGGGTTACTTTAAAATTAAAAAAGGGGGATTAGGGGAATGTTGAAATCAGGTAAATTTAAGATAGGTAGGCCTTTGGCTGCCGCATTGTCAGGTTTGTTGCTGTTTATGGCAGTTTTTAGCGCTGTTCCCATGCAAGCGCAAGCTGCTGTTGTATTGCCCACGGTTGCCGATCAGGCGATGCAGGCATTCAATGAAAAGTTCTGGAATCCAACGACGAATTATTATTATGATTCCACAAGCGGTGGATTTGAAGATTTCTGGGTGGAAGCCGAATTGTGGGAACTGGTCATGGACGCCTATGACAATACGAGCGATCCAACATTGAAAGCACAGTACAGAGATCAAATCGATAAGCTTTACAACGGATTCGTGGAAAATAACAGCTACCATTCGGATTGGACGAAAAACGGTTTCAATGACGATATTATGTGGTGGGCGCTGGCATGTACCCGCGCCTATACGATTACCCAAAATGACCTGTATAAAACACAGGCAAAAACACATTTTGATTTTGTATATAACGGACACTGGGATGAAGAACTGGGCGGAGGCTTGTGGTGGCTGAATACATCGCATGGTGAAAAGAACGCCTGCATCAATTTCCCCGCGGCAATGACGGCTGTGAACCTGTACAATATTTACGGCGATAGTACATATCTTACCAAGGCACAGAATATCTACACCTGGGGAAAATCCATTCTCACGGACGGAAATGGAAAGGTATATGACCGGTTTGAAAAAATTACCGCAAGTGCATGTCCCGATTCGACACATTACAACCAGGGTACTTTTATTGGTGCGGCGCTTGCTTTGCATGCAGTTACCGGTGACAATACATACCTGCAGGATGCGGTTAAAGCGGCAGATTACACGGAAAGCAAAATGTGCAATTCCAGCGGGATTCTGCGATATGAGAATCATGGTGATTTGGAGGGGGGGAAGGGCATATTGGTGCGCAACCTTGCAAAACTCGTTAATGCGCTCCCCGGCACAGATCCTAAAAAAGCGGAGTATAAAAATTGGCTTCTCAATAACGCCCAGGCTGCCTGGGATCACAGAAACAGTGAAAATATCATGGGCGCCGATTGGGGAATGATACCCGATTATTCATCCAAACCGCTTAAAACATGGGCGGCAGCTTCCGGTGTAGCTGCTTTGTATGCTGCAGGTTCCGGAACGGCGGTTCCGATAGTAAAAAGTGCCTTTGGCAGATTCCAGGCGGAGGAATATGATTCTGCAAGCGGAGTTGGTACGCAGGGCTGTGCTGAAGGTACGTCAGAGCTTGCCGGAATCCAAAATAACGGTTATATCAAATTCAGCAGTATTGACTTCGGCAGCGGGGCTGCCGGATTTATTGCCAGGACTTCCAGTGATGGAAACGGAGGAAACATAGAGATACGACTGAATAGCCTTACCGGGACCCTTGTCGGGACTTGCCCTGTTCAAAAAACAAGCGACTGGAGAACTTTCGTGAATTCAACCTGCTTGCTTTCGGGCGCATCCGGTGTGCATGATGTATACCTCACGTTTACCGGCTCAGGAGCCCTGTTTAATCTGAACTGGGTTGAGTTTACGGGAACAGCGCCGCAAAGTAGGGATGCCTATACGCTTATTCAGGCAGGAAGTGCGGATAGCGTCAATAACTGTTCGAAAAATGGCAACATTATCGATAATGTAAAAAATAATGGCTATGCTGTTTATGAGAATGTGTATTTCGACGCACCGGCAGGTATATTTACGGCAAGGGTTGCCAGCGACACTTCCGGTGGAACGATAGAAATACGTCTTGGCAGCAATTCAGGAGTATTGCTGGGGACCTGTAATGTATCAAGCACAGGAGGCTGGAGCAATTGGAATATGGTAACATCTGCAGTATATGCAGATATTCCTGCCAGCGCTGTGGCCGATATCTGCCTTGTATTCAAAGGTACCAACGGCGGGGACTATCCCTGCAATCTTGATTGGTTCAGCTTCCGTCCTGCTAAATCGAGGGATGCATGGAGCAGGATAGAAGCGGAAGGTTTTGATTACGGTAATAATGTGTCTACCGGTGGAACCAGTGAGGGTGGCGAAGTACAGGGAATTGACGGTAAAAAGAATCCTTACCTTGTTTATAACTATATTGATTTCGGATCAGTCAGCCCAACACGCCTGCTGGTAAATGCAGCAAGTGCCATGGGAGCCGGCGGGGACATCGAGATGAGAGCCGACAGTATAGACGGTCCGATCCTCGGTACATTCCATATTTCCTATACCGGTGACTGGCGTGCTCATAAGGTTTTCTCATTCCCCTTCACAGCAGGCATTACCGGAAAGCATGCTATTTACCTTTTGCCGAAAGGAAACGATTATTTGTTCAATTTAAACTGGTTCCAATTTTCAAATGCAGATCCCAAGACAATCTATGATTGGTATTCACAGGTCCAGTTCGAAGACTGTATCCGTCATAATAATTTAACCGTACACAGCGAAGCCGGTATACTGGATGGAATTAGTGAGAATGGTGCTTATTCCGCTTACAGGGGGGTAAGCTTCAGCCCGAGAGGAACCGGAAAGTTTACTGTAAGATACTCGTCCTGGGATGGCGGAGATATTGAAATCCGGCTTGATTCCACCACAGGTACGCTGGTTGGAACAGTAAGCATTCCAGGTAATAAAGATTGGAGTATATATAAGACGGCATCGTGTTACCTCAATTATAATATTACGGGTACCCATGACCTGTATCTGGTATACAAAAAGACATCCGGCGGAGGATTGTTCAACCTGGATTGGTTCCAGTTTGATATCTACAGCGCGACTCCCCATGTGGTACAAAATGCAAGGGACACCATCCAAGCGGAAAGCTGTGACGGAAAGGGTGGAGGTGTAGGAATAGAAAACAGCCATGGAAACATTCATCTGGCAGGGATGCAAGCCGGTAATCATCCTTATACGTACTACGATATCGATTTTGGTTCAACAAGTCCGGAATACTTCCAGGCTGCAGCCGCCAGCTGGTATGACGGAACAAACATCGAAATACGGCTGGACAGCTCGGACGGAGCTCTTATTGGAACCTGTAAAACAGGGAATACCGGAGATTGGGGAAATTACAAGACGTATACCTGTACTTTGAATTCAGCAGTTACCGGAAGGCATACGGTATATCTCTTGTTTACCGACCCGGATGCATATAACATACCTAACAATGACAAGTGGTTGGCCAATGTAGATTGGTTCAAATTTACGGATACGGATGGTAGTGGAAACCATGCGCCGGTGATGGAGGATATCGGCGAGAAAACAGTTAACGAAGGAGCAACAGTAACATTCAGTGTTTATGCTGTAGATGCTGATGGAGATACCTTGACATACAGCGCCACCGGTTTGCCGGCAGGTGCCGCCTTTGATGCCGGTACAAGGAGATTCAGCTGGACACCGGGTTTCAATCAGGCGGGTACACATACTGTAACCTTCGCTGTATATGATGGATACGCATATGATACAAAGGCTGTGGCAATCACTGTAAAGGATGTACGGCAGTCAACCGGTGGAACGCCTGTATTTAAAGATGAAGCAGGCAAGCCAGGGGAAATAAAAGTCGATACACCTGTTCTAAATACGGTAACGGGTGAAGCTGTTGCAACCGTATCCGCAGCAGCAATTGAGCAAGCACTTTCAAATGTTACAGCGGATGCAAACGGAGTCAGGAAGGTTATAATTACCGTTCCTGCAGTAGCAGGGGCTGCGGTTTATGTTCAACAGTTGCCTGCTACAACCCTTGCTGCAGGGAATGCTAAGGCGGTTATTCAAATTGCGACTGCGGTTGGTACAATCGCAGCACCGTCGAACATGCTCAATGCCAGTGAAGTTGCCGGTGCACAAAATGTAGCACTGTCGATTGCAATGGCAGATAAAACCAGGCTCGATACAGCGCTTAAGGCTGCAATCGGCAATAGGCCGGTGGTAGAAATCAACCTTAAGGTGGATGGAACAACAAGGCCATGGAGCAACCCGGAAGCGCCTGTGACGGTGTCCATACCTTATACCCCTTCGGTGGAAGAACTTGCTGACCCTGAACATATAGTAGTGTGGTACATAGACGGTATGGGTAACGCCATAGCAGTACCGACAGGTAAATATGATGCTGCAACAGGAAAGGTGGTATTTACTACAACCCGCTTCAGTAAGTATGCTGTTGCATATGTAAACAAGACTTTCAGTGATATATCGAACTATGCATGGGCCAGGAAAGAAATAGAGGTTATGGCTTCCAAGGGAGTCATAAACGGTACATCCGCCGATACATATACTCCCGCCGCAGCAATAAAGAGGGCGGACTTCATACTTCTCCTTGTAAAGGCCTTAGGCTTAAGTACCAAGGTTGACGATAATTTCTCCGATGTGAGTCCGACGGCTTACTATGCCGAGGCTGTAGCTACAGCCAGGAAACTGGGGATAACGGAAGGTGTAGGAGACAACAAGTTCAACCCTGATGAACAGATTTCAAGACAGGATATGATGACCCTCATTAACAGGGCAATGCTTGCAGCAAAGAGGGACCTTGCTTCGGGAACTGCCGCAGACCTCGAAAAATTTGCAGACAAGGCAAGTGTAGCTTTCTACGCTGCACAGAGCGTAGCAACGCTTGTCAAAAATGGTATTGTAACCGGTGATGCAGGAAACATTAATCCTCTCGGCAACGCTACAAGGGCTGAAACGGCTGTGTTGATCTATAGAATTTATAATAAATAGAAGCATATGAAACAGAGGCTAAGTCAAATTTCCAGAGAGAGGCGACTTGAAATAATTTCAGAAAAATTGTGGATATGGAAACAGGAAGTCAAATTCAAATCTCCTGAATTTATTGGTTTGTTGAAGCTTATCAAGCCTTTTGGAGATGCAAGGATTGATTAATTACAGAGCCAGGTGTGAAAGCCTGGCTTTGTATTTTCCCTGTAATATTATATAAACAGAGTTTTTATCATCATCGAATTTTTCATATCTTGTCTACGCTGATGGAATAAGCCAAAATAATCATATAAATACCAATAATAGCCAATTGATTTGTTCTACAGAACACATATAATTAAATTAAATAATTCAGCTTTCCATGTGGGCAATAAGGTCGTGTAACGTAGCGGATAAAAATCCTGCCCACAAGGATCAGTCAATTCATAGGTAGTAAATCATGAACATATTGAACTAACTCAATACAGTAATCGCTGATAGCCGGAAGGCTCAGGGAGGAATAAAAGAGAAGACACTCTGCTTGTATGGAGTTCTCTCATTTCCTGGATGAGTAAAATTCATTACACTCATAAACACTCAATTTTATAATTTATTCCCAGTAACGAAAGGACCATTTTTTGCATCAACTGATGTACAATTCATCTATTTATGCTTTCTACTCATGCCCTAGCCGTATTTTTTAGCAGCACTTGATTTCCATATTTTAACACAAAAAATACTGCGATGGCACGGCTCAGCGATCTCTAAATTACTAAGGGCTTGTTGAACAATGCAGTTAACCCTAAAAATGCATAAGAGAGGGGGAATTATGTGCGTTATTTTATGAAGCGACAATCGATTTGAACACTGCTTCTTAAAAGTAACTTTTACCTTGGGGTGATGCATTGGTTCATAAGTAAATAACCACATGAAAGGGGTAAATAAAGTAATGAAAAAAAGTATCAAAAAACAAGTTCTAGGTTTGTTTCTGGTATTGGCCTTGTTGCTTTCAATAATGCCAGTACCCTTTACTGCGGTGAATGCGGCTTCAAAAAATATTATTGTATATTTCCCGAACTGGGGCATATACAATGCCGCTCACCAGTCCATGACCGTTGGCATGATGCCGTGGAGTAAAATCACGGTTATAAACCATGCATTTTTTGAAGTCGATTCCAGCTTTAAACTGGCTTCAACCGACACCTTTGCCGATTTTGATAAAATGATGGAGCATTCCGAAGGTTGGGATACCAATCAGTTAAGAGGACATTTCGGCGAATACAAATACTATAAGAGCCAGTATCCCAATGTCAAGATTATGATATCGGTAGGAGGCTGGACGAGAGGCCAGAATTTCCACGCTATGGCTGCAACAGCATCTACAAGAGCCACTTTTATTCAAAGTGTGGTTGACTTCTTGAAAAAGTATCCGTTTATTGATGGTATCGACCTGGACTGGGAATATCCCGGAATCGACAGAAAACCGGACCCCAATGATCAATATGACAGAGGGTGCCCCGGCGGACCGGAAGATAAACAGAACTTTACATCCTTGCTGAGAGAAATTCGCCAGGCTTACAACAACAATGGCTTATCCGGCAAGCTTCTTACTATAGCTGCTCCTGCCGGCTACGACAAGCTTGAGCTTCAAGAACCGACTGTATATGCGCAATATCTGGATTGGCTGAATGTTATGACCTATGATATGCATGGAGCATGGGAAAATGTTACGAATCACCATTCTCCGCTTTATGCAAATCCCAATGACCCCTCAGGAACATCACCTGTTGATATTAAAAACAGGTATAATACGGATTCAGCTATGAAAACCCTTAGGGATGTTTATAAGATTCCTGCAAGCAAGCTGAATGTGGGTTCTCCGTTTTACTCAAGAGGATGGAAGGGCGTTACCGGAGGGACAAACGGCATGTACGGAACCGCCACAGGTGCTGCTACAGGCACATGGGATAACCCACAGTCTCCGGGAGGCCAATATCCTTACTTCACATTGAAAACCATGGAAAATCAAAATGGCTATGTTAAGTATAGAGACGATACATACGCAAAAACACCATGGCTTTATAATGCTTCCCAGGGAATCGTTTTGAGTTATGAGGATACGACTTCTCTTTCAACAAGGTGCGATTACATCAACAGTAACGGTTACGGCGGTTTGATCATTTGGGAAATCTCAGGAGATACCGCTAACTTTGAGCTTACAAATCTCGCATATAACAAGCTGATCGGAACTCCGGTACCCGTTGTTTCAACACCGAGCATAAGCCCTGTTTCAGGAAGCTACAGCTCCGCTCAAACTGTGTCTATAACCTGTGCTACCGCTGGAGCTACCATTCGGTACACCACTGATGGAACGGAACCGACGGCAAATTCTCAGGCTTATACTGCACCTTTTAGCGTGGCAGCAACAACGACTGTGAAAGCAAAGGCTTTCAAATCCGGTATGACGGATTCGGCGACAGCTTCGGCAACCTACACTATTACCAGTTCAACGACTGTAGCAACACCTACCTTCAGCCCTGCCGGCGGAACCTATACCGCAGCGCAGAGTGTTACCCTTTCCTGTGCTACAGCCGGAGCCACCATCCGGTATACCACCAACGGATCGGAGCCAACGGCTTCATCGACCCAATATACCGGTGCTATCAATGTTGCTTCCACTACGACAATAAAAGCCAAGGCCTTCAAATCCGGTATGACGGATTCCGCTACCGCTTCTGCCACCTACACCATTAACAGCACGGTAGAAACAGTGGCAGCGCCGGTATTCAGCCCTGCCGGCGGAACCTATACCACAGCGCAGAGTGTTACCCTCTCCAGCGCCACAGCCGGAGCTACCATCAGATACACTACCAACGGTTCAGACCCGACTGCTTCGTCTACACAGTATACAGGTGCTATCAATGTGGCTGCCACAACGACAATAAAAGCGAAAGCTTTCAAGTCTGGTATGAATGATTCCGCAACAACTTCTGCGACATATACCATTAATACCGTGGGCCAGCCTGATCCCTGGACTCCGGGTACGACTTACAAGACCGGCGACCTGGTAACCTACAGCGGTAAAATATACAAATGCGTTCAAGGACATACCGCATTGGCAGGCTGGGAGCCTCCCAATGTTCCTGCACTTTGGACGGCACAATAATTTATAATGATTGATAAGGCGGGTTGCTTACGGCAACCCTGCCTTAAATTAAAAGGAGAATATGTATGTATATAATAATGAATTCCAAAAAAACATTATCCGTCACACTGACGCTGGTAATGCTGTTCGTTATATTTTCGTGTTCCTTTGTAAGTGCCGCTTACCCGGCATGGCAGGCAGGAACAGCGTATAAGGCCGGAGATATCGTGTCCTATGGGGCAGATAACTATAAATGCGTGCAATCCCACACAGCACTTACAGGATGGGAACCGCCTTACGTTCCTGCGTTATGGACATTGTACAGCGGAGGTGGCGTTGAAACCGTTGCCACGCCTGTGTTCAGCCCTGCCGGCGGAACCTATTCCTCTGCCCAGAATGTTTCCATATCCTGCACTACAGCGGGTAGTACCATACGCTATACTATGGATGGAAGTGAGCCGACAGCCTCTTCTACAGCATATACTGCACCCATCAGCGTTGCTGCTACCACTACAATAAAGGCAAAGGCTTTTAAATCCGGGTTGAATGATTCTGCGACGGTTTCCGCAACGTACACCATTTCAGCCGTCAACACGGTAGCAGCGCCTACCTTCAGCCCTGCCGGAGGAACCTACTCTTCCGCACAGACGATTACACTTGCATGTTCTACAAATGGAGCCACCATCCGGTATACAACCGACGGTTCTACTCCCAATGCTTCCTCTCCAATATATACAGGCGCCATGACCGTGGCGGCTACCACAACAATAAAAGCCTTTGCATCGGCACAGGGGATGACAAATTCACCTGTTGTCAGTGCAACCTATACCATCTCAACGACGCAGACAAATCTTCCCGCTCATATCCTGACAGGCTATTGGCAGAATTTTGACAACGGAGCAAAATGCTTAAAGATCAGCGATGTTCCTACAAGTTATAATATTATCGCCGTAGCCTTCGCTGATGCCACTTCAACTCCCGGAGCCGTCACCTTTACGCTTGATTCCGGATTATCCTCAAAATTGGGAGGCTATACGGAGCAGCAATTTATTCAGGATATAGCGACTGTAAAGGCACGGGGCCAAAAGGTTATTATATCTGTCGGAGGAGAAAGAGGCGCAGTAAGTGTAGCCAGTGATGCTGCTGCCGCAAATTTTGCCAACAGTGTATATGCGCTGATGACAAAGTATGGTTTTGATGGAGTTGATATTGATTTGGAAAATGGCATTAATCCCACCTATATGACTTCTGCACTGCGGCAGCTGTCGGCAAAAGCCGGTTCAAAACTTATCATCACCATGGCACCGCAGACCATCGATATGCAATCGCCCAGCGCAGGTTATTTCCAGGTTGCGTTAAACATTAAAGACATCCTGACGGTTGTTAATACGCAGTACTACAACTCGGGAACCATGTTAGGCCAGGATGGCAAAGTATATGCCCAAGGTTCTGTTGACTTTCTTACGGCGCTGGCAGCAATCCAGTTAGAAAACGGACTGCGGCCGGATCAGGTAGGCCTTGGATTACCGGCTTCTCCCCAGGGTGCAGGTAGTGGTTATGTTAGCCCAACCGTAGTGAATGCAGCGCTGGACTGCCTGGCTACAGGGACAAATGGCGGTTCCTACAAACCTCCCCGTACCTATCCGACCATACGTGGTGCGATGACCTGGTCCATTAACTGGGACGCGTCGAACAATTATAATTTTGCCAACACGGTAAGTGCAAAACTTAAAACACTTCCGTAAGTTTTTACACTATGGTTTTAATGAAGGAGGATCTATATGCAAAGGAAAATATATTTTATGAAAGTATTGTCCGTAATGCTGGTTTTTATGGTACTCTTCACAGCTTTTTCCGGTATTACTGCGAAGGCTGCCTATCCGGCATGGCAGGCCGGAACCGCTTATAAGGCCGGGGATATAGTGTCCTATGGCGCAAGCAATTACAAATGTATACAACCCCATACGGCACTTACAGGCTGGGAGCCGCCTAACGTTCCTGCGTTATGGGAGCCCTACAGCGGCGGTGGAATTGAAACTGTTGCGTCGCCTTCTTTCAGCCCTGCTGCAGGAACATACACATCAGCACAGAATGTTACCATTTCATGCTCCACAGCCGGTGCCATAATCCGATACACCCTGAACGGTTCTGAGCCTACAGCTTCTTCCGTACAATACACAGCTCCCATCAATATAGCGGTTACTACAACAATTAAAGCAAAGGCCTTTAAGGCGGGAATGAATGATTCCGCTACTGTTTCCGCTGTCTATACAATAAATAGTACAAGTAATACGGTGGCAACTCCTGTCTTCAGCTTAGCCAGCGGCACCTATACTACCGCGCAGTCCGTAACGATTTCCTGTGCCACGGCCGGTGCTGCCATAAGGTATACTTTAAATGGTTCTGAGCCTACGGCTTCATCCACAGCGTACACTTCTGCCATCAATATAACAGCTTCCACTACACTTAAAGCCAAAGCATTTAAATCCGGTATGAATGATTCCGCAGTCGCCACAGCGCAATATGTGATTGATACCTCCGGAAATACGGGACTGCAAAAAAGGCTTCTTATCGGATATTGGCACACCTGGGGCGGGGGAGCCGGCGGCGGAGTTCCTTTTGTGAAACTAAGAGATGTAAATTCCAATTGGGATGTAATTAATGTATCCTTCGCAGAACCCGTTTCACCGGGAAGCACCGACGGAAGGATGAAATTTGTAGTATCCGGCTTGACTGCCGATTATACCATTAATGATTTTAAGGCGGATATTAAAGCTTTGCAAGCCAAAGGCAAAAAGGTTGTTCTTTCCATCGGAGGCTATGAGGGTTATTTCTCTCTTACCTCAACCTCAGCTGTCAACCAATTTGTAAGTGATATAAAGGGTTTTATAAACGAATATGGCTTTGATGGAATCGATATCGACCTGGAACAGTCCTCCGTTCAGCTAAACAGTGGGGCAGACCCCGATTATCGGAATCCCGTTTCACCCAAGGTTGTTAATATGATTTCTGCAATCAGAGCCATCTGTAACTCCTACGGGTCGAATTTCATATTATCCTGGGCACCGGAGACCTTCTATTTCCAACTGGGCTACCAATTTTATGCAGGTCTCAATTCAGGCTGCGACCCAAGAGCCGGTGTCTATATTCCGATGATTCATGCTTTACGGGATAAAACAACCTATGTACATGTACAATTATATAATTCCATGTCCATTATGGCGCCTGACGGCAAATACTACAGCATGGGGAATTCCGAGGCAGTGGTTGCCATGTGTGAAATGCTGTTGGCCGGATTCAATGTAGGGGGAAAATCGGAATACTTCTTTAGCCCTTTGAGACCGGACCAGGTTGCCATAGGAGTACCTTCCTCACAGGGGGCAGCCGGCAGCGGACAGATATCCAACCAGGCTCTCCAGCAGGCCTTTACTACCTTGCTTGCAAAATATCCCGGACTCAGAGGCATTATGTCCTGGTCCATAAACTGGGATGCTTTCCAGAACAATAATTCCTTTGCCATAAGCAATGGACAATATTTGGATTCAAAACCATAATGAAAAAACCTTATTCCAAATAGGATAGAAAGGGTGAAGTACAGTGAAAAAATCCTTCTTAAAAACAATTTCTTTGGCGCTGGTTATGATTTTTACATTGATGCAAAATTCCGTTTTGGCATCAACACCAGCTTCAGCGGCAGAAACCACTCCGTCAGACCACCCGAGGAGAATCATTGCATACTTTTGTGAATGGGGAAACCAGGAGTTGAAGGGCTATTATACGGTAGACAAGATTCCATGGGATAAAATCACCCATATCAACTATGCCTTCGCAAAGGTGAATTCCCAGAATAAGATCGATTTTATCGATAGGGCGGCTGCTATAGAAAAGGACTTCCCGGGGCAGCTTACCAACCTTTCCTATAAAGGAAACTTTAATCTTCTGACAAAATACAAGCAGCTTTATCCGGATGTCAAAACCCTTATTTCCGTCGGAGGGTGGAGTGAAACTACAGGGTTTTATACCATGTGCGAAACTGCACAGGGAAGAGAAGCCTTTGCCAACAGCGTTGTAGATTTTTTACGGCAGTATAACTTTAACGGAGTAGATATTGATTATGAATACCCGACATCAACGGCACAGGCAGGAAATCCGAAGGATTTCCCAATTGCCGAATCCAGAAGAGCGACGCTCTATAAAAACTATGTGGAATTAATGAAGCTATTACGGCAAAAACTGGATGCTGCTTCTGCCCAGGACGGTACCAAGTATCTTCTTACCTGTGCAGCTACGGCTTCCTCCTGGGTACTTGGCGGAATGGAGCTGGGGGAGTATGCCCAATATCTTGATTTTGCCAATCTGATGACCTATGATTTCCATGGTGCATGGAATGGATACGTGGGACATAATGCAGCCTTATATCCTGACGCAAGGGATCCGGAAACAGCAGCACTGGGTGTTCCTGTCCTGAACATCGATTGGGCATACAGGTATTATCGGGGAGTCCTTACTCCCGATAAGATCAACATCGGCGTACCTTATTACTCCAGAGGCTGGAAGAATGTAAATAAAGGCACGCTTCCAGGCGGATTGTACGGTAGTGCTGCCCAGACCGGCGGTGGTGCCGACGGGATCGACGGTATTTGGAACGACCCGGCACCGGAACAGCCTTCCGGTACCAATCCCATCTGGCACATGAAAACGCTGGAGAATACTGCCGGGTATCAAAGGTATTGGGATGATGTATCAAAGGTGCCTTATCTATGGAATGAATCCAAAAGAGTATTTTTGTCTTACGAGGATGAGCAGTCCATCGGAGAAAAGGTTCAATATATTATAGATAAAGGCCTGGGTGGAATGATGATCTGGGAATTGAGCGGTGACTTTGATAAAAAGTCCGATGGTACTTATGGAGTAGGCTATACATTAACAACCCTGGCGTACAATAAGTTTAAGACGGCTTCTCCTTCAGGACCTCCTCCAAAACCTGCCCTTCCACCCGCAAAAGACTTTAAACTGACTTTTGGCGGGAAGTATGACCATCCGAACTATACCTATTCTTTAAAAATAACCAATAATACAGGGGAAAATATTCCCGGCGGATGGAAACTTGAGTTTGATATGCCAAAAACCTGCACCTTTACATCCTGCTGGAGCGGGACGGTATCAGGGCCTGTTCAAAGTCCCTATGATGCGGACTTTAACCGCTATACCATAACTGGTCCTACCTATTTGTCCATAGCAAATAATAGCACCGTTGAGCTTCAGGGAATGATTAAGCTTTGTTTCTCCGGCGGCCCCCAGCGGGTTGTTTTAAACGGAGCTTCCTCACTGGCTGAGAATCCTTCACAAAACAATAATGTACCTGCACCTGCGAGTTTGACGGTTGACCAAAATCCGAATAATGGAACGTATACAGTATCTGCCATCGTTCCTGCCGGAAACACTGCAACAAGCCTCGCCCTGTATGAAGGTTCAACCGCTGTTAAGACGGCGGCTGTAACTCCGAATTCATCAACGGCGCAGACCGTTAACTATCCTGTTTCAAATAAACCTGTAGGTTCCTATGTATATCGGGCGGATTTAACAAATGCTTACGGCACGACTTCCAGTGCCAACCTGAGTGTGACTGTACAGCCGGCTACCGTTGAAACGGTTGCGACTCCAACCTTCAGTCCTGCCGGTGGAACATACACTGCTGTACAGAACGTGACTCTTTCCTGTGCCACAGCTGGCGCCACCATAAGATATACAACGAACGGCACAGAACCTACAGCTTCTTCTGCCCAGTACACAGGCGCCATCAGTGTTGCTGTTACTTCCACGCTGAAAGCCAAAGCCTTTAAGTCGGGCATGAATGATTCTGCAACTGCTTCAGCCACCTATACCATTAACGGTACGGTGGAAACAGTGGCAGCACCGGTGTTCAGCCCTGCCGGCGGAACCTATGCCGCAGCGCAGAGTGTTACCCTTTCCAGCGCCACAGCCGGGGCTGCCATCAGATACACGACCAACGGTTCAGAGCCGACTGCTTCGTCTGCGCAGTATACGGGTGCTATCAATGTGGCTGCCACAACGACAATAAAAGCGAAAGCTTTTAAGTCCGGTATGAATGATTCCGCAACAACTTCTGCGACTTATACAATTAATACCGTAGGCCAGCCTGGTCCATGGGCTGTCGGAACTGCTTACAAGGCGGGAGATCTGGTAACTTACGGAGGAAAAACATATAAATGTTTACAGCCCCATACGGCCCTGGCCGGCTGGGAACCGCCCAATGTACCGGCTCTTTGGAAAGAACAGTAATAAATATTCAGTAGGGAATTTGCATTAAAAAACAGTACAACTAAATAATAAAGGAGTCCTATGACTCTTCCCCGGAAAGCCCGATTATTTACCGATAATCGGGCTTTTGTTAAATAACCTTAAAACTTCTGTAAGCACTGGATTCTGAGACGATACTCTGATATAATAGTGCAGAAAAAAGTGGAGATTAGCGAAAAGACCGTGTACGTGAATGAAATTCCCGGTACAGTACCACTGGAGGAAAGCACGAAAAAGCCAGGGATTGTACAAAGAGAACACATAGAGTCTATTTGAGCGTAGAGGAGCAGAGAAAATTCGAAATTCACAAGGCACGGAAATCGGTTGAGGGAAGTTCTGAGAAGGTAAATGGTTTTTTAGGACAGATAAAATGATAGCACATTTTTGATGTTCTATTAAACTAATGATTACAGAAATGAGGTGTTTTATTTGAGGCAAACCCGCAACAGGTTTTATCTATATTCCATCTCCGTATTTACATTATTTGGAATATGCCTGAGTGTTTTCTATACCTATAATTTGTGGAAAACCGACAAGGGCTACATTGAAAGTACTTATAACATATTACTGAATACCAAGGAAAGCCGTATCAAGGAAATCATTAATAACGCAATAAAAGTAGTGGACCAACAAAGGCAAATCGCAGAAAAAGAATATAAAGATCGATTTGATATCGTTGCTGGCACTGTGAGGGCGGGTCCCGGTAATGTTGATGCTGCAGTATGGGCGAAAGAACTTGCAGCGAAATATTCCTTTTGCAGCTTTCACGTGTGGGATGCTAAAAGCGGAAAGCTTCTTTTCACAACAGAGAAGTCTCCTGCAGCTTCACCCGCGGATTTTTCGAGGGAACTGAAAAATCGCGCTTTCTCCGACATTGTGGAAATAGATAATCATTCTATAGGAATATATATTTCAAAAGATGTCATTGAATCGGAAGTAACGGCTATTATCCGTAAGCTTTTTCATTCGTATGTTCTTGACAGCGAGGGCTATATATGGGTAAACAAGGTACTGGATTACAATGGGGGAGAGGGCTATGGCGTCCGGCTCATTCATCCGAACCTGATTGAAACCGAAGGTCAACGCTTATCCACCGAAACAAAGGACCTGATGGGCAATCTTCCCTATCTTGAAGAGCTTAATGGAATAAAAAAAGAGGGGGAAGTTCTCTTTACCTATTATTTTAAAAAGAAGAACACCGACGCAGTTACTCACAAAATGTCATACGCAAAGCTTTATCCTGATTTTGACTGGATTATTGCTACCGGCGTTCATCTTGATGATATTGAGAATTTTGTTAAGAGAGAGAATGAAAGAATAAACAATGGCATTTGGGATCGTTTAATTCATCTTTCCCTTGTTATGTTTGCCTTTATTGCAATTATGGCAGTTTGCATGTTTTATTTGGAACGGCACTATACCCAAAATTCCCAGAAACAGTACACCCGTGTCAGGAAAGAGTATAAGGAACTTGAAAGTATTGCCTTTAAAGACCCACTGACAAAGCTTTATAACCGGAGAGGCATCGAATCCTACCTTAACGCAAGCTTTCAAGTGTTTCAAAAAAATAAGGACCCTCTGTGTGTGATCATGGGCGATATCGACAACTTTAAAAGTATTAACGACCGCTACGGTCATGACGTAGGCGATGAAACACTTGTTGCAGTTTCGAAGGTTATTCAGTCCGCATTAAGAAATACGGATGTTGCCTGCCGTTGGGGCGGAGAGGAATTCCTCATAGCTCTTCCCGCAGCCAGTCCAGAGACGGCGATGGCTATTGCAGAGAGAATCAGGGCGGGAATTGCTGCAAAGAGAGTAGAACACAAAGGGATTTTTATTTCAGTTACCTGCTCTTTCGGTGTCTCCATGTTTTATGAGGAGGACAAAGGGTACGCACCTTCTATCAGCCGCGCTGACCGGGCTCTTTATCAAAGCAAAAAGAATGGAAAAAATAAGGTAACACTATGTAAAGAAACCGAATAAAGGTTATCATAATAACAGTGTGGTATAAATGTAAGGACAGGAAAATAAAACAAAAGAAGGTACAGAATGATTGAATTAGGCAAAATACAAAAATTACAGGTGATTAGAAATACTCCAATTGGTGTGTATTTGAATTCGAGAGACGGTAAACCCGGGAGCGAAATTCTATTGCCAAAGAGTCAGGTTCCTCAGGGAACGGAGCCGGGAGCAGAAATAGAAGTATTTGTTTACAAGGATTCGGAAGACAGGATCATAGCTACCGTAAGGAAACCCAAACTGGTTATCGGAGAACTGACACTTCTGAAAGTGGTGGAAGTAACCGGCATTGGCGCCTTTTTGGACTGGGGCCTGGAGAAAGATTTATTCTTACCTTTTAGGGAACAGGTAGGTAAGGTAATAAAAGGCGGTACCTATCTGGTAGGCTTGTATGTTGATAACAGTTATCGACTCTGCGCCACGATGAATATCTATAATATCCTGGGAACCCGATCGCCTTATAAGGAAAATGATCGGGTGAACGGAACTGTCTATAGTACCAGCAAGGAGTTGGGTGCTTTTGTAGCGGTAGACAATAAGTATCATGGATTGATTCCCAACAAGGAGTTGTATGGCAGTTACAATATCGGCGATGTGGTAGAAGTAAGGATTAAGAAAGTCCGGCAGGATGGAAAGCTGGAATTGAGTGTAAGAAAAGAAGCCCATAATGAAATCGATGACGATGCACAAAGAATCATAGAAGCATTAAAGGCCGGAGGAGGTACCCTTCCTCTTAATGACAGCAGTGATCCGGATCGTATTAAAGCTGAGTTGAAAATGAGTAAAGGCGCCTTTAAAAGGGCTGTTGGAAGGCTTTTGAAAGAAGGAAAAATCAAAATCATTGAAAAAGGTATTGAAATGATTGGATAATAGTAGTGAACATTTGGGTTTCCAAAAATCAGATCAGCCCATGCAGCGTGCATGGGCTGTATCTAAGAGAAGACAGGAGGTGTGTTGAAATAGACGGAACAAGCCGGGAAAATATAAAACCAGGTACCCACGTTATGGTGGTACAAAAGCAGGATCAGCGCACAGGGAAGTTGACGGAAGGAATCGTTGAAACGGTTCTCACAAGTTCTCCTACACATCCCCATGGCATCAAAGTTCGGCTTGCGGGTGGAATTGTAGGCCGGGTGAAGCAGATTCTTCCATAGATCTAATGCAAAGATAGGACTAAACGGATGAAGATTTCAAAGTGAAAGAGGCATTTCTGTGCAGATGGCAGTAGAAATGTCACTCTAGGAACGTTATACTCGGTTTTAATGTAAACAAGAGGTCATGAAAATGAAAATTAGCTATAGAAACAAAGTTATTAGCGGAACCGTAGTTTTAATTGCTATCATTATACTGGCTGCCGGATATTACAGTACCGGAAAGTCTAAAGAGAAGCCCCCATTATGTGAAAATGGTTACATAGACCTTTCCGGATGGGATTTTAACAAGAATGGAAATGTGGCATTGAATGGTGATTGGGAGTTTTATCCCAGCAAGCTTTTATTGCCTGCAGATCTTACGAATCCATCGGCACAGCCGAAGGTGTATTGCAAGGTTCCCATGCGATGGACCAATCAGAAGGTAAACCTCGGTATGGCGGATAAAGACTTCGGCACCTACCGGCTAAAGGTCAAAGTGAATGACAGCAGCTACATATATGGCTTAAAGACCATGAACATACGGACTTCCAATAAGATATTTGTAAATGGAAAAGAAGTCGGCGCCGTCGGAAATCCGGCAGCAAGTTTTCAAGAGGGGTATCGCAGCAATAATGTCCCTACTGCCGTCTTTTTTCCCTCTGAAGAAAATACTCTGGATATCGTTATTCAAGTTGCAAATCTGGATTATTATAGTGGAGGAATCATCCAAACTATTTTTCTGGGAACGCAAAAAGGTATAGCGGACTATACCTTAAAATTAAATATTGTAGATGTGACGGGTGTAGCTTGCCTGTTGCTATCCAGTTTCTACTATATCGGCATTTATTTAAAAAGAAAAGAAGATAAAACCTTTATCCTTTTCAGTGCTGTCTGTACGGTGTATTCCTACGTAATTGCCACAAGTGATGAGAAAATTCTTCACAAGCTGCTTCCAGAGGTTCCCTTTATGCTGCTTGTAAGGCTGAAAATTGCCTTAGTATCCACGAGCATCATTTTCATAGTTTTATTTATACAGGGATTGGGCAAGGATTTTATTCCGACTCGTTTCGTTAAGATTATTACCATCAACATGCTCATTAACGGTGCAGTGATTTTACTGATACCTATAGAGGGAATTGCCTGCGCGGAAAAGATAATCTTTGTGGTGGACATGCTGCAATATGTTTTGGTAGCCTGCTTAGTTCTAAGAGGAATTCTATTAAAAAAATATGGGCGCTTGAATCGAAAGGCTTCGTTTTTTTTGCTGGGTGGAGTTCTTTCGATCATTCTTCAATTTGCCACTTCGGGTCTTTATTTCGCTTCCATCATAAGCAGCAACTTTGTGCCTATCCTCACAGTACTCGTATTCCTCATCGGTGTAGAGGCCATGTTTTCAGAGGAATATTCAAAGGCCTATTCTGCACTGGAAGACATGAGTAAAAAACTCATCGAAGCAGATAAGCTAAAGGATGAATTTCTAATTAATACCTCTCATGAATTTAAAACTCCTTTGCATGGGATCATCAATATTACACAATCAATCTTAAACCGGAGCGGGGGAGAGCCTATAAAAAAACAGGAAGAAAATCTATCCTATATTGTATCTCTCGCAACCAGGCTTTCAAGCCTTGTAAACGATATTATTGACTTCCAAAGCCTGAAAAACAGAAGTCTACGGTTTAATGAAAAGCTTTTTGACATTAACGGTACCGTACAAACCGTTATTGATGTTTTGCAGCATATGAGAAAGGGAGAGGAAATTAAGCTGATCAACAGTATCCCTGTGGGGAAATATTATGTCTATACCGATGAAAACAGATTCCAGCAAATCATGGTAAACCTTATAGGCAATTCCCTGAAATACACTGAAAAAGGATATGTGGAGGTATCGGCAAGGATAGTAGACCAATATATACGGGTAAGTATTACAGACACGGGTATCGGCATGAGCGAAGAGGCTCAAAAGGAACTTTTCAAAGGGCAGGGATATATGGGAGAGATTAACTTTACAGAGTACACATCTTCCGGCCTGGGACTCTCGATTTCAAAGCTATTGGCTTCCAATATGGGTGGAGACCTTTATCTTGCAGGGTCAAAACCGGATATGGGATCGACATTCGTCATCAAGATTCCAGAAGCGGAGGAAGTAAAAAAGCAAGAAATTCACGGCAAAAAGCTTCAATATAAAAATGACAATATCGCCTCAAATCCTGATAAAATTGAGCTTTATGATAAAAAAGCGGAAGGGCAGGACAGAGAGCGTGAAGATAGAAAGGTGAAAATTTTGCTGGCGGATGATGAAGCTTCCAATATCAGAGTGCTGCAGGAGATTCTTTATGAGGAAAACTACGAAATTCTTGTTGCTTATAATGGTGTAAGAGCCCTGGAGTTGTTAAAAGCCCATAGAGATATTTCACTGGTACTGCTGGATGTAATGATGCCCGGCCTATCCGGGTATGAAGTGTGCAGGAAAATCAGGCAAGAGTATGAACTGTTCGAGGTTCCCATACTCCTTCTCACGGTTAGAAACACGCCCCAGGATATAGCAGCAGGCTTTGAAGCCGGTGCAAATGATTTCCTGGTGAAGCCCTTTGACGCAAGGGAGCTGAAAGCAAGGGTAAGAACCCTGCAAAAAATGAAGGAAGCAGTGAAGGCTGCTATAAAAATGGAGACTGTATTTCTGCAATCTCAAATAAAACCGCACTTTTTATATAACGCCTTAAGCGTAATTATGTCATTGTGTTATAGTGATGGAGAAAGGGCAGGCAGCCTTCTGGGAGAATTGAGCAATTACTTGCGGGGTACCTTTGATATTGACCCCCATAATTCGTTAATCAGTGTTGAAAAGGAGATTTCTCTTGTTAACTCCTATGTTGAACTGGAAAAAGCACGCTTTGGAGAGCGGCTGATGGTGGAATTTGCTATTGAGGAGAGATTCTTAGAGTACTCCATACCTGCCTTAATAATACAGCCCATCGTCGAAAATGCAATACGCCATGGGCTGATGAAGCGAATTTCCGGGGGAAGGGTAAAAATTTCCTCGGAGATAAGCAATAATGCGCTTGAAATCACAATAGAGGATAATGGACTGGGAATACCCCCGGAAAAGCTAAAAAACCTACTTGATACCAGCAGTGCAACGGGCAGTGTGGGATTGAAAAATGTGAACAAAAGACTATTGAATGAATATGGACAGGGACTATCCATTGAAAGCAGGCAGGGAGAAGGAACCAGGGTTATAATTCGTATCCCGGTTAAAATAAGAGATTCTAAAGAGAACGGAGAGAAGCTATGATAAAGGCGATGGTTGTAGATGATGAAAATCTGACTGCAGAGTATATATGCAGGCTTCTGAGAAATGCCGGAGTTGATGCAGCCGACTATTATACAAATCCTTTGAAGGCACTGGAGGATGTGCATAGAGTAAAGCCGGATGTAGTATTTCTGGATATAGAAATGCCGGAAGTGAGTGGCTTGGAGCTGGCGGAAAAAATAATGGAAAAGATGCCTCATGTATGCATTGTATTTATTACTGCCTACAATCATTTTGCCACGGAGGCCTTTGAGGTAAATGCCATAGACTACATATTGAAGCCCATAAGAGAAGAAAGGCTTTTAGGAACACTGAACAAGCTTTCAGAGAGAGTTTCTAAGAAAGTCAACCGTAAGGACAATGCAGAGCTATACATACAGGCGTTTGGAAGGCTGGTGGTGAGAGCTGGTGATACAGTGCTGAAGTGGAACAGGCAGAAATCTGCCGAGGTTTTTGCCTATCTGCTGATGAATGAGGGAAAGTGGGTCAATAAGGAAAAGGCCTGTGATACTATTTGGCCGGATTATGAGCCCAGGAAAGCGCTGGCCTACTTGCAAACCGCCATGTGCCAGATTAGAAAAACCATCTCCGTGTTCAGCGAAGGCCAGATAAAAGTGGAGTATTCTGAAAATTGCTATAAGCTTACTCTTTTAGATGCTTTCTATGATGTTGAGCGATATGAGGAGTTTTACGGGAAAGCAATCAATGAGAAAAGCGATGGTATAGAGTTTATGGAGAAGGCCTTTGTCCTATACGGAGGAAAATATCTGGAAGAGGAGGGGTGGCTATGGTCAATCTCCTATAGAGAAACCCTTGACATGAAATATAGATATTTACTGGAGCGATTGATTGAAAACAGCGTTAAAAATAAAAAGTGGGAAAGGCTGCTGGACTATATGAAAGCTTTGCTGGAAAGGTCTGACGATAGTGATGCGCTTTTTCTCAAGTATGCTCCCATATTAAATAAAGTCTATGGCAGGGAGAAAACCAATGCCTGGCGTAAAGCGGTATTAAAAGGTATAGTTCAATAGATTTTCGGAGTAAATGGAAATTCTCCATGGTAAAAAGGAAAATGGAACATGAAAAATCATGAAATATAGCGAAAAATGAAGCTTTATAAAAATATTTTGGAATAATTTGTACAAAAATGGTATAAAGAAATCTGTTTTCGTCATTTTTGTAAGAGATTTGTAAGAGAAAAGGAATACAATGGCATTGTATTCCTTATTTTTTGCCTTAATGCGCAGGTACAATATACGGAATATGCACTGTTTTTATATTATTTCAGAAGGGAGATTAATGTTCAATGAGACAAAAGATCAATAGAATGCTGAGTCTTTTTCTTACGTTTGCCATTCTGGCAGGCAGTTTTTTTATACCTGTCGCGGCTGACGCATCTACAAAAGTAGCAGTGGGTCAGGAGATAGAAGTTACCCTTGCTGCAGATGCTGCCAGCAATAACCTATCCCTGGCAGGTTTCTCCGATATTTTAAAGAACAAACTGAATACAAAGTATGGGGTGCCACTGGAAAAAATACATGTGAATGCCGTCGAATCCGCAGTGGTCTCTTCAGACATCAACTGGTACAGGTTCGACCATACAAACTATTCGGACAAAGCAAAGGATAGTAGTTCTACGGGGCAGATTGTATATTATGATGACCCCAATATCGGACCCGGAAAGTGGACAAACTTTACGGAGCCGGGACATATTGCCGTCAGTGGAAGCAATATTGATTTTTACGGCTATGGGGTGCCTGCATTCAAGGATTTTCTTTTCAATCCGAACAACAAGGCAAATAATAAAGTGTTTTCCTTTACACTGGATGAGCAGGTCGTGGACTACCACACTGCCGAGGGTGTAGGATTTTTGTTTAATGCAAAGTATGAGTATACCAGTGCTTCGAACCAGAAGCTATCCGGTTATGTTGTACTTATAGGAAGTTCGGAGGTATTTCTCTATCGATTGGACAAGATCGAGGTAAGCCAGTTTACACAAGAATCATGGGATATATTAAGCAGTGTGGCATCACAGGTAGGTACTTCCGGCAGCGGATGGGGAGGAACTGTTTACTGTCTGGCGAAATCCACCAAGCCCAATCCATCCATAGGCACAAAGCGGTATTTGAAGTTGGCTGCCTCGCCGACGGCAGTGTCCTTCTACCAGTTTACAGACAATACCTACAGTGCAGTAAACAGCAAAATGCTGGACAATATTGCTCTGGATACCACCTATAATGCTTTTGGATTCGGACCCATTGCCTGCTACGTGTCACATAACTGTAGTTCACTGACCCATGTCCAGTTCAGCAATATAACCATAGCAGAGGATAACTCTACCTCTTTTGCCGATCTGGTTAAAAACACTACATGGAGCTATCCGGGTTCTTTCCGAGTAATTGCAAATGTTGACAATGATGGTGTTGCTGATTTCGGTAAAAATGCCGAACTGGCTACCATCCTGTATTACATGATGCAGAACAGCGCTCATTATGTAGGGTGGGGAGTAAATAATGCTTTGAGCCCGTCTATTGGGGGCTATAACAAAGTTAAAGAGCAAGCGAACGGCTTTGTCGCAAGAAATACCGGAAGAGGTACCTTTATTAACCGGAGCGATGCAAGTACCAGCAGCCTTGAACAGGGCACCGAGGCTTTGGCCGATTATATAGCAGAACAAATGGGCTTAATGCCTGTAGTGGAGAAGCCGGTAATAAATACTGTCTTTGACGGCGGTTTCCTTTCCAATGGAAATGTGACATGCTCAACTCCCACTGTTACGACCTCTCTGGGAAATCCGGTGAGCCAGTACCAATGGAGAATTATGAAAGTAGATGCCGGCACCTGGGAGAATGCAGGTACGGGAAGTACTACCTCACTGACCTTTACAGCAGGTACATACAACATAGTATCCCTTCGGGTACAGGATTCTGTTACCAAACTCTGGAGTGACTATGCCGTTGCCTATATAGCAAATGATAAAGATGCACCTCCGGTTTCCATATTCAGCTTGGATAAAAACGAACTCATGCCGGATACGCAGGCACAGAGTATCAAGACATCGGAGACTGTAGTGGCAACGGACTCTTCCTACCATCCCGCGGGACAGGCTTTGACCGACTGGGAATGGAAGGTTTATAATTCAACGCTGGTAGAGCAGACCGAGATGAGAAAATCCTATACGGACACTACCAAGCCTTCCCAGCTTTCCTTTGATTTTAGCGGGAAACCGGCAGGGAAGTATACAATCAAGCTGAGGGTTAAGAAAGGTGGAATCTGGTCGGCCTACTATAGCCAAAGTGTAACAATCCTCCGGAAAAGTGATTCCATAATAATAAAAAGAACAGCCCCAATGGGTGGAGACAATGCTCCTGTATGGATGATTTATTCGGGAATACAGAACTTCTCATTCTCTATAACCTCAAGCGATGGGGAACTGTCAGACTACAGGATAATAAAAGTACCGGACAGTGCTGCTCTCACCGTTGGAGACTGGACTCCCATCAGTGGACACACAGCGGTGGGTTCGGGAAGCTTTAGCAATGAATCCTACAACATCTATGTTCAGGCAAGGGATGTTAACAGCAATTCCAAGACAGTACATATTGGATATTTTGTATGCAACTCGGTTCCGGGAATAGAAAATACCGGCCTGACAGGGGAGGCGGGAGCCACCACTGCTACCGTAAGCAGTACAGTGTATGCTACCGGAGGCTCTGCGGTCACACAAAGAGGCATCGAATACTGGAGTGCCGGTGATTCCGTATATAAAACAGTCTACGCTGCAACCGGCGGAACAGGGACATTTATGATAAACCTGACTGGACTTGAAATGAATACTACTTATATGGCAAGAGGCTTTGCGACAAACTCCACAGGCACAGCATACGATGCAAATCCTTTGGTATTTACCACTGATTCGATATTAGCCATAAGAAGCACCCAGCTTGTAGGAAAAGCAGACAGCACTACTGCTACAGTGAGTGCTGATGTGTATGCTATAGGAAAGTCTTCTGTTCTGAAAAGAGGCATTGAAGTAAGAAAGAAGGATGAATCCGTAGGTAAGGTCGTATACGCAGAAGAACCCGGAAAAGGCGTATTTACAGTAAAGTTATCCGGCCTTTATCCGGAGACTGACTATATAGTAAGAGGGTTTGCGACAGACGCAACAGGGACAGTCTATGATGATGCGGAAGTTCAATTTGCCACTGCCCCCGTTCCTGTACCGCTGATCAAATTGGGAAGTCTTGTAATTCATGAAACTTCCGCGGATGATGGGTCTATAGCGGATAAACTGGTGGTTGAAGTGGAAAATGGAACCTTTGCTGAAGATATGAGCGAAGGGGTTAATGTAAACAATTTGCCCGCAGGGCTTAGATATGAAGTAACAAGATTGAGTAATACGGAGATCGAGATTGCGTTTAAAGGAAATGCTGTTCATAACACTTCTGCCAATAATGTGAACAATGCTTCCATAACAATTGCTTTATCGAAAATTACCGGTGCCAAAAAAGATGTGCAATCAGAGAATTTCTCTATCCAGTTTAGCGGAGATCCTGATGAAACCTTGGCTGACGATGTAAATGAGCTGGAAATAATCTATGCTGACGGAGATAACGCAGAGCATGTAACAAAGGCATTATTCCTGCCTACCAAGGGTCAATCCGGGTATACTACTGTTACTTGGAGTTCTTCCAATACAAACTTGATAACCAATACCGGAAGGGTATCAAGACCGGAGCCGGAAGAAGCGGATGCTTATGTGACACTGACAGCAACCACAGTGAATGATGTTACAAAGTCTAAATCCGTTAGAACCTTTGTTGTAAAAGTTCTAAAGTTAAATGACCAGGATGCGGTTGAAGATGCTGCAAAAAACCTTACCATGGCAAAGGCGTTTAAATTTACCAACGGCGATACATGGGAATGCATTACCAGCCAGTTCTTTGCAGTAACGGAAGGGGACCATGATACAAAGATCAGCTGGACCTCCGATAGCGATACCATCAAGCTGAAGGCCGGAGCGGAAGGTATGGATGCCTTTGTTGAGAGGCCGGAGGACAACAATAAAAACACCATTTTAACCGCAGAGATTTCCAGAGGAAATGCCAAGGTGAAAAAGACATTTTTACTTGTGGTGGTAAAAAACGGTGTAAGCAAGACTACATCAAGAGAGACTACGGCAAGAACTGCTGAAGCCGCTGCCGGTGCCAGCACTACACCACAGACTTTCACCATCGAAAGAAGTACATTGGAAGACAAGACAAAGATAGACTATGTATTCATTGACAGTGAAAAAATGCAATCATTGACAGATGCAATGAATCCGCAAAACAGTGATCCGGAAGACAATGCTGTTAAAGTAATTATGAAGCAGGATCAAAATGACAAGGCTCACCAGCTTGCCCTGGAAATCCCGGCTAATGCGGTAGGTGCTTTAGCGGAAAGAAAAGGAAGGCTTGAACTTGCTACGGACGAAGGTTCCATCCGATTGGAGCGGAACAGTATAAGCCAGATGGCGCAAAGTGGAACGGACCTGTTTTTCCGCCTGGTTCCTATCAATGATAAGGAAGAGCAAAAGGATGCCTTCAATGCAGCCAAAAAGGATGCAGAGGTGGCCAAGCTGGTTGGAAGTAATCAGCTCAACATTATCGGTATACCTCGAAAAATAGAAACCAACTACAGCCATTTTGAGACCTATGTAACATTGCCATTGAAAGGGACAAATATTCCGGCAGTCAACAGACAGGACTTCCTGAATTCACTCAGAGTCTTTGTCGAACACAGTGACAGTTTGGGCGGAACTGAATTGTTGGTTCCAACAAAGATCGTTTATGAAGCGGGAGAGCCAACAGGAGTCGAATTCAAGATCGACAGGTTCAGCCGTTTCCAGATCGTCAGCGTTTCCAAGCCTTCTTACGATGTGTATATTCCTCCAAAGTCGCAGGAAACAGATATTACGATTGGGGGAGCAAAGCAGGAAGAAGTTGCTCAGGTGGATAAAACAAAAAATGCCACTGGTGGAACCGATGTAACCGTAAAGCTTAACAATGATAAACTGGTAGAAAAGCTTAAAAACAGCAAGGACGGCGAGAAAGTAGAAATATCTGTTACAGAAAAAGTGGACAAACTGGAAGTAGATATTAACGCAAAGCTTGTTGAAGCGATGAAAGAAAAAAATGATATGCTGGTGATAAAGACTCCCGAAGCAAGCTTCAACATCCCGGCCAGTGCCCTTGCGTTGAAGGATGTATATGATGCCCTGGGAAATCCGATTGATTTAAGGGAAGTTAAATTCAAATTTACTTTTGAAAATATATCCGGAGCAAAAAATTCCGATATCCAGGCGGCTGTAAACAACACGGGAGCAAAGATGCTTTTAGCACCTATTGGATTTAAAATCGATGCAAGTTTCTCCAATAAAACAGTTGGACTTGGCAAGTTTGGACAATATATTGAAATCCTGCTGCCGCTGCCAAAGGATATTGATCCGAACAAGATCACTACAGGCGTGTATGTAAGTGATGCTATGAAATTATCTCATGTACCGACGGAAGTCACCGTAGTGGATGGAATCTATTATGCGAAGATTAACAGTCTCTATAGTGATGGAACCCATACAGTTATATGGAACCCGCTGGAGTTTTCCGATGTAGCGAAGCATTGGTCAAAGGAATACACAAATGACATGGGTTCAAGAACTGTCGTGGATGGAGTTGGCGGAGGGCTTTATGAGCCAGACAGAGCCATTACCAGAGCGGAGTTTGCTGCGATTCTGGCAAGAGGGCTGGGACTAAGGCCTGTTGATACGAAGAACCCATTCTCGGATGTTTCCAGTGATTCGTGGTATTATGATGTAGTGAAGACTGCTGTTGAGTTTAAGCTGATTCTGGGATACGGTGACGGAACCTTCAAGCCTGGCAAGGAGATCAGCAGGGAAGAAGCCATGGCCATGGCAGCAAGAGCCATGAAGCTTGTAAAACTTGAAACGAACATCGACAGCAAGGAGATCTCTGAACAGCTTCAAAAATTCAGCGATGCAAAAGGCATCGAAAGCTGGGCGGAACAAAATGTAGCAGCCTGCGTAAAGAGTGACATCATTAAAGGGTCAGAAGGGTTAATTAAGCCCAAGGACAGTGTAACACGCGCAGAAGTGGCTGCGATTATAAAGAGAATACTCAAAAAGGCCAGGATGATTTAATAGGTATTGATAACTTTGTTTGATCTCATGAATGTATTTTCACGCCTGTATTTGTGGTTTGAGTAAAAGCGATCACCAATGCGGGCGAGGGAATAAATAGAAAGAGGACGAGGAAGTCCCAGCGACTGGAGAAATGCTTAAAGATAATAGAAGTACAACCCGTTTTACTTCTATGAAAAAAGGAGTTGTTCCATAATTTGGACAACTCCTTTTTTGTATTTGACTGTGTACATCAAGTGAAGCATGAGATGGAATTGTGTTTCACTTTTTAGAGAACTCCTACGGAATCAAAAGCTTTCTTCACCGTATTCACTTCAGTACTGGTGGAACCGTATAAGTCAGAAGCGGCTTGAACGGCATGTGCCCTGAAGTTACTGAATGTTTCGTTGGCTGTTACATAGTACACGATTGCACGGTAGAAGATCTTGCCAAGCTTATCATTTCCGATACCGTTTACTGTTACACCATAATGAGTTCCACCATTAGCAATCAAATAAGCAGCTTTATTTATAATACCACTGTTAGTATGTACTCCCCCATAATCCAAGCTTCCTGTATAACGGTCCGCATAACGGTCAGGATCTCCGTACTTTTTAGGATCTTGCAGTGAACGAAGGGCATCTCCGGGAACTCCAGGAGTATATATGTCTTCACCTTCATCCCAGTCCGGGTTGCGGTTGTCATAATATTCAGTGAGGGTTCCGAATATATCGGATAAAGCTTCACTTATAGCTCCCGGTTCATTCTGATAAATTAAACCTGCCTCACTGTCGGTAACAGCATGGGTCAACTCGTGCGCAACAATATCTAATGCACCGCTGAACGGTAACAATGTTACGCCGTCACCGTCCCCGTAAACCATTTGGTATCCAGTCCAAAGAGCGTTATTGTAATTCTTGCCGTAATGGACGGTAGATTTTAAAGCTGAACCCGCATTATCATAGCTATTTCTGCCAAAGGTGGCTTTATAGTAATCAAAGGTTTTTGCTGCATAATAGTGGGCATCAACTAAGGCAGCATCTGTACTGGCAGTAAAGTTTCCGGTAGCGTTATACCATAGGGTACCGGGCAGGCGGGTGCGATTATTTGCATTATAGGTTAAAATACCGCTGCCACGGGTGTTGTCCTGTAGATAGTAGTAGCCTGAGGATAAAGTAGTGTTGAAAGTTTTTGTGTCGCCCAATACTCCTTTACCCGTAGATATGGCATTTGTGCCTGTAACGTTCTCAATTTTGTTGAATTTGTTGACAATATTTCCTGTAACTGCATCAACAAAATAATACCAGTTACCCGGCTCGGGTGAAAGGAAGTTAAGGTTTACAAGGAAGGTATAGGAATCGTTGAATATCACAAGATTTGATGTAGGCTTGACATCTTCATATTCCGGCTTGAATCCGAGGGCGGACTCTGCGATTTTCAATGCTTCTTCCGGCTTGAGTTTTACTGTTTTCTTTAAACCTTCCTTTTTATCAAGCTCAGGAATAGCAGCTCCGGATAGGCTTTTTAAAACACCATCCCTATCGATTACCGCTTTTTGTGTAAACCCGAATACAGGGATCCCTTTATATACCTGCTGAATTTGGACCACCTTATGTCCATCGGTATCCTTGAATTTTGATTTGATTACAAAGGATTCTTCGGCGGATGCAGCAATTTTAAACTTATTTATATTACCGTTTATATAACTGTAAATGATATCTTCCTCACTTCTGTCGGAAGGAGCCGTCAGGTTGCCAGTTACGAATTCAGGTGTACCGAATTTGTCATTTGTTTTAAGAAAATCTGCATTTGATGCAGCAAAAATACTCGAAGTGTTGATTAACACTATTATAGCTGCTAAAGTAACGGATAAGAACTTATTTCTCATAATGGTTATCTCCTTTCATCTGCAATATGCTTGTACTGATTTGTCGGTTTGGAGTGTATAGATTTATTAACTCCGCAACAAAACAAAATTTTGTAATTTACTTATATAGGTATTCTATTCTGTAAAAAAATAAAGTAAAATGAATGCGAAGGCTTCATAATATCATCAATATTACTTGACCCGGTAAGTCTGGTATGAAGATATGAGAGGCCTTCGAATGTTTGTCCGGCGACCTGATTCCGTGCATAATGCCGTACCCCCTTTCCCGTAACTTTATTTAACTTTACAACACATCGGTTTGTGTAATAAAGGTAAATTCGATAAAAATATGTTTTTTATACCTAATTAGCGGTAAAAAAGTAAAATATAAATTACAAGGCCAGGCTTTTCCCTTTAACAATCATAAAGAAAGTTTGGTCTCCGGATTTCTGGTTAACCTATCTAAAAATGGTAACTCTAAAAACTTAATTTTGTAGTAAAAACTATTTATAGTAATCCTATAGGTATTGCAATATATAATATACTTATTAATGAAATTTGTCAATAAAAAATAAACATATATTTACAAATGTTGAAAATATTTAAATGTATCCTTTAAGAGTACTTTGTATGATTGTTTAAACAAAACATTTAAGTTAATATTTGTTATAAGCCTGATAAGCGATTATATAAGTATCCGGGTGTTACTAACGCATTCAAAATAATACTGCCACTCATTATATTCATTGTCGCTGAAACCAAAGTACGATTTGAAAATCATGGAAAGGAAAACTGTTAGAGTGGTAAAATGATAAGAACTGCTATATAATTTCAAGTAGGACTAGTTTTCTCCATGGAGATGAGTTGTGTAAACAAAAAAGTATTAGCAATACACAGAAGTAAAAAAAGAGAATTTATAAGGGGGAACCTGAATGTACCGTGTTTTACTTGTCGATGATGAAGCGTGGGCGCTGGTAGGAATTCGTAAAATTTTCAAGTGGAATGAAAAAGGGTTTGAGGTGATTGGCGAAACTACAGATTCTGAAGAAGCGTTTCAAATGATTTGTGAGCAGAAACCAGATGTAGTCTTTACGGATATAAGGATGCCTGAGGTTTCCGGTATTGATCTGATAAAAATGACAAGAGATAGGGGAGGAGATACAGAATTTGTTATTATCAGCGGATTTGGAGAGTTTTCATATGCCCAGGAAGCACTGCGGCAGGGGGCGTTTGACTACCGGCTGAAACCTCTTCAGTATAGTGAAGCTGATGAACTGTTGGAGAAGCTGTTTGCCCACCTGGAAGAAAAAAACAAAAATTCACGGCATAGGGACAAAAGTGTGGATGCAGTATCTACAGTCATGGAGATGGATCATTGTAAACATATTGATGCAAATGAGAATTTTAAAGACCTTTTGATGTTTGTAAATCAGAACTTTAAGCAGGAACTATATCTAAAGGAACTTTCCTCTAAATTTTTCATTAACGAAACCTACTGCAGCGAACTGTTCAAAAAGGTTACAGGCAAGACCTTTAGCGAGTACATTAACAACTTGAGAATAAAAAATGCATGCAGGTTGTTTGATACTACAGGATTGACGGTAGATGAAGTGGCCAGAGAAATAGGCTACAAAGATTATTACTATTTCAACAAGGTCTTTAAAAAATACACCGGTTCTACACCTTTTAAATACCGTAGAAGCAAGAAGCAGTTAAGGGTCGATTAAAATATTACTTCCGATACTTTTTCGGGATACGGGGCCTAGCTGTAGTAGCCTGAAAAAGTTTTAGCGGAAGTTATATTTTAACGATCCCTAAATCCATAAAGGGAATTTTGGAATAAGAGGGGTAATCATGTTTAATCTGAGCAGGCTTAAATTAAGGCAGTTATTGGCGATGCTGATAGGTTTTTCTCTAATTATGATACTATTGGTACAAATATTCTACTATTATCGATTTCAATTATTAACGCAGGAGAGAGCCAGAAACTATGCAGCCAATTTAATGAATCAAATCGATGAGCAATTGTCCATTACTGCCCGGGATATAGAAAAAGGAGCATCTACCATTTCATATAACAGGCATGTGCAGGAGTACCTTATAACCAGCGACACAACACGTAAAATTACGGATCTGTTCCCATTCATGTTTGATGTATTGGAGTATGTAAGATCTTCTAACGAAAATATTTTTGACATACTGATTTCAGATGCGGACGGAAAGGTGATCACATCAGTAAATAGCTACCAAAACAGCATTTATGAGGCGCTTGTGAAGAAGTACAAGTTTAATGAAAAGCAGTTTAAAAGCCCTACTCATACATCAGTTATTAAAGTTGACGATGATATTTTCTATTATTATGCCTATATACTACCCATTCTCTCCGCTACACAAAGAGCTGATCTATTTGAGAAAATAGGTACCTGCGTAATTATTTGCAGAACTACCGTACTTGAAAATCTGGTTCTGGATATTTCTATTGCCAAAGAATCTCATTTAATGGTCATCGATAGTGAAAACAGGATTTTAGCCGCTAACAATAGTTCTTATCAGGGAAAGATATTCGACAGTATAGCTTTTAGTAAAGAAAATAGTGAAGGAGAAGTGGAGTTAAAGTACAATGGCAAAAACTCAATTGTTCAGTATAAGACCATTAAAGGAACAGGCTGGAAAATTGTCAGTATAATACCTGTGGAAGAGCTCATGAGCGACATGCGCCCTATCAGAAGTTTCGGACTGCTCATGGGAATCATTACTACATTGATACTGTTACTGATTGGCATCGTTTTTAGTTATAACATCACCCATAGTATTTCCAGTCTTGTAAAATTTATGCGGAATATAGGGGAACATAACATAAAGCAAAGGTTGGAATTTCATGCACAAAATGAAGTCGGGACTATAGCGAAGGATATTAACAGGATGCTGGATAAGCTTGAAGATATGACCCGGAATATTTTCACAACACAATCCAAGCTCTATGAAGCGGAGCTGGCAAAGAAGCAGACGGAACTATCTGCGCTGCAAAGTCAAATTAATCCTCATTTTCTTTATAATACGCTGAATTGTATCAGCAGTATTGGCCTTGCACATGATATTCCCGATATAGTGAATATTTCTTCAGCCATGTCAAGAATTTTCAGGTATTGCATTAAAGAGGCGGATATAGTATTTGTCAAGGATGAGATCGACTGCGTGAAAGACTACTTAAGTATTATGTCCATAAGATACCCGGACAAGTTTTCCGTCGAAGTGGAAGTGGATGGGATTCTGCTGGAAATGAGAACGATTAAGATGATACTGCAGCCCATTGTAGAAAATGCTATATACCATGGAATCGAGCGCAAAAAAAGACAAGGGAAGTTAGTGATTAAGGGATACCTGGTCCAAAGAGAGAGTATAAACTTTATAGTAAGCGATAATGGGAAAGGTATGAATAAGCAGGAATTGGAGGACTTAGTAGAATATATTAATAGCGAAGATGAAGGACTGAAAATAAAAAATCAGGAAAAGAGGAGTATCGGCCTTATGAACATTAACCACCGTATAAGGTTATTATATGGAAATCAATATGGAATTTCTATTAGCAGCATTGAAAATGAGGGTACACAGGTATACATCAAACTTCCGGTGGTTGATTAAATCAAAAAGCAGGTTCAGGAATTCAGAAATGAAGATTTAGAGCCTGTGATTGTCTTTAGAAACCGATATAATGACAAAAAAATCCGAGGAAAACACATTTTTATTTTGGACTCTGCCATATATAATAAAAGTATCAATCAAGCTTATGATGTAACGAGAAATTTGCTATAGTAAAAGCACTAGGAAAGGAAGAGGTTCATGAGCAGGGTCCAAGATATACAGCAAAGGCCAAAAGCCTCTGGCAATCAGGTCATCAGCAATATCCGGCTGCAAAAAAGCAGGAGATTCAAACAAAATATTCCCTTACTGATCATGTTTATACCTGTACTGCTTTTTTACGGTATATTCAAATATTTACCAATGGGTGGTCTGGTAATCGCTTTTAAAAATTATAATTTTGCCGATGGGATATTGGGAAGCCCCTGGGTAGGGTTTAAATATTTTCAAATGCTCTTTGTAGGTAGCAATACGGTCAACATCATTAAAAATACTTTTATACTCAGCCTCCTGCGCATCATTTTCGGCTTTCCTGCACCTATTATACTGGCAATTCTGTTGAATGAGGTCAGAAAAACATGGTTTAAGAAATCAGTACAAACCATCATTTATATGCCGCATTTCTTTTCCTGGGTTATCATCGGAGGAGTCGTAGTCAGTATATTTTCACAGGAAACCGGTATCGTCAATCATTTCGTGAAGATGGTGTCCGGACAGCCTTATCCGTTCATGTATAAGTCGCAATCATGGATTGCCATATTTATAGGCTCCGGAATATGGAAAGAAGCTGGGTTTGGAACGATAATATATATGGCAGCATTGACAAGTATTGACACTAGCTTATATGAGGCTGCGGTAATTGATGGTGCTAATAAATGGAAACAGATTTGGCATATTACACTGCCCGGGATTAAACCTACCATCGTCACGCTCTTTGTACTTTCTACCGGCAGCATCATGGAGGTTGGATTTGATCAGGTCTTTATGCTGCAGAATAGTGTTGTAGCCAGTGTGGCGGATGTAATCAGCACTTATATTTATCGGGTTGGTTTGCAGGGAGCCCAGTTCAGTATTACAACGGCCATGGGGTTGTTTGAATCTCTGGTAGGGCTGGTGCTTGTACTGGTTTCCAACTGGATTGCCCGCAGATTTGGTGAAAGCTTATGGTGAGAGGGGTATATGTAGATGAAGGCAACAGCAGGTGAAAAAATATTTTATGCAGTAAACTATATTATATTGACAGTCGTTGGACTAAGCTGTTTACTGCCGCTACTCCATATCGTTGCGATATCATTGAGCAGTTCTGAAGCTATCGTGTCGGGTAAGGTTGGGATATGGCCGGTAGAATGGCGTATTGAATCCTATATACTAATGCTGAGAGGCACTTCAATTCTAAATGCATTCAAAAATAGTGTTCTCATCACGGGGGTTGGTGTTGCATTGAGTATGACAGCTACCATCATGGCAGCATATCCCTTATCAAGAAAGTACTTCTATGCACGCAAATTTTTTACCATGATACTGGTTTTTACAATGCTCTTTGGCGGTGGATTAATACCTACCTACCTTGTAGTAAAGGGTCTTGGCCTGGTAAATAACTATGGAGCCTTATGGCTGCCGGGATTGGTCAGCACCTACAATATGCTTGTGATGCGAACCTTTTTCCAAAACATCCCGGAGGAGCTGGAGGAAGCAGCCCGTATGGATGGGTGCAGTGAATGGAGGTTGATTATACAGATATTCCTTCCATTATCTCTGCCGTGTATTGCTACTCTGTCATTGTTTTATGCAGTTTCATACTGGAATGCTTTTATGAGCGTTTTGATTTACATTAATAAAACCAGTAAATTCAATCTATCGGTTCTGGTGAACCAGATGATCCGAAGTCAGTCTCTGCTTGACCCTAATCATGTCCAGGCAGAAGACATTGCTCAGGCTACACCGGAAGGAATCAGGGCTGCAGGAATCATGGTAATGGTTATCCCTATGATGGTGGTGTATCCGTTTTTACAGAAGTACTTTGTCAAGGGGGTTATGCTTGGCTCGGTAAAGGGTTGACCACCCCTGCTAGGAATAATAAAAGGGATAGAATAGAAAGGAGAATAAAAATGAAAAAATTTCAGAAAGCAGCTGCTCTATCATTAGCAATTTCGCTTGTTTCAACATCGTTTTTCGCTGGATGCTCAGGGGATAAGGGCAATAATGATGTCAATAAAGCAGCGGATACCAAGCAGCAAAAACGAGGGAAAATTACAGCAACGATTTATGACCGCGGAAGTGTGCCGGCAGCCGAAGGAACAATTGAAAACAACCGCTGGACAAAATGGATTAATGAAAATGGTCCGGTGGATGTGGAATTTACAGCGGTTCCCAGATTTGATTCTGCCCAGAAAATCAATGTTTTATTTGCATCAGGAAGTGCTCCGGATTTAATACTTGAGTATGATCCAGGTATAAAAACACCCCTTTACCAACAAAAGCAGCTGATGCCAATTGATGATATGATACAAAAGTATAGTGTAGGCTATAAAAAGTTGCTGGAACAATATCCTGAACTAAAAAAGGCAGGTACAATGTCAGATGGGAAAATGTATCAGTTCGGTAGAATAAACAGCATTTTACCGCAGCGTGGAGTTGTTATCCGACAAGATTGGCTGGAGAAACTCAAACTGGAGACTCCGAAGACTGTAGATGATTATTATAAGGTGGCAAAAGCCTTTGCCGAGCAGGACCCCGATGGAAACGGCAAAAAGGATACCTACGGCATCGCTCTCAGCTATCGTGCAGGGGAGACCATCAACCAGATATTTCAAACATCGTCGCGATGGGTAGTTAAAAACAATGATGTAGTTTTCGGATGGGACCAGATGAAAGCCAGACTGGAATTCCAAAAAAAACTATATGATGGAGGAATTGTAGATAAGGAATTCCTGACGGACAAAAATGGTGCAAAGGCCACCCAGGATTTTGTAAACGGCAAGATCGGTATTTATCCGGGGATGTTTACCTGGAGGGATTTCACAGTAAAAGAGTATACAACCTTAAGGAAAAATGTTCCTGACGCAAAGCTGGCGGTTATCCCATACCCTGAGACCCCCTTCGGACGTTTCAATCCGAGTTTTTCAAATCCTGTCCAGATGACAGCTGTAGTGAATGCGCAGTGCAAGGATCCTCAAGCCGTAATGAAATACATCGATTTTATCAGCAGCAAGGAATTTAGTCTTGCTATCACTTATGGTATTGAGGGTGTACATTACAAAATGGAGAATGGAAAAGCGAAAATCATCGATACAGAAAAACACAAGAACGAAGTTGCATACAATAGTGATTTCAGGATGATGGTTGGGACTGCTTCCATGGCGCAATATGAAAGTGATACAGATAATTTCGATCTTAACGATCCGATGCAAAAAGAAGGATACGAGTTATACAAGAACGCATTAAAGATATATCTCGATCCGAAGGTACCCTATGCGGATCTAACGATCTCTGAACATATGCCGCAAATGCCTGGTGATCTGTCCACCGTCAATGCAAATATCACTTTGGACGATTTCTATAGCAAAGCCATTGTAAGCGGTTCATCCTATACTGTCGACCAGGCGATCAAAGATGCACAGGCAGCATGGGAAAAGGGTGGAGGAAAACAGATCGAAGATTGGATAAAGAACTGGTATAAAAATGAAAAGGATAATGCATTCCTAGCTAAAGACATTTACGAAATCATGCAGAAAGAAAACAAATTAGGTAAACTGAAATAGTAATAATTATATATAGAAACAGGCCTTGCGGGAGTTCCTGCAAGGCCTAGAATATTATCCTAATTTTTGAATCGATCCGGCACGGTATGGCCGGCAGTGTACCAGCGGGAAGGGGTAAACAGGATGAAGTACTTTAACGACGATGAAAGTATGCAATACCGGTATGGGAATAATGTACGGGATACTATAGAAAAAATAGCCAACATGTATATAGGAAAGAATCCTGCGCTGCCATTTGTATTCAGATGCTTCAGCAAGCAGGGAATCCTGCAGTTGGAGGATGGAAGGTATGATATCAACCTTGGTCTGAAGTTCCCGGACGCCAGGCCTGATCAGTATGCTTATGCCTTCGGCAAGATTTGGAGTGATTCCGAAAGGAGCCTGGAGGCAGTGCTTAGCTGTTATGGCCCTACCAGAATATACTTGAATGGCCGGATGCTTTTCAAGTCAGGTGTTGTCGAAGAGGTAAACATAAACAACAGGAAGGTGCTGGGGGTTACGCTCGAGAAGGGCTGGAATGGATTTTTCATCAGCATGCGGAAAGTAGCATCGGGCTTCGGCTGTATTTTCGGTTCCAACCGGAGCGGCTTGAATTTGATGGACTTTATGGCTCCGTTTACGGAGAGACTTGGATACGGAGGATGGATTTATTCCGAGCCGGTTGAGAAAGAGATGTTTTGGGAAGGAAACATACCTGATCTATGCAGCGTGGAACAGGAAACGGGACTTCGGTGGCACCCGGATACGGTATGGAGCGATCATGACCTGACAAAGAAGCCCTGTGCGCGTATATTTGGAGTGCGGCCAGGGAAGTATGCCTACGCCTGGTCAAAGATCAATTCTACGATGGTTGGTGTAAAAAAGTATACTTTTGAAAGTAGTTTTGCGGGACCCGCAGCGGTGTGGATTGACGGTGTCAAACAGTTTTGCTCAAATGAGGCGGGCAATGTGAAATTTGAAAGTTTCCTTGAATACGGGCAGCACGACATTCTTGTTGAGACGGCTTCAGGCGAAAGGGACTGGGGATTTACAGTAAAGGTACAATGCGAAGAGAAGACCTATGAATTTGAAAAGCCCTATCCAATAAAAGGAATAAACGACCCGTGGCTTTATATCGGCCCTTTCTGTAATCGTATTGACTGTGCGCCACAGGACATACAAACAGTTTACCGATTATTCGAGGACAGGGAAGAAGGACATATCTACTGGCGGATTGACCGGCCGGATACCTGGGTAAGGCCCTATGTTGAAAACCCGCTTTTTGCCAGGTGGAATTATCCGCTGGGGGTAACACTCTATGGGCTGTTACAGACCGGCAGGATGTTGAGCAGGCAGGATATGGTTGATTATGTGATTCATCACATTTCGGAGTGCACTCATATGTACCCTTATTCGATATGGGACGCAGAACAATATGGCTACCCATCTGTCAATCAAAAGCTCGTAGAACTAAAGCTGCTGGATGATTGTGGGTCCATTGGTTCAGCCATGTTGGAAACCTATTCGGAGGCAAAGGATGATAGCTATTTGCATGTAGCAGATGTGATTGCCGATTACATGAAAAGCAGGCAGGAGCGACAGGAGGATGGTGCCTTCTATCGTGATTGCAAAGGTTACTTCATGGAAAATACTCTGTGGGCGGATGATCTATATATGAGCACTCCCTTTCTTATCCGGTATTACAAATTAACCGGGAAGAAGGAATTTATCGATGATGCTGCAAGGCAGTTCCTTCTATTCAAAAAATATTTGTTCATACCCGAACAAAAGCTCATGTCTCACGTATATGATTTTAAATATAGTACCGCCACTTATATCCCGTGGGGGAGAGGAAACGGATGGCCTTTGTTTTCACTGTCGGAAGTTTTGGAAGTGTTGCCGGAAGACCATGGGGACAGGGCAGCTTTGCTGGATTTCTTCAATGAATTCTGCGAAGGCGTACTTGCTTTACGAGGGGAAAACGGGTTATGGCATCAAGTGTTGACCCACCCGGATTCCTACGAGGAGACCTCCTGTACGGCTATGTTTTGTTATGCTTTTGCAAGGGGAGTACGCTTCGGATGGCTCAAGGAGAAGGAAACGTATATTCAGGCAGTATTTAGGGCATGGGGAGGAATGGCAGGCAGATCCATCGACAGGTTTGGTAATGTCCATGGCGTATGCTGGGGATCCAGGTATTCCTTTACTCCCGAGTATTACAAGGATGAGCTGCTTTGGAGCACAAACGATACCCATGGGATAGGAATTGTGCTGCTGGCGGGGATTGAAACGGCAAAACTTGAAAAATTTTTGAAAAAAGCGTAAGGAGAGAGCGAGTATGCAGAAGGACCAGAGGAAAAACCAACCCATCACCCATTGGATCTATGCAGGACCCTATGAGTTGGATGTTTCTGATTTATATACGGATAATTACAAGGTTCCGGTAGAGCCCTATGGATTACTTCTTGATCAGGCCAAAGAGAAACTGGCTGCAGATGGGAACTATCCGGTAGAAGGCTGTGGATTGGAACTGTACGGGCAGAGAAGACAGTGGGCCCTTTTGCGGCTGAATGAATCGGAAAAAAAAGTTACCTGGGCGGGATTTGGATATTACGCCCGCTTGATGGTCACATATACATACAATCAACTGGTGGTGAAGGAAGCTGGGATCTACCGCTTTACATTGTGGGCCGCAGGCAGTATCGTGATTTGTATGAATGGCAAGGAAGTGTTCAACCACTGGAAGGTTGGACGGGTAGACGGAAATTTCACCTTTGAAGCAGAGTTAAAGCAGGGCGCCAACCACTGCATCATCATGCTGGCCAATGTCCATCTGCATTGCACAAACTCTTTCAGCCTGATCCTGGAGGATAAGGAGTGCCAGGTGAATGTCCCCTTGGTAACGGGAGATACCGGTAAGAGAGAATGCCTTGAGAAGGATTTCCAGAAGTTTTATCTCAGAAATAGGCTTTTCAAGCAGGGAGAGGATATAACGGTCTTTACCGATATTCCGGTGACCTGTCAGGGAGAGTTTATATTTACGGTGACGAAAAATGTTTATAAGGAGAAGACGGAGGAGTACGGGCTTTTTGAAAAGAAAGGCACATTTGATCCATCCAGGGCGGCGGTGTTATCCCTGTGCCGTGCAGACGACCTGGAGTTTCCGGGAGTATATTATATTGACATTGACTACAAGGATGTGGATGGGACCGTCATTGAAGGAACCCGGTTGACCTTGGAGAAAGTGACCTTTATGGAAAAGGTTGCCGAGGGCGGCTATCAGGAAAGAAGCAAATTCATCATTGAAAAGTATGCCACGCTTCGTGCGAAGACCCGGTATGCAGCGGTCTTCAGTGAACTTGCAAAGTTGGAAGCCGGTAAAGTCGATCAACTGGATATCAGCGCCATCAGGGAGGGGATCGATTATGTTAATACAAGGTATGACTGCTCGGATTTTGCACTGCACGGCTTGCTCAGGATGTACTATAAGTTTGGTGACAGCAAGGTACTGCCTGAGGAAATAAAGGAAGAAATGAAAAAATGCATCCTTGGGTTTAAATACTGGGAGGACGAACCGGGTAAAAATATGCTCTTTACACGCTCTGAAAACCATGAGATGCTGTATTTCACTGCGGAATACCTGGCAGGACTGCTGTTTCCAACCGAGAATTTTACCAACAGCAATCAAAACGGTCTCTTCCATATTCAAAAAGGAAAGCTCAATGCCGAGCGGTGGATCAAACAAAAGGGTACTTACGGTTTCATGGAATGGCACTCCAACACTTACTACGAAGAGGATATGCTGGCGCTGCTGAATATTTACGATTTCGGAGAAGAAAGTGGTTATATGCGCATTCTGGCAAAAAATCTTCTGGACCTGGTTATAATGTTGATTGCTTCCAACAGTTATCGGGGTGTCATGGCTACTACCCATGGGAGATGCTATGAAAACCACATCATGTATCCGGAAACAGAGCCCATGAGCCATATCAACTGGCTGCTTTTCGGACAGCCGAAAGTTTTGACCGACAAGGTATCCATCGGGACGGTCGCACTGGCCGGCAGCAAGTATACGCCACCAGCAGCCAGTGAGATCATTGCAAATTCCCAGGAGGAGATGGTTACACTGACAAGAATGGGATTATTCCCCCATGTGGGGTTGGGTGGTGTCAATTGTGCTACCTATCGTACAAAGGATTACATGGTCTCCGGCCTCGTGGAATCCAATAAAGGAGAGTTTGGCCATCAGGTACATGCGGGCCAGGTACTGCTGGATGGAAATGTACCGGTTTTTGTTACATGCTTTGATAATAAATCCGAGACAACCAGACCGTCTTACTGGGGCGGTCAGTACAGAATTCCAAAGACTGTGGCTTATAAAAATATATTGGCTTATATCTATAAAATTGAGGATCTTGTGGGATACACGCACTGTTATTTTCCATTGAATCAATTTGATGCTGTAGTTGAACGGGGAAAGTGGCTCTTTGGATACAAAAATGATGCCTATATTGCTCTATATTCGTTGAAGCCTTATACAAAAGTCTCAGAGGGTTCCTACAAGGATCGAGAACTCCTATGCCTGGAGAAAAGGAATATCTGGTTGATTGAAATGGGCAATAAGGAAAAATGGGGTTCCTTTGAAAGCTTTATAGAGGCAGTAGCAAAAGCAAGACTGCTGGAGGAAAATGAGGACGTCCTCTATGATTCACCTACCAACGGTACCATTGAACTAGGTTGGGACAGGGTGTGCACGGTCAATGGAGTTCCCGTAAGAGAAAAGGATTTTCCTTTGATACAGAATCCTTACGCACAGGGCGAATATGGAAGCGGTATTATGTACTTGGAGCTTTTGGGCCAGCAGAGGATATTGAATTTTAATATTTAACAGCCTGTTCCACAGTACAGACAGGGCAGGAGACTGTTATACACAGTCTCCTGCCCTGTCTGCTTTCAGCGGGTAAGTGGCATTCTCCGATGAGCGTCCGCCGATAAAATTTCGCCTTCCATAAAGGAATGAGGATTGATATACTTAGATTCAGGTGTAACTGTTTTGCAGCTGCATAAAATGAGAACCTTTATGTCGAGTGCGTTGAAAAGGAATGGAGGAACCATGAGAATTGGGAGAAGGCATATATTGCTTTTATTTATAGCCTTAACAATTAGTTTTACAGGATGTAATAATCCGGATAAAAATCAGGAGAGGGAATACAGCATCCCTACGGGTAAAAATATAAAGTTCTACATAGCAACCGATCTGCATTACCTATCAAAAAGTTTAACGGATGGCGGTGAGGCCTTTCAGAACTATACCTCCTCCGGCGATGGAAAGCAGTTGGAATATATCGATGAAATCTTGCGTGCATTTACTTTTGAGATTAAAAATAAAAAACCCGATATCCTGATTATCAGTGGTGATTTAACAAGCAACGGAGAAAAAGAGAGTCATCTGGCGTTATCGCAAAAATTTAAAGAGATCGAAAATGCCGGCACTTCCGTCTATGTAGTTCCCGGAAATCATGATCTGTCAAATCCCTGGGCCAGAGGATTTAAGGGGGATCAGCGGTATGAGACGGAGAAAATAAGCGACAAGGAGTTTTGTGAAATTTATGGAGACTTTGGCTATGATGAGGCAATTTCCAGGGATAAGCATACGGTAAGCTATCTTGTGGCACCGGCAGAAGATATATGGCTGTTGATGCTGGATACCAACCAATACAAAAATAATTGGAGAAACGGAGCTCCACAAACAGATGGGCAGATTTCTCAGGGTACCTTCCAATGGATAAAAAAATGTAGTGCCCTGGCCAAAGAAAAAGGAGCAAAGCTCATTCCCGTGATGCATCACAGCTTAATAGACCACAGTGATGTAATACAAAAAGGGTATACGCTGAATAATAATAAACAAGCCATTGCTGTATTTCAAAACTGTGATGTGGACATGATACTCAGTGGGCACATCCACATTCAAGACATAAGTTCCTATAGAAAGGATGCAAATACGATCTATGATATTGCAACAAATGCGCTGTCTGTCTATCCGCATCAATACGGAGTACTGAAATACTCAGGGGAAAATGCAACCTTTGATTATAGTACATCTCGGGCGGATGTGGAAGGGTGGTCAAAAGCGGAAGGCATCCTTGATAGCAATATCAATAATTTCAAGGGATATACAGAAGAGTTCTTCGGAAAGAGAGCCTATGATATGGCTTACAATCGATTAATCGAGGAACCGGGTTTTACGGAGAGGGAGATAAAGTCAATGTCTGAAATCGTGAAGCTGCTGAATCTCAGATATTTCGCGGGGACAGAGGCGTTGAATTCAAAGGACGTAATTAACTCCGAAGGCTTTGCGCTATGGAATGCTGCGCCCGATAGCTTTCTTAAAAGGTATGTCATGAGCATACTAAGAGATAAAGATACGGAGGATAACGAATTGCATGTTCAAATCCGGAACAAGAATCCTTGATGTTCCATAGAAGAATGGTGACAAAGAACCGGCCCTTGCCACGGATGGCCTTATTTTGCTATAAATTAGTGTGAATGTGATACTATAAAAGCAGCTTAGCATGGTGGATACGGGCATTGTCAAGAATCATTACAAGCGTAGAGCTAAGTGTTTTCAGTCAGTGTGCCAGGTACTTCGACACTGCTGATTTTTCTCCATTTAAGTGCTACGGTGAAACAGATAAGCCGCTGTAACTTTCGATTGTTGCAACGGCTTTTTTACGGTTTCCTTACTGTGAGTTCTTTCCAGCATCCAATATCCCTTCAAGTAATTTTTTGTTGTGCAGCACACTCTTATCTTCCGGTCGATACTTTCTAGCCTGTTCATTATGTTCATATGCTTTTTGATAGTCTCCTAAATTATAGTAACAAACACATAATTGCAGATGGGGGTACCAGGTGTAATAAGCAATATAGATGAAGCTCCACCGATCAGGGTCCGGAACTTGTTGTATGGCCAATTCATACCAGAAAGCAGCTGTTTTATAATCCCTCTGCCGGTGAAAGTTATAGCCTATGCGACTGCATGCTTCCGCTCTGGGAGATGAAAATTCAAAGGAGTGAAACAGGGAAGACAATTCATTTTTCATATCTCCCAGATAACGATAGCAGTCTGCCTGAAAGATACAAGCAAATATCTTATCTTCTACCCAGCCTTCTTTCATAGATATGTTTTTACTATAGTTTTCTATTGCCTTTTCATAGTGTCCGTTTTCTCTTAACTCATTTCCATAATAAAAGTAATCTCTTGCCGTGAATGTATCTCCCCGCGCTATCTTATTTTCATAAATGGAAACGGTGCGGCCAACAGCATGACGAACTTTTTTATGGGTTACCGCAATGTCTGAATTGATAATCTTCCCTTGTACATCTAAATATTGATGACAATCCCCCTTCCATTTATAGTTTTTTTCCCTCTTTACAAGACGATTGCGCCGATATCGTAAGGTAACATTACCGTACTCATCCGTACCTGCATCATAGTACATGGACACTGAGTCTACTGACGGATCAAGCGTTTCCTTTAACTTTTTTAATTTGACTTGATCTTCTTCCAACAGAACATCGTCGGCATCCAAGTATAAAGTGTAATCTTTTGTAGCATATTTAAAGGATTCATTTCTAGCTGCTGCAAAACTGTTAACCCATTCAAAATCAAAAATACGATCTGTGTATTGTGCAGCAATTTCCTTTGTTCGATCGGATGAACCCGTATCAACAATGTTAATTTCATCAACGATATCCTTAACTGTGTCCAAACAGCGGGCAAGTAGCTCTTCCTCGTTTTTTACAATCATGCACAGACTAATGGAAATCATCTCGTCATTCCTTTCTTTTTATGCTGAAACACGTAAACAGTGTATAATGGGGGGATGCCCACCTCGCGGAAGGCATCCCTGGTTAGTTTGTTGAAATACTACCCATTATACGCTACTAAGGTCCAGTCGGTCCAGTAGGTCCGGTCGGTCCAGTAGCACCAGTCGGTCCGGTAGCACCAGTCGGTCCAGTAGCACCGGTCGGTCCAGTAGCACCGGTCGGTCCGGTAGCTCCAGTCGGTCCGGTTGCTCCAGTCGGTCCGGTTGCTCCGGTTGCACCAGTCGGTCCAGTAGCTCCGGTCGGTCCAGTAGCACCGGTCGGTC